>OBVW01000800.1_pt1 | contig 12889 bp, 9 predicted proteins | sample 1495141 | NCBI WGS metagenome assembly OBVW01 (sample SAMEA2580013, study PRJEB22360) | human gut metagenome | biome: human gut; feature: human-associated habitat; material: faeces | place: Denmark | collected 2008/2010
TTAAACCAAAAGGTCAGAGGACGCAATTTCTTCCGCACGGTCAGCTTCTTCCCCTATGTTGCCTCTCTGGTAGCTGTAGCGGCTGTGTGGAATATGCTGTTTTCCCCTGCAAAAAGCGGGCCGGTGAACATGATCCTGTATCAGCTGGGCGTGGCGGCCAAGGCGCTTCCAAAGTGGTCTGCTGACAAGGACTGGGTGATGTTTACAGTGGTTATGTTCTCGGTCTGGAAGAATATGGGATACTATATGGTCATCTATCTGGCAGGCTTACAGGGCATCAACAGTGAGCTTTATGAGGCCTGCAGCCTGGACGGAGCCAATGCGTGGCAGAGATTTTGCTATATTACCTGGCCTCAGCTGCAGCCTACAACATTTTTTGTCACCATTATCCTTACCATCAACTGTTTTAAAGTATATGACATCGTATATATGCTGGCAGGGGGAAGCACAGGCGTGTTAAATGAATCTGCCATTGTTTTAGTATACCATATTTACGAAGAAGCCTTCCGAAACTGGAATCTTGGTTACGCAAGCGCGGTGGCGATGGTGCTGTTTGTCATTGTTCTGGCCATTACCTTGGTACAGTTCCGTGGGGAAAAGAAATATGCCAATTAAGGAGGAGCCCCAAAATGAAGATAAAAAATACGAAAACAAGAGCCATGAGGGTGTTCCTCTATATGGTGCTGGTTTTTTTGGCCTTTGTGATGCTGGTGCCATTTGCGTGGATGCTTTCTGCTTCTTTTAAGCTGGATAAGGATGTATTTATTTTCCCCATTCAGTGGATTCCCGAACATCCAAGATGGCAGAATTATGTGGATATCTGGACCAGGATTCCGCTTCTTAGGTTTGTTATCAATACGGTGAAGCTGACATTGATCGTCACCTCTTTACAGCTTTTGACCAGCAGCTTTGCAGCATACGCTTTTTCAAAACTCAGTTTCAAGGGCAAAAACACCCTGTTTTTAGCCTACATTGCAACCATAGCCGTTCCCTGGCAGGTATACATGGTGCCGCAGTTTATGATGATGCGTTCTATGGGACTGGCGGATACCCATCTTGCAATCATCTGCCTTCAGGCTTTTTCCGCCTTCGGTGTGTTTATGATGAAGCAGTTTTATGAGGGAATCCCCACAGAACTGTGTGAGGCGGCCAGGATCGACGGCATGAGCGAGTACCAGATCTGGTATCGGGTGATGCTGCCTCTTGCAAAGCCGGCGCTGTCTACTCTGACGATATTCACCTTTGTAAACACTTGGAATGACTTCCTTGGGCCATTGATTTACTTGACTACGGAGTCAAAGAAAACGCTGCAGCTGGGGCTGCGTATGTTTATCAGCCAGTTTGGATCAGAGTACGGGCTGATCATGGCCGCCTCAGTGCTGAGTCTGATTCCGGTACTGATTGTGTTCCTGTCTCTGCAGAAATACTTTGTGGAGGGCGTGGCGGCTTCCGGCGTAAAGGGATGACCGGCTGCGGCTTCGGAACAGGGCACTGACGGGCTGCGGAGAATGAGATTTTGAGGGAAAGGAAACAGATATGAGCTGGATCGGAAAAGACGCTCTGGAGAAAAAACCGGAGCTTACAAAAGAAGAGGCGGGCCGTGCGCTGGATAGGGCCTGCAGACAGATTTTAAAGAACCTTCCTGTGTTTACAAACCATTTTCAGAAAGCATACAGCGAGAATGGGTTTTATGCCCCTGCGGAAAATGAGGACTGGACTCCGGGCTTTTGGACCGGGGAGATATGGCTGGCTTATGAGCGCACGGGAAATGAGGCGTTTAAGCGTGCGGGAGAGCTCCAGATGGAAAGCTTTCTAAAGAGGATCAATGAAAAAAGGGATGTAGAAACGCATGATCTGGGATTTATGTATTCCCCCTCCTGCGTGGCAGGCTATAAGCTGACGAAAAGTGCGGTGGGACGGGAGGCGGCCATCAAGGCGGCAGAGGAGCTGATTACCCGTTTTCACGAAAAAGGCCAGTTTATTCAGGCATGGGGGCCGTTGGATGCCCCGGATAACTATCGTCTGATCATCGACTGCCTGTTAAATCTGCCCCTTCTTTACTGGGCTTCTCAGGAGACGGGAGATCCCAAATTTAAGGATATCGCAGAGCGTCATATCCATACGGCACTTGCAAATGTGATACGGCCCGACTTTTCCACCTGGCATACCTTTTTCTTTAACCGTGAGACAGGCGCACCGGATCATGGTGCCACCTGCCAGGGATACCGGGACGGCTCCGCCTGGGCCAGAGGACAGGCCTGGGGGATCTACGGAACGGCCATCGGGTATAAATATACGAAACGGGAAAGCTATATCCCCATTTTTGAAGGGGTTACGGATTATTACCTGAATCATCTGCCGGAAGATCTGATTCCCTTCTGGGATCTGGAATTTGGCGACGGGGATGATCAGCCAAGGGATTCCTCCTCCGCCTCTATTGCAGCCTGCGGGCTTCTTGAAATGGCAAAGTATCTGGATCCTGATAAGGCGTCGGCCTGCCGGTCTCTGGCAGCCCGGTTTATGAAGGCTCTGGCAGATGGGTATGCGGTGAAGGATGAGACAAAGTCAAACGGACTGGTGCTCCACAGTACCTACTCGAATCATTCTCCGTATAATACCTGCAATCACTATGGGGTGAATGAGTGCAATCTGTGGGGAGATTATTTTTATATGGAAGCCCTGACACGGATATATAAAGATTGGAATGTGTACTGGTAGAGCAGTGGTCAGTGTGTATAAACCTGGGGGCGGTAGAGGGATGCCGCTAGAGAGAGGAAACGAGAATGACAGCAAAGGAACTTTTTAAACGGGGAAATGAATTTTTTTTCTTTGATGATCCGGCAGAGACTGCGGCGCTGTGCCGGAAAAAATACCCGGAGGACTGTGCCCATATCATAAGAGTGGCAGACGAGGGGGGCCGAAATTACTTTCTCTTTGATCTGGAGCATGATCTGGAGCGTACCTGGGAGCCGGTAATATTCCCGGAGGACGCCCCCATTGATTGGGAATATCGTCCGGGAAACGATCCGGAATTTACCTTTCAGTTTAACCGGCACCGTTTTTTGATCTGTCTGGGGCAGGCGTACTGGCTTACGGGAAACAGCGCTTATGAGACGCATTTTTTCCGCCTGCTCATGGATTTTATTGACCATATACGGCGTACGCCAAAAACGGAGCAGACGACCTGGCGGATTCTGGAGGCAGGGATTCGGGGAGAAAACTGGGTGAAGGCACTGCGGTATTTTAAGGACAGCCCCTTAATGACGGACGAGCGGGCGGAAAAGATCTGGAAATGCCTGCGGGAGCATGGGGAATATATTATAGAAATGGATTCCCCCTATCGATACATCAGTAACTGGGGAGTCATGGAAAATCATGGCCTTTTTGAAATCGGTATTCAGATGCCGGATCCTGAAACCAGGGAGCGGTTTACCTCCATCGCTCTAGAGCGTCTGGCGCGGGAGGCACGTATGCAGATCTTTGATGACGGCGTACAGTGGGAGCAGTCCCCCATGTATCACAATGAGGTGTTTCACTGCTTTGAGGATGTACTTCTTCTGGCCGGAAGAAACGGGATCAAGGCGCCGGATGAGCTTTGGGAAGCAATGAGAAAAATGGCCTGCGCCAACCTGGCCTGGATCAGGCCGGATCACCGGCAGATTATCATGGGTGACAGCGACGATATGGATCTGCGGGATTATATGAGCATAGCTGCTTACCTGTTAAAGGATCCGGTGCTGAAATCTGGAGGATTCTCAGAACTGGATTTTGAGAGCCTGTGGGATATTGGCGTGAAGGGGGCCAGGGAATATGCTTTACTGGAAAGCCGGAGGCCGGATTTTATATCTGCAGCCTTAAATGACAGCGGGAATTATTACATCCGGAGTTCCTGGGAGGAGGATGCAGACCTGCTCCATTTCCACTGTGGAACCATGGGGGCGGGCCACGGTCATTCCGATAAGCTTCATGTGGATCTGATTCTGGCGGGAGAGGATGTGCTGACGGATTCTGGCCGATATACGTATGTGGTGGATCGAGGGAGATTTGAGTTTAAAAACCCGGACGCCCATAATACAGTGATCGTGGATGGAGAATTTTTTACGCAGTGTAAGGATGCCTGGGAATGCTCCAAATTAACCCAGCCGGTCAAGCAGCTGTTTAAGGAAAAGGACGGATACGCCTTTATCCAGGGCGGAAATCTGGGGTATATGCACAAAGGCGTCTTTGTAAATCGGAAAATCGTATCCTTGGGGGACGGTCTTTATGTGATTGCCGATGAACTCTATGGGGCCGGGGATCACGAGATGGAACAGTATTGGAATTTCAGCGAGAGGGGAAGGGCTGCCTATGAAAACGGCAGAGCCGTCTTTACCGGAGAACGGGTAAAGGCAGAGCTCTTATTTGTAAGTCCTGGATGTCAGGCAGCGTTAGGAGAAGGAAAAATCTCCAGACACTACAACCGGTATGAAACCAGGGCGCGCCTTGGAGTAAAACGGGCAGGAAAAGGCTTCCAGTCCATGATTACCGTGATAGGAGGAGGAAAAAAAGAGGAGGAACGCAGGATACGGGCATCTCTGATTCCCGTAAGGTCAGCTCTGAAGGGCATCACCTACCCGGCATCCATGGCAGAAGCGGTAAAGGTGGAAACGGCAAAGCAGGAATATGTGGTGATCCTTTGCCACCAGGAGGTAAATTCACCCACAGATCTTACGGAAGCCGACGGCTGTATGGGATATGGAAATGTGATTGTTTTTGATAAAAGGAAAAGCTGTACAGGCGGAACGGTGCTTTGCTATTGATAAGGTCTGAAGAAAAAAACTTCATTCCGGTATCGGTATGGCTTTTTAAGGAAATGGGCGTTATAATGGGAGAAACAATGAGGAATTGACGGTGGGAGAAAAATGGGGCAGCATAAGGCAGAGAAGGCCGGAGGATATGAGGCGGATATTGAGAAGTATATAACAGAAAAACAGGGCGTGGACGTAAAACACAGCAAGGCGGATGATTGCCGGGGAAGGCAGGAGGGTGTTTCCTGTTACATCTCAGATGATCCTGCGGCAGCAAAAAAAACTCTCCGGCGCAGGATCAGGGATCAGATCAGCTGTCTGGATCCTTCTTACTGCCGACAGGCGGATCAGAGGATCATCGGGCGGATTGTAAGCTGGGAGTGCTTTAGGCAGGCGGACACAGTATTTTGCTTCGTCGGAACGGATCGGGAGATCCATACAAAGCCTCTGATACAGGCTGCCCTTGATCTGGGAAAGAAAATAGCTGTCCCTAAGTGCGTTTCAAAAGGGATTATGGAGGCACGTCAGATAAGCTCTTTAAATGATCTGGCGCCGGGCAGCTATGGGATCGAGGAGCCGCTGGACACCTGCAGGATCATGCCCCCGGAGTCTGTCTCTCTGGCGCTCATTCCCTGTCTGACCTGTTCCAGGGATGGACGCCGATTGGGTTATGGGGGAGGATTTTACGACCGGTATCTGGAATCAGTGCCGGGTATCCGGGCTGTGCTCTGCAGGGGGAGTTTGATGGAGGAGCAGATTCCCTGTGAATCCCATGATTGTCTCATGGACGCTGTGATCTGGGAGGAGGGGATTCTGGATCTGCGTTTTCCGCGTTATACGGCAGGATCTGACGGGTAAGCGGCTGCCGATTTCATATCATATGTGAAATAAAGACCGCATACTGAAAAAATATTCTGCAAACAGTCATAATCATGGCAGAGCTGCTTATATTGTAAGTAAACACGGACTGTTTGAGGTTTCATATGGTAAAAGCTCAGGAAGCAAGTTCCAGAGGTTTCTTACAGATCAACGTAGTCAATATCCAGAACAATTTTCCCATTCAGAATGCAACCGTAAGCATACGCACCAAGGGAGAGCCTGACCGGGTGCTGGAGGAGGTAAAAACCAATTCCTCCGGCCAGACGGAACAGCTCTCCCTTCCTGCACCTCCGGTGGAATACAGCTTAAGTCCGGGGATCATTCAGCCATATTCCGAATACGACCTTATCATCCGGGCAGAAGGCTTTGATCCCCTTGCCATTTCCGGCACCGAGATCCTGGCAGATTCCAATGCCATCCAGCCGGCGGCCATGACGCCTGTGGGGCGGCAGCAGCCTCCTGAGGATCCGGTGGTGATCCCGGATCACACCCTTTACGGAAATTATCCTCCAAAGATTGCAGAGGATGAGATAAAACCGGTCAATGAAAGCGGTGAGATTGTTTTAAGCCGTGTGGTGGTTCCGCAGACAGTTGTAGTTCATGACGGAGTTCCAAGCGATTCCACAGCCAGAAATTACTATGTTCCCTATCGGGATTATATTAAGAACGTGGCCTCCAGTGAGATCTATTCCACCTGGCCTGAAAGCTCCATTACCGCCAACGTGCTGGCCATCATGTCATTTACCTTAAATCGGGTGTATACAGAATGGTACAGGAACCAGGGGTATGATTTTACCATCACATCTTCTACCGCCTTTGACCATAAGTGGATTTACGGCAGAAACATTTTCCAGAGTATCTCCCAGGTGGTGGATGAAATCTTTGACGCCTACCTTTCCCGCCCCGGCGTCCGCCAGCCCATTCTTACTCAATACTGCGACGGGAGGCAGGTTCAGTGTCCGGACTGGATGACACAATGGGGTTCCTGCGATCTTGGAGAGCGCGGCTACAGCCCTATTGAGATACTCCGATACTTTTACGGCGACTCCATCTACATCAACACCGCAGAGCAGATTTCCGGCATTCCTGCATCATGGCCTGGTTCCAACCTCACTCAGGGAAGTTCTGGCCCAAAGGTACGCCAGTTACAGGAACAGTTAGACGCTATCGCCGCTGTTTATACAGCCATTCCGCGTGTCACCCCTGACGGTATTTACGGCCCCCGCACCGCCGAAGCTGTGCGGGAGTTCCAGAGCATATTCGGGCTGCCCCAGACAGGTGTAGCGGATTTTGCTACCTGGTACCGGATTTCCCATATCTATGTGGGGATATCGCGGATTGCAGAACTGGTGTAACAGGAAAAATTTCTTTCACAATCCCATTTAAGAGAAATTTTACTATCCAATATCCCTAAAATGAGTTATACTGATAAAAGAACGCCGTGTGAGATGCGGCGCTTTGAGGCCGGAGCGGCGTTTCTTCCAAATTTACAGGGAAAGGAACTGCCGCCAGATGCAGGCAAGGTATGGTTTGGCCATACACGCCAGAGTCCATCCGTATTCCGGCACGCCAAGATGAATAAAGGGAATGATCACCTATATCCGGTTTTTACCGGCCGGACACAGGAGATCAGGAAAGGGAGAAATATGGGATTTTTATTTGGAAAAAAGAAACCGGATTTTATATCGCCAGCAGGAGGAACGCTGATGGACATTACAGCGGTTGCGGATCCTGCTTTTTCCTCTAAGATGATGGGAGACGGCTTTGCCATTGACCTGGCAGAGGGAGAGGTGGTTGCTCCCTTTGATGCGGAGGTAACGGCAGCTTTTCCCACTGGTCATGCATATGGGCTCAGAAGAAAAGACGGGGTGGAATGTCTGATCCACATCGGTATGGACACCGTAGAGTTAAACGGAGAGGGCTTTGATGTAAAGGTAGAGCAGGGAGCCAAAGTAAAGCAGGGCCAGACTCTGGTAGTGGTAGATTTAGAGGCAGTACGGGCAAAAGGCAAATCACTGGTAACCCCCGTGATCTTCCCAAGCGGAGCCGCCTTTACTATGAACAAAAAAGAGGGAACGGTAGCAAAGGGCGAAGAAAATATTCTCAAATTTTCCTAATGGATATAACCGGGCAGAAGGTGTAAGACAGCACCTTCCGCCCGGTTTTTTGTTGTCATGTCACCGAAATATCGGGGATTTTTTCGACAGACAGGTTTAATACCAAAAAAGATTAGATAGCAACAAAAAAATTTAGCCGTTGAATCCATTGAAAAATAAATTGAAATAAAGTATAATCTTTACAATTTGGGCTGACGCAGAAAGCTGGCCCTGGAAGGGTTTCAGATACGCCTTCCAATCCCCAAACAAACACACATAAGAAAGGACAGGTACCCCCCATATGAAAGCATACCTTATATTGGAAGACGGCACTGTATTCACCGGCACCAGCATTGGAGCGGAACGTGAAGTGATCAGTGAGATCGTATTCAACACCTCTATGACCGGCTATCTGGAAGTGCTGACAGACCCGTCTTACGCCGGCCAGGCAGTAGTTATGACCTATCCGCTTATTGGCAATTACGGAATCTGCCGTGAGGACATGGAATCAAAGAGAGCATGGCCGGACGCATACATTGTCCGCGAATTATCCAGGATCCCAAGCAATTTCCGCAGCGAGGACACCATTCAGAATTTTTTAAAAGAGTACGATATTCCCGGAATCAGCGGAATTGATACAAGAGCCCTGACCAAGCTTTTAAGAGAGAAGGGCACTATGAACGGGATGATCACTACCAAAGAGTACACAGATCACTCTGAAGTTCTTAACCGGATCAAGGCTTATTCCGTAGAAGGCGTTGTTTTAAAAACTACTACAAAGGAAAAATACGTTCTTCCCGGAAATGGAAAAAAGGTAGCCCTTATGGATTTTGGTGCAAAGCGCAATATTGCCCGTTCCTTAAATGAGAGAGGCTGCGAGGTTACAGTTTATCCCGCGGACACACCGGCAGAGGAAGTGCTGGCCGCAGCTCCTGACGGCATTATGCTTTCCAACGGCCCTGGCGATCCTAAGGAAAATACTGCTATAATTAAGGAAGTAAAAAAACTTTACGACTCCAATGTTCCTATTTTTGCAATCTGTCTGGGACACCAGCTGATGGCTCTTGCAAACGGTATGGACACTTATAAGTTAAAATACGGCCACAGAGGCGGTTTACATTTCCTCTCAGAACCACGGCTATGCGGTAGACGCAAAGACCATCTCGCCAGAGATCGCCGAGCCCGCATTTATCAATGTCAACGATGGTACCAACGAAGGCTTAAAATACACAGGAAAGAACATTTTCACCGTGCAGTACCACCCGGAGGCCTGCCCAGGCCCCTTAGATTCCGGATACCTGTTCGACCGTTTCCTTAAAATGATGGAGGTAAATGACTGATGCCAAAGAATCCTGAAATCAAAAAAGTTCTGGTACTGGGCTCCGGCCCCATCGTGATCGGCCAGGCGGCTGAATTTGACTATGCAGGCACACAGGCCTGCCGCTCCTTAAAAGAAGAGGGGATTGAAGTTGTGCTCTTAAACTCCAACCCTGCTACCATTATGACAGATAAGGATATTGCGGACCGGGTATACATCGAGCCGCTGACGGTAGAGGTAGTTGAGCAGTTAATCTTAAAGGAAAAGCCTGACAGTATTCTTCCGACCCTGGGCGGCCAGGCAGGACTGAATCTTGCCATGGAGCTTGAGGATGCAGGTTTCCTTGAAAAACATAATGTGCGCCTGATCGGAACTACAGCCCTGACCATCAAAAAGGCTGAGGACCGTGAGATGTTTAAGGAAACCATGGAAAAAATCGGCGAACCGGTGGCTCCATCTGACATCGTAGAGGACGTAAAGACAGGACTTGAGATCGCTGCAAGGATCGGTTATCCGGTGGTGCTCCGTCCTGCCTACACCCTGGGCGGCTCCGGCGGCGGTATTGCCCACAACCCGGAGCAGTGCGCCGAGATCCTTGAAAATGGCCTTCGCCTTTCCCGCGTGGGACAGGTTCTGGTAGAGCGCTGCATCGCAGGCTGGAAGGAGATCGAGTACGAGGTAATGCGCGACGGCGCAGGCAACGTGATTACGGTCTGCAATATGGAAAATATTGATCCTGTAGGCGTACACACCGGTGACAGCATCGTTGTAGCTCCTTCTCAGACACTGGGAGATAAGGAGTACCAGATGCTCAGAACCTCCGCTTTAAACATCATAAGTGAGCTGGGAATTACCGGCGGCTGCAATGTGCAGTATGCGTTAAATCCTGACAGCTTTGAATACTGCGTTATCGAGGTAAATCCCCGTGTAAGCCGTTCCTCCGCTCTGGCTTCCAAGGCTACGGGCTATCCCATTGCAAAGGTAGCGGCAAAAATTGCTCTGGGCTACACGCTGGATGAGATCAAAAATGCCGTTACAAAGAAAACGTATGCGAGCTTCGAGCCTATGCTGGATTACTGCGTGGTAAAGATGCCGAGACTTCCATTCGATAAATTCATAAGCGCCAAGCGTGCGCTGGGAACCCAGATGAAGGCTACGGGTGAGGTGATGAGCATCTGCACCAACTTTGAGGGCGCTCTGATGAAGGCAATCCGCTCTTTAGAGCAGCACGTGGACTGCCTTCTGTCCTATGATTTTACAGAGCTTTCCTATACAGAACTTGTAAATGAGCTCTACAAAGTGGATGATATGCGCATCTGGCGAATTGCCGAGGCCCTGCGCCGCGGTTTCCCCTACGGCCTGATCCATGAGATCACCCGCATTGATTTCTGGTTCATCGACAAGCTGGCTGTGCTGGTAGAGATGGAGAAGGAGCTGAAAGAGGTAGGAGAAGGAAAGAAAGAGCTGACTCTGGAGCTGTTAGCAGAAGCAAAGCGCATTGAGTATCCTGACAATGTGATTGCAAGACTGACCGGAATGGAACAGAGTGCCGTCAAAAAGCTGCGCTATGACAACAACATTCGGGCCGCCTATAAGATGGTAGATACCTGTGCCGCTGAGTTTGCCGCTGAGACGCCATATTACTATTCCTGTTTCGGCAGCTTTAACGAAGCGGAAAAGACAGAGGGAAGAAAAAAGGTTCTGGTTCTTGGCTCCGGCCCCATCCGCATCGGCCAGGGAATCGAATTTGATTTCTGTTCCGTACACAGCACCTGGGCTTTCAGCAAAGAGGGATATGAGACCATTATCATCAACAATAACCCTGAGACCGTAAGTACGGACTTTGACATTGCGGATAAACTGTATTTCGAGCCTCTGACGCCAGAGGATGTGGAGAGTATCGTTGACGTTGAAAAGCCGGACGGCGCTGTGGTTCAGTTCGGCGGTCAGACAGCCATCAAGCTTACCGAGGCACTTATGAAAATGGGCGTCCCGATTCTGGGAACCGCGGCTGAGGACGTAGATGCAGCCGAGGACAGAGAACGCTTTGACGCTATTCTGGAAGAGTGCGGTATTCCAAGACCTGCAGGCCATACCGTATTTACCGCCGAGGAGGCAAAGGAAGCGGCCAATAAGCTGGGCTATCCCGTTCTTGTGCGTCCTTCCTATGTACTGGGCGGTCAGGGTATGCAGATTGCCATCAATGATGAGGATATTGATGAATTTATCGGAATCATCAACCAGATTGCCCAGGAACACCCGATCCTGGTAGATAAATATATCATGGGCAAGGAGATTGAGGTAGACGCTATCTGTGACGGCACCGATATCCTGATCCCCGGCATTATGCAGCACATTGAGCGTACCGGTATTCATTCCGGCGACAGTATCTCTGTTTACCCTGCTCAGGACATTACAGAGAAAAATGTGGAAACCATCGTGGATTACACTGCCAAGCTGGCTAGGGCCCTTCATGTTAAGGGAATGATCAACATCCAGTTTATTGTGGACGGAGATGACGTATATATCATCGAGGTAAATCCGCGTTCCTCCCGTACCGTGCCTTATATCAGCAAGGTGACCGGAATACCCATCGTTCCTCTGGCTACCCAGATCATCTGCGGCCATACCATTAAGGAACTGGGCTATACACCTGGTTTACAGCCTGCCGCTGACTATATTGCCATTAAGATGCCTGTATTCTCCTTTGAGAAGATCCGGGGCGCAGACATCAGTCTGGGGCCTGAGATGAAGTCCACGGGCGAGTGCCTTGGTATTGCAAAGACCTTCAACGAAGCCCTTTACAAGGCCTTCGAGGGCGCCGGAATCCGGCTGCCGAAGTATAAGAAAATGATTATGACGATCCGTGAAAGCGAGCAGGAGGAGGCCGTGGAGATCGCCCGCCGCTTTACAGAGGTGGGTTACCAGATCTTTGCCACCAGAGGCACCGCCCGCACCTTAAATGCACACGGAGTAAAGGCATATGAGATTCGCAAGCTGGAGCAGGAGTCTCCTAATATTCTGGATCTTGTGCTGGGCCATCAGATCGATCTGATCATCGATATCCCGGCCCAGGGCGCAGAGCGCAGCCATGACGGTTTTATCATTCGCCGCAATGCCATCGAGACAGGCGTCAACGTCCTCACTGCTCTGGATACCGCAAGGGCGCTGGTGACCAGTCTGGAAAACCGTGCCAAAGATATGACACTGATCGATATTGCTATGGTAAAGAACGCTTAAAACGCTCTTATGGGATTCCCGTTTTTGAATAATAAAATTTAAAAAGTAATACAAATCAGCGCTGATTTCAAGAGATAGATGCTTTTGAGATCAGCGCTTTTTGAGTTGGCTCCTTCTTTTTTGTGTGCAAAACGCCTGAAAATGTGTGTGTAAATATGGTAAAAAACTTACAAAAATGGAAAATCATGCAACAAAACGCTGATATTTTCGGGAAAAACGTGTTAAAATAAGAATATATGACGTAACAATTCAGCCACGGGCAATTTGTAGCGAAATATGTGCTGTAATCCGGCCTATACAAGCATATTTCTGTACAAATTTATATTATGGCTTAATTGTTACTATAGGACAGGTTCTGCAGCGTTTTGCTGCAATAAAATAGCCAGGGGATAGATTGAGAGCATGGATCATTCGTTCTCCGACAGAATGTATCACAGAAAGCAGGCGAATTATGTATCAGAAAGGACAGTATATTGTATATGGAATAAGAGGAGTATGTGAGATCTCGGATATTATCATCATGGAGCCGCCGGACAGCCGTCAGAGGCGGCTGTATTACGAGCTCCATC
>OBVW01000802.1_pt1 | contig 12803 bp, 9 predicted proteins | sample 1495141 | NCBI WGS metagenome assembly OBVW01 (sample SAMEA2580013, study PRJEB22360) | human gut metagenome | biome: human gut; feature: human-associated habitat; material: faeces | place: Denmark | collected 2008/2010
GATAAAACCAATCATCCGCTCCATGTGGGTATCACAGAGGCAGGCACAATAATAAGCGGCAATATAAAGTCTGCTATCGGACTCGGACTGATACTAAGCCAGGGCATAGGTGATACAATACGTGTGTCTCTCACTGGAAGCCCTCTCGAGGAAATAAAGTCTGCCAAGCTCATTTTAAGAACTCTGGGTCTTAGAAAGGGTGGCATAGAGGTTGTTTCATGTCCTACCTGCGGCCGCACACAGATAGATCTTATCGGGCTTGCAAATCAGGTGGAGACAATGGTTTCAGGATATGACCTTGACATAAAGGTTGCTGTCATGGGCTGTGTGGTAAACGGACCGGGTGAAGCAAAGGAAGCAGATCTTGGCGTGGCCGGAGGAATCGGCGAGGGTCTTATCATAAAACACGGTGAGGTATTTAAAAAGGTGCCTGAGAGCGAGCTTTTGGGTGCATTGAAATATGAGCTTGACCATTGGGGTGAATAATTTTGACAAAGACATTTAAGGAAGTTTTCCCTACACTTAAGCTGGACAAGGATATGGAGAATCTGCTGGAGAATGCTGATGTCACCAGAATTTCCGTAAACCATGCAAGAGATTTTTACAAAATATATGTAAAAGCAAAACGCCTTATTTTCAAAAAAAATATCTGGAAGCTAGAAGAAAGCATAAAAAAACAGATATTTAAAAGTAAAGATATTACAGTAAAAATTATAGAGTCTTACGAGTTGTCTTCGCAGTACACACCGAAGACTCTTTTTGATGTCTATTTTGACAGTATTCTTGACGAAATAAACAGTCACAGTGTACTTTTGTACAATCTGCTGCGAACCTCAAAGTGGAGCTTTACCGACGATACACATGTCACAGTCACACTTGAGGAGACAATAATCGCAAAGACCAGAGGCAATTCGGTCATAGAATTTCTTGAGAAGGTGTTCTGCGAGCGCTGTGGGATGGATTTTATCGTTAATCTGCAGTACGAAAAGCCAAAAATCAGCAAATACCGTCAAAATGCTGACAAGCAGATTGAGCAGGAGGTGCAAAATATTGTCGCCCGCACTAAATTTGCCATGGCAAAAGATGACGATGATGAAGATTCTAAAGTGGCTGTCGATGACGGTGCAATGTTCGTAGGAGGCAGTGAAAATACATCTGATACAAAAAAGAGTGGCACATCAGATTCTCCTAAAGCCTCAAATAAGAAGAATGAAGCGAAGACAGGCACTGATAAAAAGCCTGAGAAGAAGTTTGAAAAGAAGTTCGAAAAGAAGTTTGAGAAAAAGTTCGAGCGCAAAGGAGATTTCAGGCGCAAATATGACAATGACCCTGATATCGTTGATGATGAAGAGATGTCCATTGAAAAGATTGACGGTCCTATCGGTGAGGTTACAATAAAGGGCAAGATCCTTACGGTTGAATCCCGTGAAATCAGAAACGAAAAGACCATCATTATGTTTGCGGTCACTGATTTCACAGACACCATCATGCTCAAGCTTTTTGCCAGAAATGATGACGTAGCAGATATTCTTGCATATATTGCCCCTGGCAACTTTGTTAAGGCAAAGGGAGTTGTGACTGTAGATAAATATGACAGTGATTTGTCAATAAGCTCAATAGTCGGACTTAAAAAGATACCTGATTTTACATCAAAGAGGGAGGATACTGCTGCCGAAAAACGTGTTGAGCTTCACTGTCACACCAAGATGAGTGACATGGATGGCGTGTCTGACGTAAAGGATATTGTGAAGTGTGCCATGCGCTGGGGACACAAGGCCATTGCTATTACGGACCACGGTGATGTGCAGGCATTCCCTGACGCTAACCATACTGTGGATGACAAATTCAAGGTCATTTACGGTGTGGAAGCATATCTGGTCGATGATACAAAGGATATTGTGGAGAATGCAGCCGGTCAGTCGCTGGATGACAAGTACGTGGTATTTGATATAGAGACAACAGGCTTTTCTCCGGAAAAGAATAAAATCATAGAAATAGGTGCGGTGAAGGTCATCGGTGGCGAGATTGTAGACCGCTATTCCACATTTATAAACCCTGAGGTACCTATTCCGTTCAGGATTGAGGAGCTCACCTCGATAAGGGATGACATGGTTATCACATCGCCAACAGTGGATGTCATACTGCCACAGTTTATGGAGTTTTGCAAGGACTGCATCATGGTCGCCCACAACGCTGACTTTGATATGAGCTTTATAAAGCGAAACTGCGCATTGCTTGGCATGGAGTATAATCCTACAATTGTTGACACGGTGGCTCTTGCGAGAGTGCTTCTGCCACAGCTAAACAGATTTAAGCTGGATACAGTAGCCAAGGCTCTAAACATCTCGCTTGATCATCATCACAGAGCGGTGGATGATGCCGCATGTACTGCAGAGATATTTGTCAAATTCATAGAAAAGCTAAAGGACAGGGGCATATCAAGCTTAGATGAGGTAAATGCCCTGGCAAAATCATCTGTTGAGATGATAAGGAAGATGCCTACATACCATGCCATCATTCTTGCAACCTGTGACCAGGGGCGTACCAATCTCTACAGGCTTATCTCGCTGTCACACATCAAATATTATAATAAGAGACCGCGAATACCAAAATCAGAGTTTAACAAGTATCGTGATGGGCTTTTAATAGGCTCAGCCTGTGAGGCAGGAGAGCTTTACAGGGCCATTTTAAACGGAAGACCACAGGAGGAAATCACAAGACTTGTGAATTTCTATGATTACCTGGAGATACAGCCTCTTGGCAACAACGCATTTATGATACGTGACGAGGATTCCGATATTGCTTCAAACGATGACCTTATCGATATAAATAAGCGAATCGTAAAGCTTGGAGAGGAATTTGGAAAGCTGGTTGTTGCAACCTGTGACGTACATTTCTTAAATCCCGAGGACGAGATATACCGTCGTATTATCATGGCCGGTAAGGGCTTTAAGGATGCAGATGAGCAGGCTCCGCTTTATTTAAGGACCACAGAGGAAATGCTAAAGGAGTTTGAATATCTCGGAAGCAAAAAGGCTGAGGAGGTAGTCATCACCAATACCAATAAGATAGCAGACATGTGTGAGCGTATCTCACCAGTCAGACCTGATAAATGTCCGCCGGTTATCGAAAACTCTGACGGCATGCTTCGTGAAATCTGCTATAACAAGGCAAACAGGATGTACGGAGATCCGCTGCCGCCGATAGTTAAGGAGCGTCTTGACAGAGAGCTTAACTCTATTATTTCAAACGGCTATGCCGTAATGTACATCATCGCACAGAAGCTTGTGTGGAAATCAAATGAGGACGGCTACCTGGTTGGCTCGCGAGGCTCCGTAGGAAGCTCATTTGTCGCAACCATGTCAGGTATCACAGAGGTTAATCCGCTGCATGCTCACTATTTGTGTACACACTGCAAATACAGTGATTTTGATTCACCAGAGGTACAGGCATTTTCAGGCCGTGGTGGCTGTGATATGCCGGATAAGCTCTGTCCAAAGTGCGGCAGACCTTTAAGCAAGGAGGGCTTTGATATTCCGTTTGAGACCTTCCTCGGTTTCAAGGGAAACAAGGAGCCGGATATCGATCTGAACTTCTCAGGTGAATACCAGTCAAAGGCTCACAAGTATACCGAGGTTATTTTCGGAGAGGGCCAGACCTTTAAAGCCGGAACCATAGGTACACTTGCTGACAAGACCGCATTTGGATACATTAAAAACTATTATGAGGAGCGCGGTGTCAGAAAGCGAAACTGCGAGATAGACAGGATAGTGCAGGGCTGCGTTGGTGTTCGACGTACTACGGGACAGCATCCGGGTGGTATAGTCGTGCTGCCGATGGGTGAGGAGATTAATACCTTTACTCCTGTACAGCATCCTGCGAATGATATGACCGTTGACATCACGACAACGCATTTTGACTACCATTCAATCGACCACAACCTGTTAAAGCTCGATATACTTGGACACGATGATCCTACCATGATTCGTATGCTGCAGGATCTGACAGGTGTTGACCCGACAAAGATTCCGCTTGACGACAAAGCTGTCATGTCACTGTTTCAGAACACCTCCGCTTTGGGCATAGAGCCTGAGGATATCGATGGATGTCCGCTTGGAGCTTTAGGTATACCGGAGTTTGGTACCGATTTTGCCATGGGCATGCTCCTTGATACAAAGCCAAAGGAGTTTTCTGACCTCATTCGTATCGCCGGATTATCACACGGTACCGACGTATGGCTTGGCAATGCACAGACTCTTATCGAGGAAGGCACAGCTACCATTTCAACCTGTATCTGTACCAGAGATGATATTATGACATATCTGATTTCCATGGGGCTTGAATCTGAGGAAGCCTTCAACATCATGGAGAAAGTGCGAAAGGGCATTATTGCCAAGGGCAAATGCCCTCAGTGGCCACAGTGGAAGGAGGATATGAAGGCACACGGTGTGCCTGACTGGTATATCTGGTCATGCGAGAAAATCAAGTACATGTTCCCTAAGGCCCATGCTGCGGCATACGTTATGATGGCATGGAGAATCGCCTACTGTAAGGTTTTCTATCCTCTTGCATACTACGCAGCATACTTTTCAATCCGTGCCACAGGCTTTTCATATGAGCTTATGTGTCAGGGAAAGGACCGACTCGAAAACTACATGAAGGACTATAAGAAAAGAAAAGACACGCTGTCAAACAAGGAGCAGGATGTATTTAAGGACATGCGTATCGTACAGGAGATGTATGCCAGAGGCTTTGATTTCATGCCTCTTGATATATACAGGGCTCACCCTAACCGTTTCCAGATAATTGACGGTAAGCTCATGCCGGCCATAAACAGTATTGACGGACTGGGCGACAATGCCGCTATTTATATTTCGGAAGCGGCAAAGGACGGACCATTCCTCTCAAAGGATGATTTCAGGGAGAGAACTCATGTATCGCGAACAGCCGTAGACCTCATGTCAGATTTGGGACTGCTTGGTTCACTGCCGGAGTCAAACCAGCTTTCACTTTTCGATTTCGGAGCATAATCCGGCAGTTTAACATAAAACATATACTTTAACAATAATAAAAATCCACTACTCATTGACAGACTCATAAATCTGTAAATAGGGTAGTGGATTTTGTGTATAATATGTATTGATTTTAAATATTAAATCTTATTTTAATTTTCTTCAATAAAATCTATCTGATACTCATCCATGTACTTGATACGTGCAAGTGAGTAAACCTCATAGCCCTGCTCGTTGATCTTTCTTCTGCCAGGCTGGAATGACTTCTCAATAAGGATTCCTATACCGGCAACTGTAGCGTGAGCCATGCGAAGAAGTCTGATGGCACCTGTAGCAGCCTCTCCGTCAGCCATGAAATCATCAATCAAAAGAATATTGTCATCCTCTGAGATAACATCGCGTGAGAGCGTAAGCTCATAGCTCTTCTCTGTTGTAAATGAAGTAACCTGTGTCTGATATAAATCATTATGTAATGTCTTTGAAGGCTGCTTCTTTAAAATAACAAGCGGTACATTCATCTTGGCTGCTGCCATAAGTGCAGGAGCAATTCCTGAGCTCTCTATTGTGACAACCTTTGTGATTCCCTTATCGGCAAAGTGATTTGCGAAATCCTCACCGATGTGCTCCATAAGCACAGGATCTACCTGATGGTTGATAAATTTGTTGACCTTTAAGATGTTTGTGCCAATTACCTGGCCATCCTTGAGAATTCGATCTTGCAGTTCTTTCATTTTGTTCACCTCATAAAAAATAAATTGTTATTATTATAGCACTATTCTTCGACAATATCACTATAAATTTTAGAATAAATTTCTTCAACCATATGATCGAGGAAGCTTTCCTCAAGCAGGCTGTATTTTTCAGTAATGACTGATGTGATAAGCTCAGCTCTTTTGTAGTATAAATCACCTGAGCAGGCATCTCCTTTTTCACCCGATGACGCTAAAGTCATAAGCTCGTCCCTATGAGTGACGGTCACGTATTCCATGATTTCCTCTTCGAGGGAATTATTCCGGTCAATTTTTTTTGAAATGTCCTTTAGCTCCATAAATGACTTCATTCCTATGATAAAAAATATCAAGAAAACAAGCCCCATTACGATAGAAACCATAAGCTTGTTTACCGAGTCTAAAGCGGCAAGCTTTATAACTCCTGTATCAAGCAGCACAATAGCAATAAGCCCTATCGCACCGACTGCGGTGAAGCACTGTCCGGTTGCTTTTGTATCCTCGTATCGTTTTTGTTCATCAACGTATATTTTCATACGGCCTCCATATTGTTTAATTATAGTTATATGTTATAATGAAACGATGAAAATTACAATATTATGTGTAGGAAAAGTTAAAGAAAAATTTTACAGAGATGCGATTGCTGAGTATTCAAAGCGCCTAAGCCGTTACTGTAAGCTTGAAATCACTGAGGTTTCCGATGAAAAGACAAGCGAACAGGCCACACAGACAGAGATAGACATCGTAAAAAATAAAGAAGGTGAGAGGCTTCTTAAAAATATAAAAGACGATGCATATGTAATTTGTCTGGCGATAGATGGAAAACAGCTTGATTCGGTTGAGCTGTCACAGAAAATGGATAAGCTTATGACGGGCGGCAAAAGTCATCTTGTTTTTGTAATAGGAGGCTCTCTGGGGCTGTCCGATGATGTATTGAAGCGCGCTGACTATAAGCTTTCATTTTCTAAAATGACATTTCCTCATCAGCTCATGCGCGTAATTTTACTGGAGCAGATTTACAGGTCGTTTCGCATCAGCAATAATGAGCCATACCACAAATAACCGGCATAATTCAGCCTAAATAAACATATGTTAATATATGAAGATGCAAAAAGTAACTGATTCGTTCGAGCTTCCAAAGGACATAGTGCTAGGGCTTCCAATTGTAACAGCATATGGTTATAATGAGTTGACTATAGAAAACCACAAGGGTATTCTGTCATTTTCGGACAAGGCCGTAACTGTAAGGGCAGCAGACAGTACCATAAAAATATCCGGCAGCCGCCTTGAAATAAAGGAATTTACAAAGGATTTAATAATAATAGCCGGTCATTTAAAGGGTGTTATATATGAGTATTAAAGCTTATGCAACAGTAAGGCTAACAGGCTGCAATATCAGGCGCTTCATAAATCTGTGCACGGCAAACCATATAAAAATATGGAACCTTAAATATGTAAGTCCAAAGGAATATGAGGCCTGCTGCAGTACAGAAGATATTTTTCTAATGAAGCCGCACCTGAAAAAGACGCATACAAGGCTTCTCGTGGTAAAAAGACAGGGATACTTTGCAATAAGAGCATTTCTATATAAAATACGTATTATTACGGCTGCAATTACCGGCGTTTTTTGTATACATGCACTCATCTGCACAAGAATCTGGCACATTGTGCCTGAAGGAAACCGTTTCACGTATGATGAGTCGGTCATCTCCTTTATGGAGAGTGAAAATGTAACAATAGGCAGCCACAAGAGAGCAGATTACAGCCTCCTTGAAAAGAAGCTTGAGGAAAAATATCCCGATATCACGTGGTGCAGTATATACATAGAAAAAAATACCATGAAAATTGATATATCAGAGGGAATAAATTATAGGTAAATTATGACAAATTTTATTTTTATGTTATAATGAAAAATATTTTGATTGAAAGGCACATGAGCTAATGAGTTTAAATGAAGTATCTATAAAAATACCGGGCGAATATATACCAAACGTCTTTGGGCAGTTTGATGCATTCGCCAAGAAAATAGAGCGCACACTGCACGTAACGCTTGTCTTAAGAGATGATTCCTTAAAGATTATCGGAGCACAGGGGAATATTGATGGGGCAAAAGAGGTGTTCGAGCAGCTCATTGCGCTGGCTGAGAGGGGCAACGTCATTACAGAGCAGAACGTAAACTATGCACTTGCACTTTTAGAGGAGCATAGAGGCAGTGAGATTGTTGAGATTGACAAGGATATCATTTGTCACACAATAAATGGCAAGCCTGTAAAGCCAAAAACCATAGGCCAGAAGGAATATGTCGATGCAATCAGGAAAAAGATGATTGTGTTTGGCATGGGTCCTGCCGGAACAGGAAAGACCTATCTTGCCATGGCAATGGCTATAACAGCTTTTAAAAATGAGCAGGTGGGCCGTATTATTCTGACACGCCCTGCGATTGAAGCAGGCGAGAAGCTTGGCTTTCTGCCGGGAGATCTGCAGAGCAAGATTGACCCATATTTGAGACCGTTGTACGATGCTCTTTATCAGATAATGGGAGCTGAGAGCTTTCAGCGCAACATGGAAAAGGGCCTTATTGAGGTGGCTCCTCTTGCATACATGAGAGGCCGTACACTTGACAATGCATTTATCATACTTGATGAGGCACAGAATACAACTCCTGCACAGATGAAGATGTTTCTTACACGAATCGGCTTTGGCTCAAAGGTTGTCGTGACAGGTGATGCGACACAAAAGGATCTTGCACCGGGAGCAAAATCAGGGCTTGATGTGGCACTTAGGGTGCTTAAAAACATAGATGATATAGGCATATGCAATCTGACAAGCAAGGATGTCGTGCGTCATCCGCTTGTACAAAAAATTGTTCAGGCTTATGATGATTATGAAAATAAGCAGACTGCAAAGACTGTAAGAAAGCAGAGGAAGAGCAATTGAGAAGGGTTGTATCACTAATATCAATTTTTATATCAATCTTAGCTCTTTCATTTGTGCTGTGTCTGCTTGGTGATGTATATCCGGATGAGTGGATATGCATGGGTTTTTTAGATATCATATTTTATATGCTGCTTTTATTTGAGCTTGAGTACGAGCGGAACACACTGCAGCTGTCGAACAACTCAAGAACCGATTATCTTAGGTTTACGTTTGCGTTTATCATTTGCTCTATAGTGTGTATCATAAGCGGTTTTATGCCACTGTACAGCAGGCCGGTGATGATTTTTCCTATATTGCTTTGTCTGATTGGCAATGAGTTTCTGGCATTTATAAGCGGTACTTATTTTTGTATATTGCTTTCAATCACTGTATCCGGCGACTGCTTTGAGCTCGTATGTGAGCTGCTTCTTGTAATCACAGGTGCTATCCTTGCAAAGATGCTAAAGGAGGACAAGCTTCAGATATGTATATATCTGATCATAATCAGTATGAGCATTGTGACACCGGGCATATTCTATTATATGTCAACAAAGGAGTTTTCTGTTTCCGTTATTATTGCCGGAGCTGTAAGCGGCATGATTGTTTCGCTTATCGGCATCATTTGTGCCAGGGTATTTAAGCCACTTAGCGCTGATGAAACAAATGACAGGCTTATAGCAATAATAGAGGAGGATTTTCCTGCTGTAAAGCAGCTTAAAAAGAACAATTTCTCTGAATACAATCATGGCAATTTCGTATCGACGATTGCCATAAAGGCTGCAAAGGCTGCAGGACTGGACACTGCGCTATGCGCAGCAGGAGGCTTTTATTACCGCATAGGGCAGTGGCAGAAGCATAAAAGCGTCATGGAAGGAGTAGAACAGGCATTAGCCATGCATTTTCCTGAAAAGCTGACCAATATACTCTATGAGTACTATGGCAAACTAAGACACCCACAGACCCCTGAATCCGCACTCATCCATATGGTCGATGCTTTAATAGTAAGGCTTGATCATATCAAAAACGATGTGGCAGACAGTGAATGGAATCACGAAATACTTATTATCCAGACATTAAATGAGCTGTCAAGCTCAGGAATGTATGATGAATCAGGGCTTTCCATGAATCACTTTTTAAAAATACGAGACTATCTTACAAAGGAGGAGCTGCTTAAATGAGTTTTTTTATCGAAAAAGAAGTAGAATGCAATTTTAATTTTGATTATGAAAAGGTCGCAGAAGCTGTTGTTTCTGCTTCACTTGAGCACGAGAGCTTTCCGTATGAGGCGGAGGTTAATTTGACACTGACAGACAATGAAGGGATACATGCCATCAATAAGGAGTACAGACAGATAGACAGGCCTACAGATGTACTGTCTTTTCCGATGCTTTCATATGAAACACCCGGAGATTTTTCTTTCCTTTCAGATGAGAATGAGGATGATTTCAATCCTGATACAGGAGAGGTCATGCTAGGCGACATTATCATATCCGTCGACAAAGTAAAGGAGCAGGCCTTAGAATACGGACACAGCGAAAAAAGAGAGTTTGCCTTTCTGATTACACACAGCATGCTTCATCTGTTCGGATATGACCACATGGAGGCTGATGAGGCTGGCGTAATGGAAGAGCACCAGAGAAAAATACTTGACGCTTTAGGTATAACACGCTAATATTTAAGCTGGTTATCAATTGAAACAGAGGATTTATAAATGGCTAAAAAAAATAACGGGGCAAGCAATGCCTTAGTACAGGGTTCTATACTTGCCGTAGCATCTATCATAAGCAGAATAATAGGACTCATATATCGCATACCGATGCAGCGTATATTGGGCGATATCGGAATCGGCTATTATTCCACAGCCTTTGAAATATATAATGTCATGCTGATTATATCATCATACAGCTTACCACTTGCCGTATCAAAGATGGTTTCAGCCCAGATGGCAAAAAAGAGGCGGACTGCGACGTATCAGATACTGAAGTGTGCTCTGCTTTTTGCAACCATCAGTGGTACAACGGTGGCACTCATACTGTTTTTTGGTGGCAATTTTTTTGCAACAACGCTTCTTAACACACCATACAGTATTTTTGCCTTAAGAGTACTGGCTCCGGGGCTTTTGGTAGTTGCAGTGCTCGGCGTTATCAGAGGCTTTTTCCAGGGACTGGGTACTATGATGCCAAGTGCCGTCTCACAGATAATAGAACAGATAGTAAATGCCATAGTCAGTGTATGGGCTGCATATGTGCTATACCGTACAGGTACAAGGATTGGCGCAGTACTTGGTGACAAGGAACACTATGCCGCTGCCTACGGTGCAGCCGGTGGTACACTTGGAACAGTGCTTGGCTCTGTAGCGGCTCTTTTATTTGTAGTATTTATCTTTGCCATCTATATGAAGGTGTTCAAGAGGCAGATGAAAAGAGAACGAAATATCAGGGTGAGCTCATTTGGCTACACAATGAAGATTCTTGTAATTACGGTTATTCCTGTCCTTTTAAGTACTACTATATACAATATCAGTGGTATTATCGACCAGGGTATTTTCAAGCAGGTTGCACTGCTTCAGGGATACACTCAGAATGATATAGACGTATGGTGGGGTGTATACACCGGAAAGTACAAGCTTTTAATCAATGTGCCTATATCCATAGCATCAGCTATGGCAGCATCCTTTGTGCCGGTGCTTACAGGCGCATATCACAGGGACGATATGGAGGCAGTGAGAGGACAGATTAATCTTTCCACACGCTTTATCATGGTTGTCGCATTCCCATGTGCAGTAGGGCTTGCCGTGTTTGGACTGCCGATATTTAATATACTGTTCTCAAGCACCCGTGCAACAAATGCTGAGGCATCACTTATGATGTATGTCGGTGCGGTTGCGGTAGTATTTTACTCGCTTTCCACTCTGTCCAACGGACTGCTGCAGGGCATTGACAGGCTCAAAGTTCCGGTAATCAACGCTGCGATATCTATTGTAGCGCATGTCATAGTGCTCATACTGCTTATGCTCATATTCAGACTCAATATACATGCAGTTGTGCTTGCCAATACATTTTTTGCATTGCTCATGTGTTTTATGAACAGCATGGCTTTAAAGAAGTACAGCGGCTTTAAGCAGGAAATAAAAAAGACCTTTATCATACCTGCCATCAGCTCGCTCATAATGGGAGTTATTTCGTATATAGTATACTTTATACTTTACAAGGCCTGTCATATTGAGATTATCGCCTTCATTCTTGCTGCAATCATTGCGGTTATCTCATATGCAGTGGCGCTGCTTTTACTCAAGGGACTGACTGAGGATGAGCTTAGACATTTTCCAAAGGGCACACTTATCATAAAAGTGGCAAAAAAATGTCATTTATTATAAAATTGAATAAATAACAAAAATTTACAGATACTGATTTTGAGGTGATAATATGAAAAGCAAAATCAGTATCTGTTTTTTAACTATTGTTGTAATTCTTCTTGCACTTGTTATGATAGAAAAAATCAATACGCAAAGAGCAGCAGACAAGGCTGCGATAATTGCACAAAGCAATGAAAATGATAAAGAAGAAAAAAATGAAAAAGAAAGCCTTCTGACATCAAATGAGGCTAAGAATGCAAAATACTGCATCAAAAATGACTCCGGAATGCTGTCTGTATACAACGCCACTGCAAGTGAAAAATACTTTGACACAGGCGTGTATTTTGAAGAACTGCCCGATGAAGCAAAAAATAAGGTTACAAATGGACTCTACTTTTTTAACGAAACTGATTTGTACGATTTTCTTGAAAGCTATTCGAGTTAATGTTAAAATAAATCAGTTAGGGGAAAGAATATGTACGATGTAATTATAATAGGTGCCGGTGCATCCGGGCTGATGGCGGCAGCAGCTGCTGCATCAAAGGGAGCACGTGTGGCACTTTTAGAGCACAAGGATGATATAGGAAAGAAAATACTTGCAACAGGAAACGGCAGATGTAATTTCACAAACACTGATATGTCTGTAAATAAGTTTCACGGCAATAAAGCGCTGATTAAAAACGGGTTGTCGCAATTTAATTATGCAGACACAATACGTTTTTTTAAAGAACTTGGAATACCTGCATATGACAATGCAGGCTACATTTATCCAAATTCAAGACAGGCTGCATC
>OBVW01000811.1_pt1 | contig 12694 bp, 12 predicted proteins | sample 1495141 | NCBI WGS metagenome assembly OBVW01 (sample SAMEA2580013, study PRJEB22360) | human gut metagenome | biome: human gut; feature: human-associated habitat; material: faeces | place: Denmark | collected 2008/2010
GCTCCTTTCGTCCAGCCTTTCGGCTTTCCGTTTTTTGCCGTCTCTCTCGAGCGCTCATATATAATACCACGGGAATCCCGGAATGTCAACACTTTTTTTCGTTTTTTTAATTTTTTCTTCCCGGCCGCTCAAATCACAATATATAGTGTTTCAGTGCAGTCCGATCTACTATACAAAGCTGTCGCTTTGCCGCAGTTTCTCTTTCTGCGCACGCAATTTCAAAAGTTTTTTCAAAAAAACTTCTGCGCCGCTTTGAAAAAAACGGGGCGATTTTTCAAGGATTGCTTTTACAAACCGCCGCAAGTGTGCTATACTCTTAGAAAACCGGACGGCCTTATCCGCCGTTTTCCCGCGTATATATTATAGTATACCAGATGGAGGTCAATTATTCAATGCCTATTCGCATTCAAGCCGATCTTCCGGCCATCGAGGTGCTCGAATCGGAAAACATCTTTGTGATGACGCACGAGCGCGCCGCCCTGCAGGACATCCGCCCGCTGAAAATCGCGCTTTTAAATCTGATGCCGACAAAGATTGAAACCGAAACGCAGATTCTGCGCCTGCTCAGCAACACGCCCCTGCAAATCGATGTGGAGCTGCTGCACATGGCCTCGCACGTGAGCCGCAACACGAGCTCCTATCATCTGAACACCTTCTATAAAACCTTTGCCGACGTGCGTGACCAGCGCTTTGACGGGCTGATCATCACCGGGGCGCCGGTCGAGAAGATGCCGTTTGAGGATGTAGACTACTGGGAGGAGATGTGCGCCGTTATGGAATGGAGCAAGACCAACGTCTACTCCGTCCTTTATATCTGCTGGGGCGCGCAGGCCGGGCTCTACTATCACTACGGCATTCAAAAGCACATGCTGCCCGAGAAGATCTCCGGCATCTTCAATCACACGGTGCTGAACCCGTACCACCCCCTGATGCGCGGCTTTGACGACAATTACTTCGCGCCGCACTCGCGCTACACCGAGGTTTACCTCGACGACATCAAGGCGCACGACGAGCTGATTCCGCTGGCGGTGTCCGATCTCGCCGGCGTGCACATCGTCGCCGAGAAGAGCGGCAGGAAATTCTTTGTGACCGGCCACGCCGAATACGACCGCGACACGCTCGCCAAGGAATACTTCCGCGACGTCAACAAGGGGCTGAACCCGAAGGTTCCCTACAACTATTTCCCGAATGACGACGATACCAAAACGCCGCCGTTCACGTGGCGCAGCAATGCGCACCTGCTCGTCGCAAACTGGCTGAACTACTACGTTTACCAGCAAACCCCGTTTGATTTAAACCAGCTCGAACGCGTCTGATTTTACCTTATATATAGAAAGGACTTTTTTCATGCAGTATGACGGCATTATTTTTGATCTGGACGGCACGCTCTGGGACTCCTCCGAGGAGATCTGCCGCTCTTGGGGCGCGGTCCTTGCAAAGCAGCCCGACATCCGCCGCCTGCCGAGCCGCGAGGAGCTTGAAGGCGTAATGGGTCTCGGCGCCGAGGAACTGACGGAAAAGCTGTTTCCATACCTGCCGCTTTCCCGCCGCCTCGAGATCTTCGATGAATGCGCCGTTTACGAATGCGCATACCTGACGGAGCACGGCGCAAGGCTGTACCCGCAGGTTTGCGAAACGCTCGCGCGGCTTTCGGAAACACACCCGCTCTTCATCGTGAGCAACTGTGCGGACGGTTACATTCAGTCTTTTCTGGCCGCGCACGGCACGGCGAAATACATCCGCGATTTCGAGTGCATCGGGCGCACGGGCAAACCAAAAAGCGAGAACATCCGGCTGATCATCGAGCGCAACGGGCTGAAAGCGCCCGTCTATGTGGGCGATACGCAGTGGGATTTCGACGCCGCCACCGCCGCCGGCGTGCCCTTCATCTTTGCGGCCTACGGCTTTGGCCATGTGGAAAACACGCCGCGCATCGCCGCGCCCGCCGAGCTGCCGGCCCTCGTGGAAAACGGAGCCTGAAGGGACACTTCACATAAGGAAGTGTCCCTTGCAGCATTTATAAGCGTTTGTAAAGACGGTTGGATATGATGAATTTGTAGGAAAATAAATATATTAATGGAGGAAAACTTACAATGAAATCATTGTTTGAACAATTCGGCGGCACATACCATAATGAAAGTGATTATTTAATTCCAAATCTTACACTTCCTAAGAGCCAAGAAAGCGATATTGGTATTTATGGACAACAGCATTTGAGATACTTGCAAGAGTATCTCAGATTGACTTATATTAATTTACTTACAAGTGGAAGGATTGATACCTATCTGTCTAAAATTGATAAACAAGCCTACGAAAGATTTTCTCGCATCGTGGAACAGATGAAACAAGAACAAGGAGTGCCCGAACAGTTAAAAGAGAAGAGTTCTCTTGAGTGGGTAAAAAGAATGACTTGTATTCGTCAGCAGGCAGATAAAACTGTTTTGAAAGAATTGATTTATAGTTAAAATATTGGGCGGTATTAGTGTAAAACTGATACCGCCGTAGTGTTATTATTCGTAGGTAGAAAAGCATGACAACATTACATATATCATCAAGTTCCAAAATATGTGGATACAAATTTTGAATTCAAAAGCCCTGTTTGTCTTAAAAGTAAGGATAAGCAAATTGTACATTATATTTTTAAGGTATTTCTTATGTGTAGGAAAAATTTGTTATTAGATGTTAAGAGAGCGATTAGTAAAAGGCTTTAATCTAATGTACAATATTGATATAATATAAATGGACAAATCAATTATACTAAAGGAGCACATTTTATATGTTTAATACTGATAAACCAATAAATAAAGCATGTGAAGACAAGCTTGGAAGAAGTGTTTTTGCAAAGCAACTCGCAAACGCAATAGTTAATTTTCAAACAAAAGACAATTATGCGGTGTCATTGCAGGGAAAATGGGGATGCGGAAAGACGTCTGTTCTTAATATGGCAATTGAAGAAATTAAACGATTGTCTGAAGGCAGCGATAACAAAAATAAAATAATTATTATACAGTTTAATCCATGGAATTTTACAGACACTAATCAGTTGATAAATCAATTTTTTATAACACTCACAAATTCTCTGAAGATTGATAGTAAAAATAAAAAAGTTAAAGATGTTGGAAGTGCAATAGAAAAATATTCTTCTGCTTTAGAATGTTCCGAATACATTCCTGTTGTAGGAAAGTATTTAAAAATTATACCAAAATTAACATCAGCATTCGGAAAATCGCTGAAAGATAATGCAGAATCAAAGCTTAACGATGTCGCTTACCGAAAACGTGAAGTTGAGAGAACGCTTCTAGAGTTTGATTGTAAAATTTTAGTTGTAATTGATGATATTGACCGACTTTCTAATGAACAAATCCGACTTGTTTTTCAATTAGTTAATGCTGTTGCAGGTTTTCCTAACACAATTTATCTTCTTTCATTTGATAAAGATATTGTTTCTCGTGCTCTTGAAGATGTTCAAGGTTGTAATGGACAAGAGTACCTTGAAAAGATAATTCAGGTTCCATTCGATGTTCCACCAGTAGATATTTCCAGACTATACAATGTTTTATTTGAGAAACTTGATTCTATAATTTATTTACCATATGGTGTAGAGTTTGACAAGAATCGTTGGACAAAAGTTTTCAATGCGTGTATTAGTCCTTTTATTAAAACTTTACGAGATGTTAATAGATTTTATAATGCACTATCCTTTGTGTACGCAACTGTAAAGGAAGAAGTAGATTTCATTGATATAGCGGGTATTAACTCATTACGAGTGTTTGCACCTCAAATATTTGTATGGATAAAAGAAAATAAGTTTTCCCTCGTAGGAGGATATAAAGGTGGTGGTGTAGTATTAAATGAAATAAATAAACGAAAAGAAGAAACAATAAAAGAGTTTGAGAAGATATATCCCGCCAATCCCAATATTATGCTAAATGCCATTGCAAGCCTATTTCCGTCGTTTTCTAATGGCGTTTTTTATCCTAGTGATTTTGTGACACAAGATGAAATATATCAAGCAATGAGAATCTCATCTAACGATAAATTTGATTTGTACTTTTCGTTGTCACTTGATACTATAAAAATCAGCAGAAAAGAGGTTGATAATTCCTTATTTAAAATGGATGAAATGAACTTGAGAGAGTATATTAAAATACTTGATGAAAGAGAGCTATTCAGCGATTATTTAAAAGAAATTCGTTATAACATATCTCGGATTCCAGAAGAAAGAATTGAACTCTTCTTGAGCATTTTAGTATTTCAAAATGGTAGAATTTCTGAAGAGCAATCTCATCTTATTGGTGCGAATTTAAATAATTTTAGCGTCTATACTATATCCGATTTGCTTTTCAGAATTATTGATGAAAACTCACGATTCATAATTATTTCAAAGATGTTTTCTAATAGTGATTTTTTATCTTTTCAATACCTATTACATCTTCTACATATAATTGAATTAGCATATGGAAGAATCGTAGAAACACCTAAAATGCACAACGAAAAGCTTATTTCGTTAGAACATTTATATGAACTTGAAAAAATTTTTCTAAGAAGAACAAAAAACTTTTTATCAAAAACTAACTTGTTAGATTGGAAAGAGGCGCGAAGAGCATCTTTTCTCTGGGAGTTTATAGAGAATGAATCATATAGCAATTATATGAGAAAAGCATTATCAGAAGCTAATTCAATACCAAAATATATATCTATAAATGCAAATGAATGGTCTGGCAGTGACGGTTCACGTGGTTATACATTTGATAATGAATCATATACAAAATTTATTGATGATACAACTATAATTAATACAATTAATGTAGAAAGATTCAAGAAGTTGTTCTGGACATTGGATAAACGAGTAATTGAAACTTCGGCTGCTTTTATTCTGAAGTCAAAAAATCCAAAAGCAACAAATATTATGGGAAACAGCGAATCAAATATCTTGATTATAAATGAAACAATTGATAAGTGGAAACAGGAATTTGACGAACAATCATCAAAATAAAATTATTTATGATGATTGAGCAGAATAGTTTTCCGTGATTAAAGAGTAACAGAATCATTCATCATCTTATTAAGTCAATTTAGAATTAATTGTTTTTGCAGCTTCATATTTTGGGTTTAGGAAAATGAAAGAAAGCCAGACTAATGTTACGTCTTACCAAGCACTGAATTTGGTTATCCAAATTCGCTTGTTAGGGGTAAAAACCCCTAATACCCCATAATTTTTTGAAATGCTCATAGAGCAGTTGAAGCAGGCACATGGTATCACAGAGCAACTAAAGGCGGAAAATGCCTTAGAATGGGTTGGAAGAATAAATAACATAAGGGCGTGTGCAAGGGAGATTGTGGAGAGAGAAATAATCTTTGCATAAGCAGACAAAGGTGGCAGGGAGAAATCTCTGCTGCTTTTCTATTTTGAGAAGTTATTGTTAAACGGTGTGTAATCTCTGCTGTATAGATATTTAATCTCCTATGACAAGAGATGATAATTGATATTACGACTCTTGAATTCGATTTACCTATATATTATAATAAAACTTGACACAAAATGTCAGGATTTATGTGCTATTTTATCTGTAACGGAGGAAAATTAAATGCAGGAAGGCAGGCTATTTAGAATTGTTTACTATTTGCTTGACAAAGGACGAGCGACCGATCCAGAATTAGCAAAACATTTTGAAGTATCTGTCAGGACAATATATCGAGATATAGATATATTAAGTGGAGCTGGTATCCCCATATATGCAGAAACAGGCAGAAATGGCGGCATTTACTTAATGAAGGGGGTTGTTTTAGATAAAACGGTGCTATCTGATGAGGAAAAACAAGAAATTCTTTTAGCAATTCAAAGTATGAATATTGCACAAAACAATGACAAAATAATCAGGAAACTTTCTGCAATATTCAATCTTAATACAGACAATTGGCTTGAAATTGATTTTTCGAGATGGGGTACACCGCATAGTGATAACAAGAAATTTGAACAATTAAAATTTGCTATTATCCATCAAAAATGCGTGAAAATTACTTATGCAAGCTCTTATGAGGAAATTGCAGAAAGAATTATACAGCCGCTAAAACTTCAATATAAATCTATGTCATGGTATTTGAAAGCATATTGTACGCTGAAACAAAATTATAGGGTTTTCAAGTTAACTCGAATTATGAATATAGAAGTCCTGTCTGACGATTTTTCTAATAAGCAGTTTCCTGAATTAGAGCTGACTTCCAAGCCTGTTTATAAAAAAATCGTATTAAGATTTCCAAAGGAAGTTGCGTACAGAGTTTATGACGAGTTTGATATAACACAAGTTAAAAGACAAGCAAACGGGGATTTAATTGTTTCGACTGAAATGCCCGAAGATGCTTGGCTGATTGGATACTTATTAACTTTTGGAACGCAAGTGGATATTATTGAACCTATCCACCTGAAAGATGTTTTGGCAGAACAGGCAAGAAAAATATATGAAAAAAATAAACCTTGACATAAGGTGTCAATATTACTGTGATACTCTTATATATAGAATATTTTTATTAGGAGGAAAGAAAAGATTATGAGCAGACCAACATCAAAAACAGATTTAATAGAGGCTGCAACGGCAAACTATGAAAAAATGAATACACTGATTGCGGGATTGATAGAGAACAAATTATTGACACCTTTTGATTTTTCTGGCGATGTGAAGAAAAAGGAAGCACATTGGAAAAGAGATAAAAATTTAAGAGATATTTTAATTCATCTTTATGAATGGCATCAGTTATTACTTAATTGGGTGCAATCGAACAAAGAGGGGAATTATGTTTCGTTTATCCCTGCACCGTATAATTGGAAAACCTATGGTGAAATGAATGTAGGGGTTTGGAATAAACATCAGGAAACAACTTTAGAAGAAGCAAAAAGTATGTTTCAAAAATCACACAGCAAAGTTATTCAGTTAGCAGAACAATTTTCAAATGAAGAATTGTTTTCTAAAGGTGTGTATAAATGGGTTGGTGGAAGCACTTTGGGGTCATATTTTGTTAGTGTTACAGCAAGTCATTATGATTGGGCAATGAAAAAATTAAAAGCTCACAGAAAAAATTGTGCTGCTAAATAGATATTTTATGAAAGGAACAATATTATGCACTATATGACTGCAAAAGGAATTTTATCAGCCAAAAACGGAATGAATTTATATCGTGGTTGCTCTCACGGGTGCATTTATTGCGACTCCAGAAGTAATTGCTATCATATGAAACACGATTTTGAAGATATTGAGATTAAGGAAAATGCCATTGAGCTATTAGAAAATGCTCTAAAACATAAACGGAAAAAATGTATGATAGGAACAGGCTCAATGACCGACCCTTACATTCCATTAGAAGTGGAAATCGGAAATGTTAGAAAGGCACTTTCTTTAATATATGAATACGGTTATGGCTTTACTGTAATAACCAAATCAAATCGCATTATGCGTGATATAGACTTGTTAAAGAAAATAAACCAAAAAACAAAATGCGTCGTTCAAATGACCCTGACAACCTATGATGAAGAAGTATGTAGAAAAATCGAGCCAAATGTCAGTACAACAACAGAGCGATTTGAAGTTTTGAAACAAATGCGAGATGCAGGAATACCTACTGTTGTGTGGTTGACTCCGATTTTGCCATTTATCAATGATACAGAAGAAAACCTCTCTGGCATTTTGGATATGTGTATTGAAGCAAAGGTATATGGCATTATTTGTTTTGGAATGGGTCTGACACTTCGTGAAGGAAATAGAGAATATTTTTATAAACAATTAGACCGTTTATACCCACGATTAAAAGATAAATACATTGAACGATACGGAAATCAATATATAATAGCCAGTCCGAACAACACAAATTTAATGTACTTGTTTCATAAAAAGTGCGAACAATATGGAATAGTCCATAACAATGAACAGATTTTTAACTATTTGCGTACTTTTGAGGAGAAAGATATAGGTAAGCAGCTTAGCCTTTGGGATTTGGAAACGAGATAAATATATTTTTAAGAAAGTGAGGTTAAATAGATGGCGTTTGATTTTAAGAAAGAATACAAGGAGTTTTATATGCCAAAGAGCAAACCAGAAATTGTGATTGTTCCAACGGCAAATTATATAGCGGTACGGGGACAAGGTAACCCAAATGAAGATGGTGGAGATTATCAGAAAGCAATAGCTGTGCTATACGCAGTCGCATATACATTGAAAATGAGCTATAAGACCGAGCATAAAATAGAGGGGTTTTATGAATATGTTGTTCCCCCACTTGAAGGATTTTGGTGGCAAAATAGTTGCCATAGCATAGATTATGCAAATAAAGATACCTTTAATTGGATTTCCGTTATTCGTCTACCTGATTTTGTTACAAAAAAAGATTTTGATTGGGCGGTTGACACAGCAACAAAAAAGAAAAAGTTAGATTGTTCATCTGCGGAGTTTCTTATAATTGAGGAAGGTTTATGTGTGCAGATTATGCACATTGGGTCATTTGATAATGAACCTGCTACCGTTGCTATTATGGATAAGTTTCTAAACGAGAACGGATATAGCAATGATATAAGCGATACTCGGCTGCATCACGAAATTTATATGTCTGACGCACGAAAGGTTGTGCCTGAAAAGTGGAAAACCGTCATAAGGCATCCGATTAGAAAAATAAATGATTGAAGCAAATGGTGAAAATATGATAAAAACAGCAGAATGGATATGTTGTCCTATTTGTGGTGGAAAAACCCGTAACAGACTTAGAGAGGATACTATTTTGATAAATTATCCTCTCTACTGTCCGAAGTGTAAACAGGAAACTCTAATAAATGCAAAGGAATTACATATAACACTCATCAAAGAGCCAGACGCACAGACGCAGAGCCGGTGAACTTGTGAACAATCACAGTTTGTCGGCTCTTTCTTGTTTAGGATAGTATATATTAGTCCGCCATATAAAAAAACGGAGTTTTGACGGACTGTATTCTTATGCCCTAACGTTCCCTCTAAACCCGTTTTGAGTTTGGAGGGATTTTTTTATGTGTTGGTCTGATACCACCATACCGCTGCTGATTTTGAGCAGCAGTTATTTACATATTATTCGATAGGAATGAGGACAGTCTGTTAAAAAAATCCTCATTTCTATAAGGGGATTTTATGCTCCAAAAGTAGAAGTCAAATATCTACATAATAGTGTTTTAATTTCTGATAGCCGCAAGGGTTTGACAGCCTTTGCGGTTTTTCTTTTGTCGTTTTTTGTCAAGAAACAGGATAAGCCTACCTTTGGCGTGGGCTGTCGTTCGCCACCTCCAATCTGGATTTTTTCAAAAAAATTGAGATTGGAGGAAAACAAAAATGGCATATAACCACGGAAAGGCAGAAAGAAAATGGCGGCTCTGGAAAGAAGCCGAAGAAAAGATATTGAGGGACTGCGGTGTTCCAGAAAGTACCATTGAAGAACTCCGCATTTATGATAGGGCTGATTTCAATTCAAACAGGCGGTTTTACCGTTACTTAAACGATGTAGCGGAATACCTTGATGAAATGTCTGACACCCTGCCGCCAAAAGAGGTCAATACCGTTACCGATTTATTGAATGAGATTGAAAATGAAAATCTGTATCGGGCATTGCTCACGGTGGACAAGCGTACCCTACAAATTGTCCTGCTGAAAATACAGGGGTATTCCACAAAGGAGATTGCTCCGCTTGTCGGCTTAACGACGGGTGCGATTTATGCAAGGTTAGACCACCTGCGGAAAAAACTGAAACAAATTAAAGCGTAAAGGAGAAAACCACATTTCCTTATGGGCTGTTGGGTGAGAGTGTAAAACCTCTCACCCATTTTTTCGGCAGGAGGAAAAAAGAATGTGGTATCGGAGAAGAGCATATATACTTCGGGAGGAAGTGACGGAAAACGGAACAAGATACTTTATTAGTTTCAAAGACGGACAAGACATATCCCACGAATTGAATGTGTCTTATGATTTTTATATGGCGTTTCGCAGATTAGAGCTTGATAATCGGAAATTAGAAAATTGGGATTGGCGGCACAGAGAGTTTTCAGAGATTTACGATGAAACGCTGAACAGACGGGCGTTAAGACTTCCCAAGGCTGTTGATGAACTTATTATCGAGGAAGAACAGACAGAGCTGCTCCGCAAAGTGATAGCTGCCTTGCCCGAAATCCAAAGGCGGCGTTTCCTGCTCTACTATGAGTATGAATATAACTATTATGAAATTGCCGCTATGGAGCATTGTACCGCTTCTTCGGTAGGTCAATCCATTACCCGTGCGAAAGAAAAAATAAAAGCACAGATGAAAAAGTATCTCTGTGACTGATATTAAGAAAGGATTAAATATGAGCGAACGGAACGCAATCATTGAAGATATAACCATCCGAAAAGCAATCAATAGTATTTACAATATGCTTGCCGAATTGCCAAGTGAAAAACGACTTGCTTTTTTTGAACAAATCTCTAAACCTAAAGAATTGGATTTTGTAAAGGAATTTGACGGTATTTACTATGTCGTTTGCTCTCATTTTGATAATGAAAAAAGCGAAGATATGGTAGAAAAGGTCAATCGAATATTGAACAATGAAGTATAATAGCATTCTGAATTTACACTTTAAAGCATTGAAGTGAGACGGCGAATATGATATACTATGACCACTACAATTCATATCATATCCGACTGTCGGAAAGGAGTTCATTTTGAACAGACAGTCAGATAAAATAACTGCTCTCTATTGCCGATTATCAAGAGATGACGAACTGCAAGGCGAGAGCAACAGTATTACCAATCAAAAATCAATCGTAGAGAAATACGCAAAAGAAAATGGATTTAAAAATATCAAGTTTTTTGTAGACGACGGATATTCGGGAGTTAGTTTCACAAGACCTGCTTTTATGGAACTGATGGAACTTGCCGAAGCAGGAAAGGTTGAAACAATCATTGTCAAAGACCATTCAAGGCTCGGGCGAAACCGTCTTGTGGTCGGTCAGCTTTTGGAAGAAGATTTTGTTCGTTTAGGCGTTCGGTATATCGCTATTATGGATAATATCGACACGAAAGATGGCTTAAGTGATTTTCTTCCCGTGCAGGATTGGTTTAATGAAATGCACGCCAAGAATACCTCAAAGAAAGTGCGTGCAGTATTCCAAAACAAGGGTATGTCGGGCAAACCGCTGACAACGGTAATTCCATATGGCTACAAGAAAAACGAAACCAATCCAGATGAATGGCTCATTGACGAGAAATCCGCCGAGGTTGTGCGAAAAATATTCCGCCTATGCATCGAGGGGTATGGACCGACACAGATAGCAAACATTCTATTTTCGGAAGGTATTCCAACGCCGACTGAATATTGGCAATCACAGGGCAGAAAAACCTCTGCTTTACCCGCTGTTCCGCATAAGTGGGCTGCAAGAACGGTTGCGGATATTCTTGAAAGACAGGAATATATCGGCGATACAGTAAACTTCCGTTCCACTACACGCTCATTTAAGGATAAAACGAAAATAGAGCGACCAAAGGAAGAATGGAAAGTCTTTGAGAATACCCACGAAGCTATTATTGACAGGGAAACTTGGGAACTTGTACAGACGCTTCGGGCGAATAAACGCAGACCAAACCGCACAGGCGAGGTCAGTATGTTTTCGGGATTGCTTTACTGCGGAGATTGCGGCGAAAAGCTGTATTACAGTGTAACGAATAATTATAGTCGAGAGCAGGCATATTTCTTCTGCTCCAGCTATCGCAAGAATACAGCAAACTGCACCGCACATTATATCAGAGAGAAAGTAGTCTATGCCTTAGTGCTTGAAAGTTTGCGGCGTGTTCTGTTTTATGTGCAGGCTTTTGAAAAACAGTTTGTGCAGGAACAGCTTGAGAAATCCAGTGAAGAACAGAAAAAGGAGCTTGCCAAGAAACGCCGAGAGCTTGCGAAATCCGAAAAGCGTATTGTAGAATTAGATGTATTATTTCAGCGGATTTATGAGGATAATGTATCGGGTAAACTGACCGATGAGCGTTTTGCTACAATGTCGGCAAGCTATGAGGCAGAGCAGAAATCGCTTAAAGAAGTGGTTGTTATGCTGTGTAATGAAATTGAAGCACAGGACGATAAAACATCAAATGTGCTTGCATTTGTGGAAAAGGTCAAGCGATACACGGAAATCAAGGAACTGACGCCTGCCATAGTCAATGAGTTTGTCGACTACATTATGGTTTCAAAGAAGCAAGTCATAAACGGCAAAACCGTATATCCGATTGACATCTACTACAACGGTGTTGGTATCATAACAGCCCCATCTGCTGAAGAATATGAAGAAATGTTCCAAGAACGCTTAAAACAGAAGCGTTCAAAAGAACAAAAAACGGCATAGCCATGAATGACTATACCGTAATTTGTCAGAGCCGCCCTCGTCCCCCACTTCCTTATGTGAAGGGAACGAAAGCGCGCCCGCTGTATTTTCCCCAAAAACTGCACGCATGCTGTTGAAAATGCCGTCCGATTTATCCGGGCGGCATTTTCACATTTATTTACAGCAGCAGGCTGCGCAGGTGGAGCAGCAGCTTTTTTTCGCGGCGGCTGACCTGCACCTGTGTGATGCCGAGCTGCTTCGCCGTTTCCACCTGCGTCTTATTGCCGAAATAGCGGTATTCGAGTAGCCGGCGGTCGGGGTCCGGCAGTCCGCCGATCACC
>OBVW01000827.1_pt1 | contig 12522 bp, 9 predicted proteins | sample 1495141 | NCBI WGS metagenome assembly OBVW01 (sample SAMEA2580013, study PRJEB22360) | human gut metagenome | biome: human gut; feature: human-associated habitat; material: faeces | place: Denmark | collected 2008/2010
GGCGAGCAGTCACTGGTTACACCGGATGAGTTGCTGGCGGTGGTGAAAGCTTGATGTTTACTAATTATCTGCAATCATATCATAAAAGCATCATTGATGGATGATTGCATCACATGGGAATGTCCGATAACGTTTGCTTTATACGTTATTTGTTTTGAAATATAAATGCTGGATTACCTATGTGGATAATCAGATTGTTTTTTCTTCCGTCACTACATCTTACTGATTCTAAAAGAGATGTAGTGACGGAAATTTTTGTATCCCCCCGAAATGGTTTGTTCTCTTTTTTCCGCGTAGAGGCGACAAAGCGGAATGCCTGTTCTTGTCGTTGTTGGTTGTATTTCTTGTTTTAAGGATGAAAACTGATGGAGCTGACTTGAAATATGATTTTCTTTTGCGAGAGTCTGATATTATTCACTATATTTGTGGAATGCTAGCCTTATAAATTTAATCAGATGATAGAGGAAAATCAGTTGATATCCCATTTGTATCAAAATAGGGATAATGGTCAATGGATGATACAAACCAATGATGAACATCAAAAGGGGGTTGCTGATATGGCGGCATCCTTCGCCGGGCAGTTCGGACTTCCTTCTTGGGGGCGTGCGCTCGGCCTACTTCATGACAAAGGAAAGGAACGGGCGGCATTCCAGCAATACATACGCAAGATGAATGGTTTGCCTACGAGTGACAAGAAGCGCTATGATGATCATACCCATGCTTTTGTGGGTGGAATATTGGCAAAAGAACTTATGGGAAAGGATGTTTCCCATCTTCTTGTAAACCAAATTATTTCTCATCACACAGGGTTACATGATTTCGGGGATGTGGAAAACATATTGAAAGAGAGGCTATTGTCCAAAGAAATAAACGAGGGTGACATTAGCATAAACAAACCTTTATTATTCCAAGAATTTATTGATTCACCTTTTTCTAAATCAAAGGTTGAATGGAAACACTTTCATCACCTTTCCCGTATGCTTTTTTCCTGTCTTGTAGATGCCGACCGGCTCGATACAGAACGGTTTATGGATGTAGAGTCATGGCGGAAGCGGGGAAATTCGGCTACGCTTGCCGATTTGCTTCCACAGCTGGAGGCATATATGCAAAAACTGCAATCGAATGCAGCCGATACGAAAGTGAACCGCATCCGCCAGCAAGTGAAAGAACAATGCAGTAGAACTTCTTCAAGCGAAAAAGGATTTTATAGTCTTACAGTTCCGACGGGAGGCGGTAAAACACTTTCTTCTTTGTTATGGGCCATGAAGCATGCTGTAAGCCATTCAATGAATCGTATCATCATCGCCATCCCATATACCAGTATCATTGTGCAAACGGCAGGGCTTTTGAAGGAAATCTTTGGTGAAGAAAATGTATTGGAGCATCATAGTAATTTCGACCCCGATGATATTAAGGACGAGGAAAATAGGGAAAAAGCAAAATTGGCTACAGAGAATTGGGACTATCCCATTATTGTCACTACCAATGTACAGCTTTTTGAATCTATGTTTAGCAATAAAACATCTGATTGCCGCAAACTGCACAACATGGCAAATTCAATTCTTGTTTTGGATGAGGTTCAGATGTTGCCAACCGGCTTCTTGCGGCCGATAGTCGATGCGCTGAAAGCGTATCAGGAAATGTTCGGGGTTTCGGTATTGTTTACCACGGCAAGCCAGCCGGTACTGAGTGGTCTGATAGAAGGAACAAATCCTAAAGCTGATTTTAAGGGAATAGAACATATCAAGGAAATTATTCCGGAAGAATTTGCTTTGCATGACCAGCTTCGCCGTGTGAAGTTGTCAATCGATGATACAGGAAAAACATACGATGAGATAGCTGCAAAGGTGTCTGAATATAATAAGGTGTTGTGCATAGTGAACACTCGTAAAGATGCCAAAGAGCTGTATGACCGTTTGCCCAATGACGGAGTGAAATTGCATTTGTCTAGAATGATGTGCCCTGCCCACTTACACGAAACTATTGGTAAAATAAAAACTTTATTGAAGGATGAGTCGCAGCCGATTGTCAGGGTCATTGCAACCCAGCTTGTGGAGGCCGGTGTGGATATAGACTTTCCGGTTGTGTTCCGTCAAGAAGCAGGACTCGATTCTGTATTGCAAGCAGCGGGACGGTGCAATCGGGAAGGACGAAGTGCCATGGGACATACATTTGTGTTCAGTCTGGCGGCAGAGAAGCGAAAGCTCTTCGGTTCAATGGCTGACTCCAACAATGCTCGGTTGAATTTGCCGGAAGATAGTGATTGGTTTGCTCCTTCTACCATGAAAGCCTATTTTTGTCAATTGTATAGCAGAAAACAAACATTTGATGAAAAGGATATAAAGCACTGGCTCTACAAACCTACTGAGTTATGTTTTGAAACTGCATCAAAAGAATTTCACCTGATTGATGATACGAGTATAAATGTTATCATAAATTGGGAAAACAGCATGGAACTTATAGAGCAGTTGAAAGAATCGGGGTGTACCTACTCGTTGGTGAAGCAATTGGCGAAATTTACTGTAGGCATCCGTTCCTATGATTTTAAGCAACTGAAAGGCTATGGGCTTGTCGAAGAAATATTGGAAGGAATATATGTATTGGCAGACAGGTCTCAGTATAATAAAGCCACAGGTCTCAGCCTTGATAACCATTGGCTGGAGGAAGTATTAATGATATAAAGAAACGGATATGACAAAGAAAGAAACATTGAAATTGTTTGAAGAACGTAAAGTCCGCACCGTGTGGGATGATGAAAAGGAAAAATGGTATTTTTCGATAGTTGATGTGGTGTCAGTTTTAACAGACAGTGTTGATGCAACTGCTTATTGGCGTAAGTTAAAGCAAAGACTTAAAGAAGAGGGAAATGAAACCGTGACAAATTGTCACGGTTTGAAAATGAAAGCCACAGACGGTAAGATGCGACTTACAGATGTGGCTGATACAGAACAACTACTACGTATCATTCAGTCTATCCCATCTCCCAAGGCAGAACCGTTCAAGCAATGGATGGCACATGTAGCATCCGAACGTCTTGATCAGATGCAAGACCCTGAGTTGAGTATTGAGCAAGCTATGATGGACTACAAGCGACTTGGTTACTCTGACAACTGGATAAACCAACGCTTGAAGAGCATTGAAATCCGTAAAGATCTTACAGATCAATGGAAACTACATAATGTAGAGGAAGGTGTTCAATATGCTACTCTTACAGACATTATCTATCAGCAATGGACCGGAAAGTCGGCAAAGGAGTACAAACAGTTCAAGGGCTTGAAGAAAGAAAATCTCCGGGACAATATGACCAATGAAGAATTGGTTCTTAATATGCTGGCCGAACTCTCTACGACAAGTATTACTAAAGCTAAAAATCCTCAGACATTGGGTGAAAATATGCAGTGTGCGGCTGACGGTGGTGATGTGGCTCGTGTGGCACGCGAACAGTTGGAGCAAAAAACCGGTCGTGAAGTGGTAACTCCCTTGTCGGCAAAAAGGTTTTTTGAAGGTCAGAAGCCGGAAGATTTATTGGAAAACAAGGAAAACGATGAATGATATGGAATATACAGATAAAGAATATTGTCTGGAGGTGTGGGGCGATTGGGCTTGTTTCACTCGTCCGGAATTGAAAGTAGAGCGTGTGAGTTACGATGTCATAACGCCATCGGCGGCACGCGCCATCTTTGAAGCGATACTGTTTAAACGCTATGCCATGCGTTGGCAGGTAACAAAGATTGAGGTACTCAGACCTATTAAATGGGCTACCATTAGACGGAATGAGGTGGGGGCAGTTGCCAGTAAATCACCTATCATTATTGAAGATAAACGTCAGCAGAAGAACACGTTGCTTCTGTTGGATGTGCGTTACCGAATTTATGCTAAGTTAGTATTTATTCCGGTAAAAGACCGTCCGAAAGAGGCTTTTGCCAAGCATCAGCCAAGTGCCGACGAGAATCCTATGAAGTATTATCAGATGTTCGAACGCAGGGCATCACAAGGGCAATGTTTTACGCAGCCCTATCTCGGATGTCGTGAGTTTTCTGCAAACTGGAAGTATATTGAAAGTACTGATAATCTTGATTATCCCTTAGCCGAAGACAGGGATTTCGGCATTATGCTTTATGATATGGACTTTGAGGAAAATCCACAAAAACCGAATGCTATGTTTTATAGAGCCCAAATGAAAAAGGGAGTGATTGTTGTACCGGATAAAGATAGTGAGGAGGTGTTGAGATGATACTGAAAGCATTATATGATTACTATCATCGAAGTGGAGATGATGTGGCCCCTTTTGGTTTAGAATACAAAGAGATTGGATTTATTATTGTTATTGATAGATGTGGAAAATTTCTGCGCTTTGAAGACAGGCGCATAGATAAGAAGTCGGCACAGCGGTTTCTTGTTAAGAAAAGTGTTAGCCGGTCAAGTGCCCCTGTTGCAAACTATTTGTATGACAATTGTAAATATGTATTTGGTTATTCCGATAAGGGGGATATGGAAAAGATACGTAAGTACTTTGAAGTATTTAAGGCGAAAGTAAAAGATATATATGATGCTTTTCCGGATAATGAGGACATAAAAGCTGTTTATGCATTTTATCAGCAAGACCATTCTTTTATAGTTGGGGCTATGCAGAAAGATTCTTTATGGGATGATATAGCCAAAAATCTTAATAAGAAATATTCTACCTTTTCTTTCCTTATAGAAGGGGATACGAAAATAGTGGCTTCGAAAAGGGAATTGATAAATTTGTTTGACGAGAATCATGGCGTGGCAGGAAATCTTTGTTTGATAACAGGGAGATATTCAAAAGTTGTAGAGATTACAACTGCTACAAAGATACTTGGAAGCCAAGAAACAGCTAAACTAGTTGCATTTCAAGTTAATTCCGGGTATGATTCGTATGGGAAATCTAAAGGATACAATGCTCCAATATCAGAAGAAGCTGAATTTGCATATACAACCGCATTGAATCATTTGCTGCGTTCGGATTCTCACAATAAGTTTATGGTGGGCTCACGTACTTATCTTTTCTGGGCTTCCTCCAATAGCGAGGCTTCAAAAGAGTCCGAAAATAGTCTATTTTCTTTGTTGGGGCGGATTGAAGAAGAAAATGACGACTCAAACAGGCGCATAAAGTTAGTATATGATACTTTCCAGTCTATCTATAACGGAAAATTATCGGCAAACGATGATGACAAATTCTTCATTTTGGGTTTGGCTCCTAATTCGGCAAGAATTGCGGTAGTATATTGGAATGAGATGCCTTTGCGTGAATTTGCAGGTTTGATAAGTAAACATTTTACGGATATGGAGATGGTTGACACTCGCAAAGATAAGAAGCCGTACGTGGGAATGCATTCCATTCTTGGAAATGTTACTCTTGGAGGAAAGTCAAGTGATGCGACTCCCAACCTTCCTGATGCTGTGGTGAGAAGCATATTTCAAGGGTTGCCGTATCCGGCTTCTCTCTTTCAAGCATGTATTCGTCGCATACGTGCAGAACAATCCGTCAATATAGTGCGTGCTGCTATCATCAAGGCATATCTCAACAGACTAAACGAAAATAACAACCATAAAAAATTAGATATTATGTTAGACAAAGAAAATCAAAATCAAGGGTATCTTTGTGGAAGGCTGTTTGCCGTGTTGGAAAACCTACAATATGCAGCAAATAAACAAGATTCCATTCGTTCAAGTTACATGAACGCGGCTTCATCTACGCCATCTACAGTATTTTCAACAGTTCTCAAATTATCAAACAGTCATTATGCTAAATTGGCTAAAGAGAAGAAAGGCCTTGCTAATTTCTTTGATAATCAAAAGAAAGAGATAATAGTTTTAATTCAAAATTTTCCTAATACATTGAGTTTGGAAGATCAAGGACGATTCTTCCTCGGCTATTATCATCAGAAAGCTCACAGAGAGAATCAAGAAACTGAAGAATAATTTTTAAAAATATACAATTATGTCAGAATTAAAGAATAGAATTGATTTCGTTTACATTTTTGATGTACAAGATGGTAATCCAAATGGTGACCCGGATGCAGGTAATCTTCCTCGGATAGATGCTGAAACTGGTATAGGCCTTGTTACAGATGTTTGTTTGAAACGCAAGGTACGTAATTATGTACAAATAGCCCAAGCAGGAAAAGCAGGTAACGATATTCTTGTCAAATCCAAAGAAATTTCTGGAGAAGAGGTCTTTATTAATGAAGAAATCCGCAAAATGTACAAAGAAGATTTAGGAATAGAACTAAAAATCAAAGAAAAAGCTCCTGCCGATAAGAGTTCAGCTGGTAAAATTGCTATGTGCAGACGCTTCTTTGACGTTAGGACTTTTGGAGCAGTACTCTCAACCGGACCTAACGCAGGACAAGTGAGGGGGCCGATTCAAATGACTTTTGCCCGTTCGCAAGATATGATTGTTTCAGCAGAGCATGCATTAACCGTATGTGTAGCTCGTGATGAAGAAAAGACCTATGAATCACAAGTGGGAATACAGGGACGTAAAGCGACCATTCCTTATGGCCTCTATGTCTGTCACGGCTTCATCTCCGCTAACTTGGCACAACAGACAGGATTTTCTGAAGAAGACCTTGAACTATTTTGGGAAGCTTTAAAGAACATGTTCGATGTGGATCGTTCGGCGGCACGTGGATTGATGAGTGCTCAAAAACTGATAGTCTTCAAGCATGACTCCATATTGGGTAATGCTCCCGCCAACAAGTTGTTTGAATTGGTAAAAGTGGAGAAAGTCTGCGATGGAGCACCACGCTCATTCATCGACTATTCAGTTACTATAGATAAGGAGAATGCTCCATCAAATGTAACTATTGAGGAACTGATATAATTCCATCGTATGTACAATGAAGACGATATGCTCATGTTGTCGGGGATTCAGCACTTTAGGTTCTGTCCCCGGCAATGGGCTTTGATACACATTGAGCAGCAATGGGATGATAATCGTCTCACCATCGAAGGACAGATTCTGCACAAGCATGTAGATGATCCGTTTTATAGACAAAAGTGTGGTGACCAGATAACATTGCGTGCGGTGAATATCGCTTCGCGTGAACTTGGACTCTATGGAATCTCTGATGCCATAGAGTTACTTCCTTCCTCATCTTTTGAAAATACGATTTTGCATCCCAACTATCCGGGGCGATGGCAACCGGTTGCTGTGGAGTATAAGCATGGCAAACCGAAAAGAAACGAGGTGGATGAAGTGCAGTTGGCAGCACAAATCATGTGCATAGAAGAAATGTATGCTATCCATATACCATACGGCTCTTTCTTTTATGGGGAGCTTCGCCATCGGGTTAATGTGGATATAACGGAGGAGCTGCGAAATATAGTCAGACAATGTGCCCGGGATATGCACGATATATTTAGTAAAGCGGTTATCCCGAAGGCTGAATATGGGAAACATTGTGACAAGTGCTCGCTGAAAGATATCTGCATGCCGGAAATGGTAAATAATTGTACTTCGGTAGATAATTACCTTACTAAAAATCTGTATCTATGAGAAAACTATTGAATACTTTGTATGTGACGACACCGGAAGCGTATCTTAGTAAGGATGGGCTGAATGTCGTTATATCTGTTCAGCAGGAGGAGGTGTTTCGTATTCCTGTCATAAATATAGAGGGCATCGTTACGTTCGGATATATGGGCGCAAGTCCCGGTGTGATGAAATTGTGTAGTGACAATGGTATATCACTCACATTTCTTTCTCCACAAGGCAGATTTATCAGCAGGGTTCAAGGTGCTACGAAAGGGAATGTTCTGTTACGCAAAAAGCAGTACCAATTGTCGGACGATGCATCTTGGTCGTTGCATGTGGTTAGGTTGATGATTGGTGGTAAGATTCAAAACTATCGCAATATATTGAGGAGATATATTCGTGATTATGGTGAGAATGAAGACATTAATAGGGCGGTGCAAGTATTGGAACGTGCCAAGCGTGATGCTTTGAAGGCTCAAGATAAGACGGAATTAATTGGTTATGAGGGAATGGCTTCGAATGCCTATTTTGAGGTATTGCCAATCTTGATACTTAATCAGAAGACTGATTTCCCATTTCATGGTCGCAATCGTCGTCCTCCCAAGGATGCGGTGAATGCCATGTTGTCTTTTGCATATACGTTGATAGCCAATGATGTTGCGGCCGCTCTCGAAACTGTTGGCCTTGATCCATACGTCGGGTTTCTCCATACACTCCGTCCGGGGCGCACATCGTTGGCCTTAGATATGATGGAAGAGTTACGTGCTTACCTTGGCGACCGTTTTATTTTGTCGTTGATTAATAAAAGACAGATTTCAGTAAAAGACTTCTTGTTCCAAGGTGATAATGGGGTTGTTATGACAGATAAAGGGAAAAAGACTTTTATTACTGCATGGCAGGCAAGGAAAAGGGAAGTGATAATTCATCCTTATCTTAATGAAAAAGTTGAAATAGGGCTTCTGCCTTATGTGCAGGCTATGTTAATGGCAAGATATATCAGGCAGGATATTGACGATTATCCGGTATTTCTTATAAAATGATTTTTAATTATGTACATTCTTGTGACTTACGATGTGGATACTACAAGCAAAGAGGGGGCTCGCCGTTTACGATGTGTGGCCAAGGCTTGTCTGGATTATGGACAGAGGGTGCAGAACTCAGTCTTTGAGTGTGTAGTGACGGAAGCGCAATATTCTCTTCTAAAAGGGAGAGTTAGGGATATTATTGATATGTCTCTTGATAGTGTTCGTTTTTATATTCTTAGTAAAAATGAGAATAAGAGGGTGGAAGTAATAGGTGTTGAAACGGCGTATAAACTTGAGGAGGCTCTTATAATATAATGCGAATGTGGTGTGTTACAAAAAAAGTAGTATCTTCGCATGTGTTAATAATCAGTAGATTAAATTATTTGTAGGGTATTTCTTTGTTATGAAGTTGAATAATAATGATGATTCGCATAACAGTGGATTAAATTTGCTGATTTATAATATGTTATTAGATATAGAGTCACACCCTGCGTGGGTGTGTGGATTGAAACTGAATACTAATTTAACCGCTGATAACTCTCAAGCGTCACACCCTGCGTGGGTGTGTGGATTGAAACTTAATGCTATTGGGTTATGAATACTACTCTTATGTCACACCCTGCGTGGGTGTGTGGATTGAAACATTTGGTACGCGTAATCGTCATCAAGTGATTGATGTCACACCCTGCGTGGGTGTGTGGATTGAAACTGCTGAGCTGGATCAGTCTAGAGAACGTCAGGAGTCACACCCTGCGTGGGTGTGTGGATTGAAACAATGGCGTCTGTGTTCGGTCAACTCCACCCATGGTCACACCCTGCGTGGGTGTGTGGATTGAAACTATTGAAATTTCCGCTGATATGATTAAGCTTCGTTAGTCACACCCTGCGTGGGTGTGTGGATTGAAACGTGCTGCAGAATACTTACAGCGTTGGAAAGAGGTGTCACACCCTGCGTGGGTGTGTGGATTGAAACTACAGGTCGTATTTCTGCTGAGCTGGATCAGTCTAGTCACACCCTGCGTGGGTGTGTGGATTGAAACCGCAAAAGTTGTCCTGCAAAACACAGACGGAATGTCACACCCTGCGTGGGTGTGTGGATTGAAACATTTGCAACGGCGAATCTTTGGTCAATCAAAATAGTCACACCCTGCGTGGGTGTGTGGATTGAAACCAATCTGTCAATTATCGGTTGCAAATGCGACGGGTCACACCCTGCGTGGGTGTGTGGATTGAAACGTTTTTTCATTTCGGCTTTCAACTTAATGTTCAAGTCACACCCTGCGTGGGTGTGTGGATTGAAACCGCAAAAGTTGTCCTGCAAAACACAGACGGAATTGTCACACCCTGCGTGGGTGTGTGGATTGAAACATTTTCCATAATTGCCAACTTTTAAGAACTGCCAAGTCACACCCTGCGTGGGTGTGTGGATTGAAACCCAATTGTTAGAATGGGAGTTTAACCGTGATATTGTCACACCCTGCGTGGGTGTGTGGATTGAAACTAACATTGCGTCGCTGTTTGCAACGTCGTTTATCGTCACACCCTGCGTGGGTGTGTGGATTGAAACTTTGTCTGCAACGTCTTTATCAACTCCGCATCGCTGTCACACCCTGCGTGGGTGTGTGGATTGAAACACAGGAATGTCAGTTGATCAAATACAAGAGACGAAGTCACACCCTGCGTGGGTGTGTGGATTGAAACCGGTGAATACCGCTGCTTATACTCGCATTAAGGAGTCACACCCTGCGTGGGTGTGTGGATTGAAACTTAGTAATAGCAGCCTTACCAGTATTAGTAGATGGTCACACCCTGCGTGGGTGTGTGGATTGAAACCAACTCTTATCGTGACAGTATCGTAGTACCTTGGAGTCACACCCTGCGTGGGTGTGTGGATTGAAACTGTTTAGAACTCCATTTATAATAGTCACGAAGAGGTCACACCCTGCGTGGGTGTGTGGATTGAAACGAACTCAAGTCGAAAGAAGACCGATGGGTAGGAGTCACACCCTGCGTGGGTGTGTGGATTGAAACATAACCAAAATGAGAATCTCCCGAAATACCTACAGTCACACCCTGCGTGGGTGTGTGGATTGAAACAAACATCATAGCTTTAAAATTTTAATGATTAATAGTCACACCCTGCGTGGGTGTGTGGATTGAAACAAACCACGAGAAATCATAGCATTAGGGGAATTATAAGTCACACCCTGCGTGGGTGTGTGGATTGAAACATGGACTGATAAGACCAAGCACCAGAAGAAGTCGTCACACCCTGCGTGGGTGTGTGGATTGAAACTTCCTTGCTATTGGCAGATTGCTATTCCTGGTAGTCACACCCTGCGTGGGTGTGTGGATTGAAACCTGGCTACGGTCAGAACTTTCGGCCGTGCGGCGGAGTCACACCCTGCGTGGGTGTGTGGATTGAAACAATCATAGTTATTTACTTTTGATTTTTCCAAACGTCACACCCTGCGTGGGTGTGTGGATTGAAACCGTAATGGACAAAGGTACTGTTATTACGGAAAAAGTCACACCCTGCGTGGGTGTGTGGATTGAAACACTTATAATCTTACATTTGTTGTCTTTGCAATAGTCACACCCTGCGTGGGTGTGTGGATTGAAACATGTACAAAGGGATAGTAGAAAATAGAAGTTATGTCACACCCTGCGTGGGTGTGTGGATTGAAACACAATATTATTGTATTAGAGTAAAAGGAGATAGTGTCACACCCTGCGTGGGTGTGTGGATTGAAACAATCATAGTTATTTACTTTTGATTTTTCCAAACGTCACACCCTGCGTGGGTGTGTGGATTGAAACCGTAATGGACAAAGGTACTGTTATTACGGAAAAAGTCACACCCTGCGTGGGTGTGTGGATTGAAACCGTAATGGACAAAGGTACTGTTATTACGGAAAAAGTCACACCCTGCGTGGGTGTGTGGATTGAAACACTTATAATCTTACATTTGTTGTCTTTGCAATAGTCACACCCTGCGTGGGTGTGTGGATTGAAACGATTATGCACCCTCGTCAAACGGGGCAAGGGATTGTCACACCCTGCGTGGGTGTGTGGATTGAAACATATTCTGAACACATTGCAAATGTACAAAAAGGTCACACCCTGCGTGGGTGTGTGGATTGAAACTGGGAAGCTTGCGCCGGATACATTATGGACGTTGTCACACCCTGCGTGGGTGTGTGGATTGAAACAATGACGAGGTGAATACGTGTATAGACAACCATAGTCACACCCTGCGTGGGTGTATATGGATTGAAGCATTGTTCACTCGTTGGTCAAGTTTATGGAAGAATTGTAAGCATTCGGCCTCTTGTGTATTTCTCTTCAAGCTGTTATAAAATCAAAAGCCAAACGAAGTACGTTAGGCTTTTGACTTTGTTATGACTGGAAAAAACACGCACAATCCCGGATGCTTATCTTTTGTCTGTCTTCTTTTGTGGTTTCACCTAGGTGACAATACATTGGCATCTAAGTGGAGAGGCGTAGTCACCCAAGTGATACGCTTGCTTCACCTTGGTGAAACTATAAATTCAACTAAGCGTTCCAGAGTAAATATATTATATTTTTTACTATACTATTCCTTGTTGTTTATTTGTTATATTGTTGATTATTAATGTGTTATTGTCTGTTTGTGTCGATTGTTTTTTCTTATCTTTATAAAATATATTAAAACATAAACTAACATGGAAATTGGTATAATTGACCTTTGTAAACAAATAGAAGATCCTAGTATGAACCGCAAGAAAGTCCATAAAATGGAAACTAGTATCTATATATTCATTGCTGCTGTAATCTGTGAGGTCCAGTCCTGGAATGAAATTGAGGAATTTGGCAATTCGAAAATTGCTTTTTTCAAGAGTCGCATACCCGGCCTGGAGTTCATCCCCAGTCATGATACTTTTAACAGATTCTTCAGTATGATAAAGCCCGATTATTTTGAGTTGATCTTCCGTAATTGGGTAAAACGAGTCT
>OBVW01000830.1_pt1 | contig 12452 bp, 10 predicted proteins | sample 1495141 | NCBI WGS metagenome assembly OBVW01 (sample SAMEA2580013, study PRJEB22360) | human gut metagenome | biome: human gut; feature: human-associated habitat; material: faeces | place: Denmark | collected 2008/2010
AGAAGATGTCCGTCAGCCCCCGGGATGCTCCAAGAGACCCCGCCTGCCAGGAAAGAAGGGTTACGGCCCCCAGCAGCAAAAACCCCATTACGGTCTGCCACGTCCACTGTTTCATGCTGCAAAACTCCCGGCTGCCGCAGCAGCCATTTTCACACCCTTTAATTCAGTATATTATCATTTCCCCCAACCTATTCACATGAATGTGAATGACGCTTATACGGCTTTCTCTTCCTGTTTACTGTACCTGAGACACAATATCCCAGATATTGCTGTCCTCAAAACCCAGTTTCCAGCAGGCAACTCCCGCCAGGTTATACTCCCTTATCTGGTCAATCTTAAGCCCCAGGGACTTTTCCTCCTCCATCCAGATAGACTGAGTACCGTTTTCCCCGGAAACCTGTCCATAATATACTCCCAGTTCATCCTGCCATTCAAGCTCCACTCCATTTTCCTCCACCCACTTTTTTGCATCCCGAATTCCGTAGGCCTTTGAAGTGGTTTTCCCATCCTTCTCCGTCCAGACTCTTGTATAAAAGGGAACACTGTTAATCACTTTTTCCTTCGGCACCTCTTTCAATGTATCCGCAATCCCGTTTTTTACATAAGAAATAGAAGCCACAGGTCCCGGCTCTCCTCCCGCATAGTGCTCGTCGTAGCCCATAACAATCACGTAATCGGCCACAATTCCCTGTTCCTTACGATTATAAAATGCAGTATAAGCTGAAGGCACATAGTTATCCACGGACAGCACCAGTCCCCGTTTGCGGCAGGCAACCGACATTTCACGGATAAACTGGACGTAATGTGGGCCGGCCTCTGACTTAAGACTCTCAAAATCCAGGTTAAAGCCGTCAAAGCCGTAGGTATCCGCTTCCTTCATCAGGTTTTCAATCAGTTTTTTCCGTTTGCTGGTTACAGACATCAGTTCCTTTGTATCCAGCTTTTGTACACTTTCCCTGGTGCTCACATTTTCCACCATAGCCCATACCTTAAGCCCCATTGCGTGAGCCTGATCCACATAGTCTTTGCTTGCAAGGGAGGTATAGGTTCCGTCATTTCCCGTAACATTAAACCAGGTAGGAACGATAACGTTCATTCCTTTCGCCACTTTGGCATACTTTTCCAGAGTAGAATTTGCTTCCTTTTTTGTCACCTGATGAAAGCCCAGACGCACCTTTTCATCCATGGAAATGCTTGTATATACAGGAGCTTTAAATTCGCTCACAGGCGTTGTCTCCTGAAGCTTTCCCATACGGCTGTTTTTAATATAACCTATATATCCATCCTCCGTCCGCACCTTTGACCACCGCTCCATGGGCTCTAAAACCTGTACCGTGCTGTCTTTTGAAAGCTCAGTGATAATATTGCTTTTAATTCCGCCTTTTTCCCGCAAAATTCCCTTTCTGCGGATCCTGGCCGTCTGCATCGGCTCCCAGAGCGTATCAATAAACACCCTTTTGATCTGGCTGGTGTCAAAGGACTGCTGACGGATGTCAGAATAATTCATCACAAGTCCCAGAGACAGGTAGGCCTCTTTATCCTTTATCTTTAAAAGAGGGCCCGCTTCTCCCATTGTATTCTCATCGGCATAGACGATCTCCTCTGGAAGTGTATATACTAAAAGCTGTTCCGTCTGATCCCAGTAGAATCTTTCATTGACAGCCTTATTCACCCAGCTTACCGGAAGATACACCTGCCCGTCCTCATAAATTCCCTTTTCATCCTGAAGCTCATTATTTAAAATAATTGCCACCTCATCGCCCCTGACCTGGAATAATTCTGCCTTATCCGCCAGTTCCTTTCCAGGCATATACCGCCTTCCGATGACAAAGCCTGCCAGTGCTCCTGCAAGCAGCAGCAACGCAAACACTGTCAAAAGAAGAGGGGCCACAGCGCGCTTCTTTCTTCTTCTGCTCCTCATTTTTATCCTCCGATCCTGTGTGACGTGCTCCCAGGCTCTTTCCTTCCCCCATCTTCACAGGATAAGCCGGAACACTCTGATATATTTTCTATTCTACCATAGAATCACAGGAAAGAGGAATAAAAATAGGAAAATGCCGTTTTAAACTCCACCGTCTGCTTGCAGGCCAGAACGGCATCCCATCCTGATAACAGCAGTTTTAAAACGGCATTCCCATCAGAAGAAAAATCTTATTCGTTTATCTTCCTATTTTTCCGGGAGCAGTCAGGTAGACGCGGTCAAAGCGTATTTCTTTTAATCTGCCCTGTTCCGAACAGATAAAATCCCCCATATAAAAGCCGCCGTCCTCTCCTGTCTCAAAGATACGATTCCACTCCTCTTCCAGACACTCAATTCCGTCTACCAGCACGGCTACTCCCTTGTCTTTAAAACGTCTGAGGCCATCCAGGTAATTCATCTGCTGCCTTTTAACCTCTGTCTGCTCTTTATACATAAATGTAAACCTCCCGACAGAAGCCCTTTTCTCCCCTGGAGGTAAAACGTGACATACCACTTCCCTTGAAAAAGGCTTCTGCTCTTCTTATCTTTTGTCAAATACATCTGCAAACCACTCCATGGCCCTCCTGTCCACCAGAAACGCATCTGCTGAAAGTGGGATTCTTCTGAGAGGAATACGAAACTGTTTCTCAATCTCTCTTCTTATGGTCTCGCTGCCAAAGGCAGCCATACAGCTCCATCCTTCTCCCAGCGTTTCCTCATCTGTAAGAAATCCCAGAAATGCATTCAGTTTCCATTCTGACAGGGCCGCGGTAAGGATCCTGTTTGAGCACCGGAACCACTCTGGCCGGATCTGCGGTCTCATGGGGCCAAAGTCAATAAGGATCTCTTCATAGCCGGACCGGATACAGGACGCCAAAGCTTCCTTTTCCCCCTGAGGATAATAGTCCACATCCAGAATCCGAAACGCTTTCGCCTCCTCTGCTTTCTTTCCCTCCGGCCCAGCTTTTAACCGAATCAGACTGTTGTGCCCGCTCCACTCCACCACTGCTGTCCTTTTCTGACAGCAGCCGGACAGGTAATTAGCGCTCCACAAGGTCAGGTGGGTAGCTCCCGTGGCCCTTCCCGCTCCGATGATCCCTGTAATACGGGTTCTCTGTACATTCACCGCCACAGCCATCTCCTCCTTGGGCTTACTGTCCTATTTGGAGCAGCATCCAAGTCTCCTTTCATCTGCTCTGAAACCTTTTTCCACACTGCTTTTAAGAATCCTTCCGTTTCCCTGTCCAGGCAGAAAGGATCCTCATATGCGGGGCTTGCAAACATCGCAGCTTCCGGGAAAATTCTTTTTCGTTCCCGCTTCCCCCTGCCCGGTCCCCGCCGCACAATCACCAAAGAAAACTGCCTTTTTCCATCTGTTTTCACTTCGGAAAATACCTCTGCCATGCGTTCTGTCTGTTCCCTCTCCCACAGGTTATGACAAACAACGCCAACACAGCCCTGGCTGTCTCCCTCTAATTCCTGTGCCGCCCCTTTCCAGTCTGTCCCAAAATCTTTCAGAACAACTTCAAACTCCTCCTTTAATTCCCCAAGATCCGCTGCCGACCCATACCAGGGCCGAAGGGCGATCCCCTTCAGCTTAAGGATCCCGTTTTCATCTGCTCTGGCCCCTCCCAGAGCCTCTGCCAGATTTCTCACTGCCCTTGAATGGTTGCATTCCACATAGAGGGTTCTCACTCCCCGCCCATTTAAATAGGCGCAGAGACCAAACCCCAGGTGGGTTGCCCCTGCTCCGGATCGATTGCCCACAAGGACGATTTTCTGAGATGATATTGCCATATGCTCTGTTGCGACCTTTCCCCCGCTCCATCGGTCCGCCGACCGTTTTGCAGCCAAAACCCGTTCCAGAGCTTCCTTTACCTCCTTCACGGATCTGTACCGCTGGTCCATATCCCGCTCCATACATTTCCCGATCACCGCCTCAAAGGCGTCTGACAGCTCCGGTTTCCTGCCGGCGTCCGGCTTCAGGGTTCCCTGTACCATGAATCGGAGGACCGCACCAATGGCATAAAGATCGGTCCTTTCATCTAAGGGCTGGTCAGAGGTATATTGCTCAGGCGCTGCACAGCCTTCCGTGCCGTAACGCTTTCCTGGGGCATTGGCGCAGATTCGATCCGCCGCATGATCAAAATCAATAAGCCGCACCGTATCGTTCCAGATGATCAGGTTATTTGGTTGTAAATCTAAATGTAAAATGGGTTCATGACAAGAATGATGTAAATATTCAACAAGAGAACAGATCTGCAGTCCGTACCGAACTGCCGACGTTTCCTGAAATGTACCCTGATCTTTTATCAGGGCATATAGAGAATGGCCTTCCAGATATTCCTCGATCAGATAAAAATGATCCGCATCCTCCTCCAGGTCATAAACCATGGGGATTCCCGGATGCTTCAGTTCCTTAAGTACCAGAGCTTCCCTGCAGAATGCAGCGTGATCCACCTTGTACTTAGGCACACACTTGACTGCACGGTACTCGTCCAGTCCCAGATGACGGGCCTTCCAGACTGTACCTGCACGGCCTGACCCCGCCTTTCGGATCAATTCATACTTTCCAAACAGTACCTCTCTCCTTCTTCCCCCTCCTTTCGTTACAATATCATCTCATGCCGCAATCTTACTCTCATTTATGTAACTTGTCTATGGTCGACAGGATAACCACTTTAAATTTTTTTCATATCTACATTGATATTTTCCCCTGTTATGTAGTATATTTATGTTGTGGAAGTCTACACATTTTTATACAGAACAGGAAGTGATCCGATGAAGATAGAACGAATCAATGAAAATCAGATACGATGTACCCTTACCAGCTTTGACTTAAGCGCCCGCAATATCAACATTATTGAACTTGCCTACGGTACGGAAAAAGCCAGAAATCTGTTTCGCGAAATGATCCAGCGAGCCTCCAGCGAAGTGGGATTTGAGGCGGAGGATATTCCGCTGATGGTCGAGGCGATCCCTCTTTCTTCTGAAAGCATTATGCTGGTGATCACAAAGATCGAGGATCCAGAGGAATTAGATACCCGCTTTGCCCGATTCTCTCCCTCTGCACCAGAAGAGGCAAATCCTGCACTTTCCGGACTGCCGGATGAGTTTCTGGAAGGAGCAGGGGATATTGGCCGCCTTATGGCCGGGCATATGAGTGATGCTCCCGACCATGGGCCGACGTCCGAGGAGACTGAAAGCGGTTCTGACAAACCGGTAGGAAAGCCAATCCGCATCTTCCTTTTTGACAGTCTGGATCGGACTGCTGAAGCCGCAAAGGCAGCGGCAGACATCTGCACCGCAGCCAATGCCCTTTACAAAAAACCCCATACACGCCAGTATTATCTGGTTCTAAACCGCGGGGCTGCCGATGACCGCGATTTCTCCAGAGTATGTAATATCTTAGCCGAATACGGCTCAAAATTCTCCGGCGATCACGCCAGCGAAGCTTATTTTAAGGAGCATTATGAGGTTGTTATCGGGGAAAATGCACTGAAAAAATTACAGCTGATTTAGGGCAGTTTACCAGAAATGCACCTCTGCTGCATCTGTTTACAGCCCTTTCAGGCAGGTTCCATTGGAGCCTGCTTTTCCTTTTTTTAACACCTTTTTAAACATTTTTTGTGCAGTATATCCAATTTTTATGTGTTATATTCTTCAGTTATTAACATTGATACCCCCAAATATAATTGTTATAATAATTTCTCATTCTTTGGGATGTACATGGATAGCGTTTATTACACCCCCCCCCCATCAGCAGCACATCCTCCTGGTTTCCTTTTCATAAAATCATTACTGCCATCTTCCCTGAATCCATGCTATAATTGAAGAAAGAGAGATACTCTATGGATAGACATGAAAAAACGATTCATGAGCTGAATCTGGATTTAAACTATATCTGCCGTGTCATTTATAATTTTGAAAAAGACTGATTCCCAACAGGGCTTAAACTATTTTTGTGAGATCGAAAGCCTGGAATGAACAGGCAATGACGTGCGCTCTGTACCATCGGATTAAAAAGCAACGAGGATTATATAGCGGTCAATGGAAATGTGGTTGTAAAGGAAGGAACGCTGCCCCGTATGGACGAAGAGAAAACCACATATGAGGCGAACAAACTTGCGGCGGAATATATCAATCAGCCATAATGTTCACAACCAAAGCAGAAGGACTGCTCAGGCATACCGCATCCGGTATGTCAAAGCAGTCCTCTCGGATCGTTTCCAGCCAGCGCTTTCGTGCGCCCTTTTCTTATCCGGCCCTTTCTTACTTGTCAGCCAGGATCTCGTTCATCTGAGATACCAGAGTGTCGCAGTCGATGCCGTGAACCATGCAGGCTTCTTCCAGGGACTCAGCCTGAGAAGCAGGGCAGCCCAGGCAGTGCATACCAGCACCCATAAGCATCTGCGGAATCAGCTCATGCATATTGATCAATTCGCCGATGAGCATTGTCTTTTCAATCTTCATATATTTTTTCCTCCTTTGATATGTCATACTTTCGCTGTAAAAGTATTCTTTGCGTTTCCATTCGCTTTTATCAGCATAATACATTTTGTTTTTTTTGGCAAGCCCTGTATTTTCCTGTGTCCTTTTCATTATTTTCTGGTATAGTATTCTATGAATATAAGCTGTGTATTTTTTCGGATACAGTATACAATATCCTGTAAATCGTTGCAAATGCAACAGAAAAAACAGCCGGCTTATAGTAGACTTAATTCATCCAATGAGATACCATTAAACCGTATCCCAAACCCAATGCTTTACAGATTTCTCCGCTGCCTGTTTTAAAAGCAGATATGAACGGAATCTGAAAGCCGATCACATTTTACAGGAGGAAACGTCCATGAGAACAGAATGGAACACATTTACACCGGGTGTATGGCAGCGCGAGATCAATGTCCGCGACTTCATCCAGAAAAACTATACCCCATATGACGGCGATGATGCCTTTCTTGAAGGACCCACAAAGAATACTGAGGATCTGTGGGCCCAGGTAATGGAGCTGTCCGCAAAGGAGCGGGAGGCCGGCGGCGTACTGGATATGGATACGAAAGTCATTTCCACTATTACGTCTCATGGACCCGGATACCTGAATAAAGACAAGGAAACCATTGTCGGTTTCCAGACAGATAAGCCTTTTAAGCGTTCCTTACAGCCCTACGGCGGTATCCGCATGGCGATGAAAGCCTGCCAGGACAACGGCTATGAGGTGGATCCTGAGATTGTTGAGTTCTTCACAAAACACCGCAAGACCCATAACGCAGGTGTATTCGATGCCTATACTCCTGAGATGAGAGCCTGCCGCTCCAGCCACATTATCACAGGCCTTCCTGATGCTTACGGCCGCGGACGCATCATCGGCGACTACCGCCGCGTAGCCCTCTACGGTGTAGATGCACTGATCCAGGAGAAGAAGGAGGAAAAGGATTCCACAAGAACCATTATGTACTCTGACGTAATCCGTGAGCGTGAGGAGCTTTCCGAGCAGATCCGGGCTTTAGAGGAGTTAAAGGAACTGGGACAGATCTACGGCTTTGATATTTCACAGCCTGCAAAGGACGTAAAAGAAGCAATCCAGTGGCTCTACTTCGGCTACCTGGCAGCAGTAAAGGAGCAGAACGGCGCGGCTATGTCTCTGGGGCGCACTTCTACCTTCCTGGACATTTATGCAGAGCGTGATCTGAAGGCAGGCACCTATACAGAGGAGCAGATTCAGGAGTTTGTAGACCACTTTATCATGAAACTGCGTCTGGTGAAATTTGCCCGCACTCCTGAGTACAACGAACTGTTCTCCGGCGATCCCACCTGGGTAACGGAGTCCATCGGAGGCATCGGTCTGGACGGACGCCATATGGTGACAAAGATGTCCTTCCGCTACCTTCACACCTTAAGCAATCTTGGCACGGCTCCCGAACCCAACCTGACCGTACTGTGGTCCACAAGACTTCCTGAGGCGTTTAAGCGTTTCTGTGCAAAAACTTCCATCGAGTCCTCCTCCATCCAGTACGAAAATGACGATCTGATGCGCGTGACCCACGGTGACGACTACGCCATTGCCTGCTGTGTATCCAGTATGCGTGTAGGTAAGGAAATGCAGTTCTTCGGCGCAAGAGCCAACCTGGCAAAGTGCCTGCTCTACGCAATCAATGGCGGTGTGGACGAGATCTCCGGAAAGCAGATCGGCCCCAAGTACCGTCCGATTACCAGCGAATACCTGGATTATAATGAGGTAATGGACCGGTATAAAGATATGATGAAATGGCTGGCAGGCGTCTATGTAAACGCTCTGAATATCATCCACTACAACCATGACCGCTACTGCTACGAGCGTCTCCAGATGGCGCTTCATGACAAGAAGGTAACACGGTGGTTTGCTACCGGTATTGCCGGCCTGTCTGTAGTGGCTGACTCCTTATCTGCCATTAAGTACGCAAAGGTAAAAACCGTGCGCAATGAAAACGGTATTGTAACCGATTATATTGTAGAGGGAGATTTCCCAAAATATGGAAACAACGATGACCGGGTAGATCAGATTGCAGCAGACCTGGTACACATTTTCATGAACTATATCAAGGGCAATCATACCTACCGGGGCGGTATCCCCACCACGTCCATCCTGACCATCACTTCCAATGTGGTATATGGAAAGAATACCGGTTCTACACCGGACGGAAGAAAGGCCGGACAGCCCTTTGCTCCGGGAGCCAACCCCATGCACCACAGAGACAGCCGCGGCGCTGTTGCTTCCCTGGCATCGGTTGCAAAGCTTCCCTTCCGTGACGCCCAGGATGGTATTTCCAACACCTTCTCCATCATCCCCGGCGCTCTTGGAAAGGACGATCAGGTATTTATGGGCGACCTGGAAGTGGAGCTGAATGGCTGCGCTGCCTGCGAAACCGGCGGAAACCTGTTTGAGGGGCTGGATGACCAGAACTAATGCCCACTGCGCATAGACTGCCAAAAGTCCCACGGCCCTTAAAGGGCACTCACACAGCCTTTAAGGGCCAGAAGCGGGAGATACCGCTTCAGATACACAATGAAACACATTTTATTCTAAGAAAGCGAGGAACATAGTTATGGTAAAAGCAAGTGAAGCACAGATCGACAACCTGGTAGCCCTGTTAGACGGATATGCCGCCGAGGGCGGACACCATTTAAATGTTAATGTATTTTCCAAAGAAACCCTTTTAGACGCCCAGGCTCATCCTGAGAAATACCCCCAGCTGACCGTGCGTGTTTCCGGATACGCAGTAAACTTTAACAAGCTGACAAAGGCGCAGCAGGACGAGGTTATCTCCAGAACCTTCCACGGTTCTATCTAATTAGAAACCCAACGCTGTATCTGCCTTTACGGCAGACCGGGCAGGTGCCAAAATACATCTGCCCGCTGCTGCGGCAGATCTTATGGTAAATTAACAGGAAGGGAGTTTTCATTATGTCAGGACGGGTACATTCCATTGAAAGCTGCGGCACCGTAGACGGACCGGGAATACGCATGGTGGTATTTTTAAGCGGATGTCCCATGCGCTGTCTCTATTGCCATAATCCCGACACCTGGGATCCAAAGGGAGGGACGCTTACCTCTGTGGATGAGATTTTGGCCCAGTATGATAAAATGAAGCACTTCTACACCAAGGGAGGGATTACGGTCAGCGGAGGAGAACCGTTAATGCAGATCGGCTTTGTCACAGAACTTTTTGCAGAAGCAAAAAAACGCGGCATCCACACCTGCCTCGATACCTCCGGCATTACCTTCCGCTCCGATTCCCCGGCCCTTCTGGAGCAGTTTGACAGGCTGACTGCGGTAACAGACCTGGTGCTCCTTGATATAAAGCACATTGACCCCATCATACTGGAAAAAACGCTCCCCCCCCACCCTCAGCAGCCGGTAATGGCCTTTGAGGCATATCTGGAGCAAAAGGGCATCCCCGTATGGATCCGCCATGTAGTAGTTCCTGGTATCACTGATAAGGAGGAATATCTTCTGCGTCTGGGCCGGTATCTGGGAACGCGTTCCAATATCAAAGCGCTGGACGTGCTCCCCTATCACGATATGGGAAAGGTAAAATATAAAAACCTGGGGATCCCCTATCCTCTGGAATCCACTCCCCCTCTGTCAAAGGAGGCGGCGGCAAAGGCCAGACAGGTGATCCTCGCGGGAATGAGGGAGAGCCGGTCAGGCCGGCACTGACGGCCTAAACCCGATCGCTGCATCCAAAAAACATCCTGTACAGGCGAAAAATACGCTTCACCAGCAAGGTCACTTAACCTGTTCCTTCCAGTGAAGCGTATTTTTACTTAATCCAGTTTGAACCAATCCTCATATCCCAGCTTAATCAGATTATCACGGCTGATCTTTAAGCTCTCAAACGGGTCTCTTCCGTATGTATCATCCTGTTCAATGAGGAAGTATTCACTTCCGCCTGCCAGGCCGGCCTCAATACAGGCTTTAATGGGAAGATTTCCCTCTCCTACCTCCGCAAACTGTACATTTGAGGTAAATGCCTCCATGAACTTCTTAGGATCAAACGGCCCCTCCGGAAGTTTTACCTCCGCGATACGGTAATCCTTTAAATGAAGGAGACGGATCCGTCCGTCATACTTGCGGATAAACTCTACCGGGTTTTCGCCGCCTCTCTGGATCCAGTGAATATCCAGCTCAAATCCCATATGCTTTGTATTGTCCTTGATAATATCCAGCAAATACTCTCCGTCGTATTTTACAAACTCTACATGATGGTTGTGATAGTACAGGTCAATGCCGTGCTCCTTTAAACGCGCTGCCATCTCGTCTGCCCTTTTTACAAAATCGATGGCCTTTTCCCGGCTGCCCATACAGGTCATGGGAAGCATACCGATGCGCAGCATATCACAGTCTAATGCTTTACAGTCTGCTACGATCTTATCAAAATCGCTGACCAGGTACTCTCCCGGCATCCCCTCCATCATAGGCTCTAAGGATGCGCTGCAGGCGGCAATCTTGATGCCGAACTCATCGCAGGCCTTCTTCATGCCCTCTACATTTTCCTTTGTCATGGGGATCTGGGAAACCTCTACACAGTGATATCCCAGTTCTGCGCAGGCCTTCAGTGTTCCATATGCTCCCAGTTCATCGATTTTTGATTTGATGGTACTCATCTGAATACCGATTAACCCTTTTTTCATGTCTTTAGCTCTCCTTTATAATGAAATATAGGCTCCTGTCTCTCCTGCTCTCAGGATCCCGCAGATCAGACGGATGCTCATCTCCCCGTCCTTTGCGGTTACATAGCTGCGTTCTCCTGTTTCCAGAGAGTGATAAAACTCACTGATCAGCTTCTGATGGCTGGCGCCGTAATAAAACTTGGTTCCAGGCATTTTCCGATCCTCCGCCAGCTTTTTGACCGTTCCATCCTCCATAACCTGATATAAAATATTGTCATAAATACGGAACTCGCCCTTCTCCATCTGAACTACGATCTGCACCGGTTCATTTTTAAAATTGGCGTTGGTGGCCATAAAAAGTCCCCTGGCTCCATTTTCATAATCCAGACTGGCGCTGACTGTATCCTCCACCTCAATACCATAATCTAAAATCTGGCTGACAGTGGCCCTGACACCCCTGATCTTTCCTCCCAGATAGGAGAGCAGATCCAACGTGTGTATGGCCTGGTTCATCATACAGCCGCTTCCTGCGGTCTCCCATCGGCCTCTCCAGGGCTTACAGTCATAATACTCCTTCGGCCTGTACCACGGCACATTTCCCCGGATACCGGTAACAGATCCATATTCCTTGCTGTCTATGAATGTTTTTAACAGCTCTACCGTTTCATTTCTCCGGTTCTGGAGGCAGATTCCGATCTGGAGCTTTGGGTAGTCCATTTCCAGTCTGGAAAATGCCTCCGCCTCGGCTGTGCTGACTGCCATGGGCTTTTCGCAGAATACGTGGACACCCATGCCCGCCGCTTCTTTCGCCACCGGGTAATGCAGGTAATGGGGAAGACATATATGAACACAGTCCGGTTTCTCCGCCCGGATCATCTCCTTATAGTCCCTGTAAAATGGCACTCCCTGAGGAGCCTGACCTTCCTTTGCTTCGTCACTGTCGCAGACGGCGCAGAGTGTGATCTGCGGATCTGCCTGGATCGCTGCCATATGGATGGGGTAAATATCTCCCATTCCGATGATCGCTGCCCGTTTCATCTGTCTTTCTCCATCTCCTTTTCTGTAATCCCGGCATTTTTTGCTGATCCCCCGGTATCCGGTTTCCCTGAGCGCTCCTATCTTGTGGGGAATTTGCCTTCTTCTGCAATCTTCTTGTTTAGCTCTGACAGATATACATCCTCATCTACAGGCATATCTACTTCCCTGCCCAGCCAGTCGGACAGAAGGATTGCATTTGCCAGTCTTACGCCGTTGATGCCATCAGATCCGGGAGCCAGCAGAGGGGTTCCCTCCAGGATATGGCAGGGGAAAATCTCCATAACAAAGGGATGCGGCGCTACAG
>OBVW01000839.1_pt1 | contig 12298 bp, 8 predicted proteins | sample 1495141 | NCBI WGS metagenome assembly OBVW01 (sample SAMEA2580013, study PRJEB22360) | human gut metagenome | biome: human gut; feature: human-associated habitat; material: faeces | place: Denmark | collected 2008/2010
TCCTGCCTGATGGGTGATTCGACAGCGCTTGCCTCAGCAATTGTGCGGTGCTGCCTTAGTTTGCAGGCCCCGGCATGAGAGAAGTCAGCCGGCAATGGAGGCATCCTCAACGGCAGCCTCCAGGTGCTTCGTGTTCATGTACTTCTTGTTGCCCCACTGGGTGCCGACCACATGGCGAAGTCGGGCACAGACCAGCATAAGGGCAGAGTTCCCGTCCGGGAAACTGCCCACTACACGGGTGCGGCGGCGGATCTCCCGATTCAGACGCTCAATGACGTTGTTGGTGCGGATGCGTGTCCAATGTTTGCTGGGAAAATCGCAGTAAGTCAGCGTTTCCTCAATGCCATCCTCCACCTTTTTGGTGGCCTCTTTCAGCTTCATAGAGCGCAGTTGCTCCACCACGGCTCTGGCTTTCTCCCGGGTAGCTTTCCTGGGCGTGGATCGCCTTGAGCATCTTTGCCACCAGCTTCACCTTGGAGCGAGTCGTGACCTGAGAACACATTGCGGTAAAAGTGTACGGTACACCGCTGGTACTTGGCCTCTGGGAATACTTCTCCCACGGCCTCCAGCATACCAAGACACTTGTCTCCAACGATGAGTTTCACGCTGTCCAAGCCACGGCCACGCAACCACTGAAAAAAGCTGACCCAGCTGGCCTTATCCTCTTTCATACCCTCTGCTGCACCCAGAACCTCACGGTATCCATCTTCATTCACCGCAATTGCTGCCAGAATGGCCACATTTTCAAACTCTCCTCCCCAGTTACGGCGCAGGTAGATTCCGTCTACGTAGACATACGGGTAATGCCCCCCCCGTAGGGAGCGGTTGCGCCAATCCTCAATGTGGACATACGCTTTCTTGTTCAGCTCGCTGATGGTAGATAGTGACACCTTGCTGCCCCACAGAGCCTCCGTAATATCCTCCACGCGCCGGACGGATGCGCCTGCCAGGTACATCTCGATGAGAGCTTCTTCCACGCTACTCTCCCGGCGACGATACCGCTCAATGATGGCGATCTCAAAGGAGATCCCTTTGAGCTTGGGTACCTTGAGGGTAACGTCCCCGGAAGTGGTGGTGAGATTGCGGCTGTAGTGACCGCTGCGATAGCCCTGACGCTGCTCATTGCGCTCGTACCGGGCCGCCTGGGTCAGCTTCTCCGCTTCAATACCCAGCAGCTCGTTGAGGGGTTCCTCTACGCTGCCTCGAACCAGTTCTTTGATCTGACCCTTGATTACTTCCTCGTTAAGCGGTACAATCTTTTCAGACATGGTTTTGCTACCTCCTTTCGAATGGTTAATGTCGTAACTTCATTCTGCCAGAGTTCTGCAAACCATGTCTTTTTCCACTTCTTAATTTGCGAAACTTATTATCTCTTATCCCTCATGCGGTTTTTGTGACATAGCAACACGGGAAATGCAGAGATTTGCGACCAACTTGCCATACACTAAGAAGCAGGCACAAAATGACACCGTTAGTTTCCAAACTGCCGGTGTCGTTTTGTGCCTATTTTCTTAGTTTAGAAATGGTCCAACTTTGAATTCAACTTACTTTGTAAGCATGAGGAATTGAAATGTTTGTGAAGATTATAATTCCAACAATTCACGAATCTCTTCAGAACGGACTCCCTCTTTCCAGCCTTCTATCTCCCGCTCAATGCGTTGCTTTTGTTTCAAATACTTCATGCCAGATACAAGAGGAAGAAGAGAGCTCAAATAATTAATTCGTTCCTGCATATACGGAATCATGCTGCCGCTTCCGCCCCAGTGGGACGGCTCTAAGGGTAGTTGTTCAAAAACATCTGGATCAGTATTTAGAGACAAGAATTTCTCCACTGCCTTTTTCCGCCGCTCACAAGAAAATTCCTCGATTGCTGAAAACAGTTCATACATTCGTTCCCCATCATCACAATAACGCTCTATCGTATGATTGATCCAGATATCTTGCTTTGCAATAATTTCCTGATGACCTGTTTCATTGGACAACATCATGTGTATTTTGGATCGATGTAGCCAATGTATCGACCTTTCTCTATTCTCATGAACATAATCAAACACATCATCAGCCAAATCTATGAATTGTTCTGTATCCCATATCCTTAAAAGGCGCATAGCAGCATAATTGTCATAAAGTCTGACACGATCCCGCTGAACAGAAATTATGCAATCAAGATATCTGTACAAGAAAGCGATATCGACGGAAATAATCGCACACAGCAAAGTCCCATCATAATCTTCGTGATTGGAATAAGAAACTCCTTTCAAATATACTTCTTCCAACAGAGCAAGTTCATTTGAAAACTCATGTAATATCTTATATGCACCTTGCTGGTTGCTATGATTGAGCATCCAAAAAACATATAGACTAAAAACAAAAGGAGATTCTTCATAATGGTTTGAAACAATGCGCAACGCCTTACATATAATTTTAGGTTCGATCCTTTCATACTTACGTAGTAGATCCAGCTTGCGGTACGGAGATTTTTCTAAACCTACATCAGGTTCTTCCAAATAGTTCAGCAGATCGGTTGCCCATTCAGCAGATAGTTGTTGTTCCGGTATCAAAGCATAAAAGTACCACAACCACACATTTTGCTGACCATACTTATATTTTGTAATGAATTTTTTGACTTCTGTCGCTGACATCAGCTCAAATAGCCTGTCAAAGATTTGTTCAGCATTTATTTTATACGGAGTATCCGCTCTCATGTAAGCATCTACCAAATACAGGTATAGTTGTTGCTGACTTTGAAGCACTTCAAACACATATTCAAGTCCTGAGCCCAATTCCCTCTCTTCCTTATCAAAAGTCTGGTTGCTTTCCAAACATATCTGTATCAAACGATCTATATCTACAGGCGTGTATTTCTCCACAAGTTTGCAAACCCTGTCCTTATGTCGCCGCACACCTTTCTCATATCCTTCTGAATAGTCTTCATGGCGATAGGACGAGAGCACAGAATATATTCTATAGTTTTTTGAGTTAAGAAACGGAACCAGTATATCCCGAGTACAATAATCAATATGCTTTGCAACTTGTTTAATGTGTGCCGCAATTATGCAGTGGAACAAATTCTCCGGCCGGAATAAAGAGAAGAATTTTAGAATTTCCTCAAGCTCAGCTCCCACCACATTTAGCTCTGTATCGACGTCATAATGAGGTATACCGTACCTATAGAGAATACGCTCAATTTCAGTCTGCATATTCCCCTGTTGGTAGATTGTATAAAGTTGTGCCCAAAGCATCTTTCGGTATTCTAAAACAGGCTTATCTGGCGGAAGCGATACTGTGTAAATCGACATTGTATGGTGCCGACCGCCCTCTGCCTTTGAAACATCAAGTTTCAGAAAATGGCCTGCAACACAAATGAATAAGATTAAAAGATTCGTATCCTCTGGGGCTGTTTCCACCGCTTCGCATAGGCTTTTGACCATCATCCTCTGCGTAAAATATCCGAAACGCTGGGAATCCAAGTTAACTTCAAACCGTCCAGCATATGTGCTATAGAATTGTTCAAACAAATCCGGGCGTTTTTGATAATACAGCAATAGCAGATCCAGTGCAGTTGGCAACTCAGGATGGTCTCCAAAATTCCCTAAAATTTGGAGAATATCATCCGAAATATTCTTATCCGGCCCATCATCTTTAAACGACAATGTCTGCACATCAAAAGGATGATATGATTCATGCTCAATATACTCCTGCAACAACAAAAGAGTTTGTGTCGGTCGCACCATATGGAATGCTTTAAAAAACGGGAGAAACGCCTCCACATTGCTTTCCAGCTTATCCCACACAAGGTTAATCTGGGCTTCAACATATTCTCTCACATTTTGATCAGAGAACACATTTAAGAGAATATTGCATGCCTCAATAGTTCTCCTTTTGTTGATCTGAAAACAAGTTTCAATCATCGTGCTGAGGGGAATAATCTTTTCCTCGATAAAAACATACTTAATCAAGAAGTTACTGAAACTTTGATCCGAAATTCTTGCCACTTTGTCATTACACAAGTCTACAATTTCTGCTTTATGGAGCAGTTTCAAATCTGATGTAAAATCACTGCTGGTTATTCTCAATACTTCAAAAATGGGAGTAAACTTTTCGAGATGCTCTAAATGGATCGCCTGAACAAATGCAATAATCCCAGCAGAGCTTACACTTGTCTCACTTTCAATAAAGATCCTCAGCTGTTTGCTATAATAGTTATGATAGAGCTCTGAGGCATCCTGAATTGCAGCAATGCTTTCGGAATCTACTACAAGTTTTCCGGCAAGCATAGCTAACCGAGCATTTCCTTCCGCAATTGCAACAATGCGATCTGTATATATCCGATTTGTGATTCCGTAGCATGTTTTCATAAGTTTTCGGATATCGTCATCTTTAAACGGAGTAATCTTAATTATTTCCGGTTTAATAACATCCATAACACTTTGCATCACTTGCTTACGGGCATAGTCGCGTACGGTCAGGATCAATTTTGAAATGTATGGCGACTTGACAGCTACTCTTGGAAGGTAATCCAACACATAGTGCAGTCCAGAAAGCTCATTTGCATCGTCTACAAGCACCAGGTAATCTTTTCCTTCTTCAATTGCAAAGACCTGATCCTCATATAGTTGCAAGTTATTGTTTTTTATGACAAGTACAGTGTAGTCCTTTTCTTCTGCCAACTGCCGGCATAATTCCAGTGCAAATCTGGTTTTCCCAACCCCGGCAGGCCCTGCAATCAACAAAACATCACTATCACGCAAAGCAGACTTTGCTTTTTCCAACTCTTTTTCTCGAAAAAGAAAGTCTGTTCCCAACGGAGCCGAGATTTTGTTGGCATCATGTCTTGCCACAAACATATCCACCGGCAGAATTTGACCTGAGTCAATGCTAATTCCAAAGAAATCTTGGGCTAAAATTGGGCACTCGTGGAAGATGTCATTCCCCAATTTATCCAAGCCAATTAAGGTCAGTACGACACCGTGCTCTTCACAGTATTGTCTAAGGTATTGATCATCACCTGGTCCTAAACGGCCATATGTATGGCAATATATAATCTCCGCTATATCTTCTGAAGAAATACCAGTCTTTTCTGAATCAAAGCATTTGTCAATATCTTCAATTGCTTTCTTTAAGAAATCTGTTTTTTGTGTGGTATACATCACAAATACATACTTATTTTCTGCTGTCAAAAAATAAGTATCTGGATTTCCTTTTGCCGTTTTATCTGTTCCTGTATGCATCCCCAACGAATAAACATTTTTATACCCTTTATAGCTCAAGTAGGCATCGCAAAGATTTTGAAAAGCCCCGCCATCCATCTGATCAATTCGATTTTTGATATCTGTTAGCTTCGACATTGTTGTCCCCCACAAACAAAATGGTCATAGCCATCGTTTTGTAAAATTCAATTATATTTTAGCATCGCTGTCCATTGTACGCAATTAAATTTCCTGAACATAGGTACAAATTTGAATATAAATCGAAATTTGAATGTCTCATTTTTGAGTTCCAAATTTCAATCTATTTTCTATGCCGAAAACCTAGGATCTAAGCCACCTGTTCAGGGTTCCCTCTTTTATAGAAATGAGACACCCAAAATGAAAAACCGAAGAATACCAAGTCTGATAAAAATTGATCCAATCGGAACCCGGAATTCTCACATGATTGAGAATTCCTTTTCTTTTATCCAGTATTCCAACTCTGCCTGCTCTGCGTCTCATATTGCAGTGGAGCTCCGCTTGAAACTGTTGCCGCGAGAAATTTCTGCTCTGCTCTTTCTCTGCTTTTTTATTCCTCCTTTGCCGTAGTGCAGACACTGCTGACATACAATTCTTTCACAAGCTGAGAACCATATATTTTTCCGGCTTTTCCCCTTTGATTTTGGAGGGTAACAATGGTCTTATTCGTACCATAAATTTGTCCGTTGTCGTCACAACTTGTGGATCTGCGCTTTCAACGCCTTTCGTCGCCTTGCTGAAGCGTATCGCTTTTCTTGCTGTGGAGAATATAGTTGCAGAAAGCGTATGAGATGGAATAATTAGCAGTCTAATCGTTTTTCCAATTTGCGGATATTTCTTTTTGCCTTAGGCGCCGAGAAAGATTGAAAAATGTTCAAAACAATGGTAAACTGGAAGAAAAGTTCGTCCAAACAGTTATCAGGTAACTTGGCAAAGGAATTGGCATATGGACATAGAAAAAACGATGGTTCTTATTAAGGGCGAGGATAAAACAAAGTTTATTACGTCCATTTCCTGTGGTCCTTCTCCCCAAATAATAATTGTGGAATATAACGGCGGCTCTTCTTATTCATATAATGCGAACAACGTGACAGTTTTGGTAGACCCAGAAAGTGAAGATCTGAACGGAAGGGTCGCTTATGTAAATGGAATGCCCGTTTATGAACCTCGACTCATTCTTAACTTTGAAAAACTAAGCTCTGAATTTAAATTCCAGAACCGCAACCTGGAATGCCGCAGACGAATAATATATAAGAATGGCAGTTCCAAAACCGTATTGTTTCGGGAACTATCATTCTTGAAAGATATCGGCTCTAGTGAGAGGGCCAGACAAACCTTGTCCTATTTACGCGAAATTTCAAAGTATACGGCTGCCGATCCGACTCAAGAAGCATTTTTAGAACAGGAAATGCAGCAGCTGACTTTTATCCACCCTGAAAGTGTATTGGGGCGATATTTGAACGGCCAACCAATTGAAGATCTTACACTGCCTGTAAATGGTATCATTTTTCCGTTCCGTTTTAATCTTAGCCAAAAAGCGGCTCTGGAAAATGCCCACACACACTCTTTGTCTGTGATCGAAGGGCCGCCGGGTACGGGAAAAACACAGACCATTTTAAACATCCTTGCAAATCTTGTCGCCATTCAAGGGAAAAGCGTAGCAGTGGTTTCCAATAACAACGAGGCTGTTAAGAACGTTATTGAAAAAATGACAAAAGGTGGGTATGGCTTTCTCACAGCCTTGCTTGGGAACAAATCCAATCAGGATGCTTTTTTTGACAATTCACCTGTAGCCGAAGTGGCGGATTGGGATTGCGATGAAAGCGAATATGAACTCATTCAGATCATTGAAAGCCTCAATGTGCGTCTGGCCACGCTGCTGGAGATAGATAGAAAAAGAGCGCAGTTGAAGCAGCAACTGCAGGCTTGGCAATTGGAGCACGAGCATTTCAACGAATACTATATTCGCCAGAATGTTGCTGAAGTCGAAAAACTCCCTCTATTAAGAGCAAATTCCGATAGAATTATTTCATTTTTAGCAGAAACCTCTTTGGCCAAGGAACAGGAATACTCAGAAAAGTTGATATATAAAGTAAAAATGCTCATCAAATACCGCGGTTCTTTTCGAAGTCTAAAGCGTCATGAGGCTTCTGTGTTACTGCAGCTTGAACGGGCGTTTTATCAAAAGCAAATCCAAAGAATTAAGGATGAGATTGCTGAGGCGGAAAGCAAACTGGAACATGCGTCTTTTGACAAGCTTCTGGAAGAACATCAAAACTATTCCGAAAAGCTGTTTCGCAAGTGCCTGTATCAAAGCCACAGCAAACTATCATCTGGCGGTTTTACCAAGAAGAATTTTAAATTAAGATTTCAAGAGTTCATCAGAGCGTATCCTATTATTCTCAGCACGACCCATGCTATACGCCATTCTATTCCAAAGGACTATTTACTTGACTATGTTATCATAGATGAAGCATCACAGGTAGACTTAATAACCGGTGTGCTGACTTTTTCCTGCTGTCGAAACGCTATTGTTGTTGGCGATATAAAACAGCTTCCGCAGATAACCAATCAAAAAATAAAAGAGGTATTAAAAAGCGCTCCGCCTGCCCCTGTATACGACTTATTTTGATCATAGCATCTTATCCTCCATAATCAGTTTGTATGGAAAAACCTTGCCCCGTGTAGTTCTCCGCGAGCATTATCGCTGTCATCCTCAAATCATTGAGTTTTGCAATCAAAAGTATTATAACGGCGATTTGATTCCTTACACCAGTCCAACTTTATCGCAAATACCATTGGTGCTGTATAAGACGGTGGAAGGCAACCATATGCGCAAAGTTACGCGTGGGAAAGAGAAAGGAACATATAATCAGCGCGAGTTGGATGTAATTGTGGAAGAAGTCCTGAATAACCCGGACCTAGCAGCAGACAGCAGCAAAATAGGTTTTGTAACGCCTTATCGGAAGCAAGCAAATACAGCCAGCCGTCAATTGCCGAAAGGAATCGAAAGCGACACAGTACATAAATATCAGGGACGTGAAAAAGACTTGATGATATTATCTACTGTACTGGACAATTCCTGGATGGGGCAGCGCGGTTTGGAATTTGTAGACGATCCCCACATGGTAAATGTAGCAGTGTCCCGGGCAGTAAGGCAATTTGTGCTCGTCACAGATCACGATTTGTTTTTCAAAAAGGGAAAGAACATTGGCGACTTGATTCGGTATATGCAATATAGCATACTTGACGAAAACATTATTGAAAGTCAAGTGGTATCCGTCTTTGATCTGCTGTACAAGCAGTATTCCCGAAAGCTTCTTCCTCTGAAAGTAAAAATGAACCCTAAAGCACGTTTTCAGTCGGAAGAAACGCTACGCGTATTGCTGGAGGAAATTCTTGCACAGCCGGAGTATAACCGTTTTAGTTACGTACAGGGGATGCTGCTGCGTAACCTATTGAACTCTTTGGAAAATCTCAGCGATGAAGAAACCACCTATATCAATAATCGCGCTTCACTGGACTTTGTCGTATTTTATAAGCAGGACAAAACTTGTAAGCTGGTGGTAGAGGTGGATGGCTTCTCTTTCCACGAAAACAGGCCGGAGCAGCTTCGCCGTGATGCATTGAAAGACGCCATCCTGACAAAATACAATATTCCATTTTTGCGACTTGCGACCAACGGCAGCGGAGAGCGGGAGCGGATTATTCATGCCTTGCTGTAGGCGAAAAGAGGTTGAACTTTGGAACACCCAAAAGCAAAAATTAGAAAATCACGCTGCAAGAATAAATGCAAATCTCTTCTGAACCCAGAAATCTCATTTTTTGCAGGTATCTTTTTTTCAAAAAATAACGCACGTCGCGGCGAATCCTTGAGGTTCACCGTTCGGATGCCGCTCCTTCTCCGCAAAAGGTCACGCTCGGGTCGCCTGCTCGGTTGTAAACGTCCTCGCAGCAGCTCCCTGTCGCTACCAGCCTTTTGCGGGTTGGTACTGCGATCCCTTTCTGGTGTCCTTTTTGTAGTGTAACCCCAAAACAAGAGAGCCGCCGGCATCTGATTCTGCACGGCGGCCCTCCCTTTCAGGTTCCAGAAGGAAATCGTTGTTTTCAGTTACAGCAGCGCGCTCTCCAGATCGCTGAGCATCAGATCGAGCGCATGGATGCCGCCCTCTGCGGTGTACCAGACCGCCGGGTGCTCCAGATAGACAATGTTGCCGTTCTTATAGGCGTCAGTACCCATAACGAGCTCGTTTTCCATGATCTCCTGCGCAAGCTGGGCGCCGTCGGTGCCAATTGCTGCGTCGCGGTCCATGACAAAGATGTAATTCGGCGCTTTCTCCACGATAAACTCGAAGGACGCTTCATTGCCGTGAGTGGAAGTATCAATTTCGGCATCGACGCCGATGTTTTCAAAGCCAACCTCCACGCCGATGATTGAGCAGCGGCCGCTCGTGCACATACCGACAATTGCGGTCTTGTCCGCCGCAAACGCGGCAAGCGCTTCGATGCGGGTATCAAAGCCGGACATCAGGGAATCGACCTGATCCTCCACGCCAAACATGGAGGCAATCGTCGAAGCGTTCTTGCGCACGCTCTCCACGACGCCGATCTCCGTATCGGTGGAAAGGAACACAACCGGCGCGATCTCGCTGAGCGCATCGTAGGACGAGGAGAGACGGCCGCCGATGAAGATCACGTCCGGCTCGCCGGCCATGACCGCTTCCATATCGGCCTCCTTGATCGTACCGAGATTGGAAACGCTTTCATTCGTCACATAATCCTGCAGGTAGTCGAGCGATGTGCTGGAAGAACCGACCACGCGGTCGCCCAACCCGAGGCTGTCGAGAATGTCGAGCGCGGCCATATCCATCACGGCGATGCGCTGCGCATCATAGGGAACTTCAAGGTCTGTTTCTTCCTTATTCCCATTCAGGCTCTTGATCGTCACAGTTTCCGGCTTCGCGGCTTCCTCGGAGGATTCCGGCGCCGCAGAGGCTTCGGAAGAGGACTCGGAAGCGGGATCTGCCGAGGACGCGCCCGATGTGCTGGAAGAAGAATCGGTTCCGCTGGATGTGCCGCAGGCCGCAAAGCTGAACATCAGGGCCATAGCCAAAGCAAGAGAGAGAAGTTTTTTCATGATTTCATTTTCCTTTCTTCAAAAGTTCTGAAAGCAACGGGGTTAATAATAGATAGACAGGGGCTTTCCCGAAATTTCCATGATTTCAAAATCGACCCTGTAGATCTGTGAAAGCGTTTCCTTGGTCATCACCTCCTTTACAGTGCCGAATTTTGCTATCTTTCCATCTACAAAGGCGCAGATGTAATCGGAATAGAACGCCGCATAGTTGATCTCATGCAGCACTAAAATCACCGTCTTTCCCAGCTCGTCGCAGAGTCGACGGACAATTTTCATCATATTGGTCGCATGGTAGATATCGAGGTTGTTGGTCGGCTCGTCCAGCAGGATGTATTCCGTATCCTGTGCGATAACCATTGCGATATAGGCGCGCTGGCGCTGCCCGCCGGAAAGCTCGTCGATGAAGCGGTCGCGGAATTCCTCCAGTTCCATATAACGGATTGCGCGGTCGATGATCTCGTTGTCCTCCGCGGTCAGATGCCCGCCGGAATACGGAAAGCGTCCGAACGCCACCAGTTCGCCAACCGTCAGCTTCATTTGGATATTATTGCTCTGGGTAAGGATCGCAAGCCGCTTGGAAAGCTCTTTGCTTTTCCACCTGCCGATGTCGGTCCCCTCAAAATCCACAAGGCCGCTGTCCCGTGCAATCAGGCGCGAGATGATGCCCATCACGGTGGATTTGCCCGCACCGTTGGGGCCGATCAGCGCCGTGACCTTTCCCCTTGGCAGCTCAAAGCTGACGGAATCCACCACGGTCTTGCCGTCATATTTCTTTGTAAGTTCTTGCACGCGCATGGCTCATACCCTCCTTTTTGCCAGCAGCAGATACAGGAAATAGATGCCGCCGCCGACAGTGATGAATACGCTGACCGGGATCGCGTAGGAATATACGTGCTCCACGATAAGCTGTCCGCCCACGAGCACGATCATGCCGAAAAAGGCGGAGCCGAGAATCAGCTGGTTGTGCCGGTAGGTCTTTAAAAGCTGGCGCGAGAGGTTCGCAATAATCAGCCCGAGGAACGAGATCGGCCCCACCATCGCCGTGGCTACGGCGATGAAGCGTCACGCCGAGCAGCAGCCGCCGGATGCAGCGGTCATAATCCACACCGAGGTTGGTCGCCTGATCCTTGCCGAGCGTGAGCACATCGAGCAGCGCGAGTTCCTTGCGCAGCGCAAAAATCACGGCCGCCAGCACGACGAGAGAGAACGCGATGATCTCGGAATTGATGTTGCTGAAACTTGCGACCAGCGTTGCAAGCAGGGTGTCGTACTCGTTCGGATCCATCACGCGCGTCAGCGTCGTCTGGATGCTGCCGAAGAACGAGGTGAGCACCGTGCCGATCAGCAGGACGTAAAGCACGTTGTGGTTTGTCTTTTTGAACAGATAGCTGTAGATGACCGTTGCCGCGATCCCCATCAGCAGCAGATCCACCGCAAAGGCCAGATTGGAATTCATCGCCAGCAGGCTGCCGGAGCCGGCCGCGAAAACCACCGCCGTGTGAATCAGCGTGTAAAGGGAATTCATGCCCAGAAGGCAGGGTGTGACAATCGTGTTGTTGATGATCGACTGAAAAACGATCGAGGCGCCGCCAATCGCAAACGCGGTGATGAGCATAGCAATGAGCTTCGGCGTGCGGATCTTCATCGCATACAGAAAGAGCTTTTCGCTTCCGAAATTAACCTCGACCAGCATATATGCCGCAGCCGCCAACAGCACGAGCACCGCCATGATAATGAGCTTGCGCACATTGGCGCGGTGTGCTGCATTTCTCATTTGCCGTCACCTCCATCCGTATTGGAAACCGTGCCCGCGCAGGCGCCCGTGTGTGCAGGCCCGAGGCGCACAGCCTTCCTCCCGTGCCTAAGCCGGTAGAGCAGCAAACCGATGAACAGGATGCTGCCGAGAATACCGACGATCAGCTCGATGGGCAGC
>OBVW01000854.1_pt1 | contig 12082 bp, 9 predicted proteins | sample 1495141 | NCBI WGS metagenome assembly OBVW01 (sample SAMEA2580013, study PRJEB22360) | human gut metagenome | biome: human gut; feature: human-associated habitat; material: faeces | place: Denmark | collected 2008/2010
AAGCGTAAGCTTTTTGGGGAGAGGAGAAAGGAATGGAGTGTTTATTATAAATTTTTAAAAAATTTATTCGAACACGGAATTTCTTTCGACGAGGCGCAGTTTAGCCACTTTATCAAAGTCTAAACAAATTTTCCTTTAAAATTAGGCTCAATTATCGGCAAACCGAGCTTTTCTACCGTATTCTCAATTACCTCTTTAGTGAAGTCGCCTTTCACAGGATATCCCGTAAACGTCATATAATAAATAACAAGTTCCTGCAAGGTCGGGTTCATAATATTTGTAATTTTGACCGTATCGTCGTCATTAAACTTGAAATTAAACTTTCTTACATGAGATGTTTCAATCGGTCTAATCCACAAATCAAGAGTGCCATCCTCTTTCCAAGCGGCTTTGGAATATGCATGATATGTAACGTCGCCTAAAGTCATCTTGCTTATTCCATATTCACCGTTTAAGCCGACATCAATCGTGTTTTCATATTCCTTTTCTTTCCAATAAAAAGTAAGCTTTTCATCGTCAAATGTAAGCTTCATTTCGCTTATCTCGCCGGGTTTTTTAAACCACATTTGAGTAATTGTGATTGATACAACAGAAACAAATTCGCTTGTTTTGCAGGTAATAAGCCTGCCTGAAATCTTTTCCTCAAGCTCACGGTTACGCTCACTCTTCGGCAAATCCTCAACACTGCAATTATCAATAGTGTCAAGCATTTGTTGATATTCCGCCTTGTTTTCAGGAAGTTCACCGTAGCCGAAACACTCTGGAAAATATTTCCAAAAGATTTTCATAACCTTATAGTCCTCCGCCTCTCCGCAGTTAAGAACTACAAGTGCGTCATATTCAGGAAACATAAAGCAGCGCTGACCGAAAAGTCCGTCTGCTCTGTAACTGTTAGGAACAGGATTGCGCCAAAATTGATAGCCGTAGCCCATCATATTATCAATATAGCCGTCAGATACGGAGTCAACCTGCTTTCTTGTTGCCTCTTTAACCCAAATTGCAGGAATAATTTGAGTGCCGTCTTTCCATTTGCCGCCATGAATATAAGGCAGGAAAAATTTTGCAAGGTCCTCACTTTTCATATAAAGGCCCCAACCGCCCGCATTGTTGCCTTTGCCGTCACTTTCCCAAAACGGCTTTTCAATTCCGAGAGGCTCAAAAATACGAGGATAGAGATAATCAATAACACTCATACCCGTAACCTTAGTGATAATGGCAGAAAGCATCGTGGTATTTTCACTTATATAATTAAACTTGGTATTAGGCGGAAGAAGAAAAGGAGCATTGAAAAAGTTTTGAACCCAATCCGTACCGCCTTTTTCGTCAAGCACGGTAATAAGCTTATCCGAATGCATTGTAAGAAGCATCCTGACGGTAATCATTCTGTTAAACGGGCGCTTACTCATTAAATATTCAGGAAAAAACTTAACAACCCTGTCATTAAGATTAATAAGTCCCTCACTTACTGCAAAGCCGACAGCAGTCGACGTAACGCTTTTGCTCATAGAATAAAGTACGTGAGGAATATCTTTATTATACGGCTTAAAAAAGCCTTGAGCGCAGACCTTGTCGTGCCTTACAACTGTAAAGCTTTGAAGTCCTAAATTATTCTCATTTATTTCATTAATAAAAGCTGTAATAGCACTGCTTTTTACACCGACTTGTTCCGGTGTGCAATGTTCCAAATTGCAATCCTTAAGTCTTTCCATAACGTACCCCTTAATAAAATTATTACTATGCTTAATATACACCTTTTCGCTTATTTTTTCAACATATTGTATAATATTTTAAATTGACATTTTAAATATTATGTATATAATTATAATTAGATTTGTATATCTCGGCATAAAAATATGTCCTGAAAGGTAAAATAAATGAAAAACAGACTGAAAAAACTGAATATATTTTTCATAGTGCTTTGTATAATTGTTTCGTCAATTATTCCTACAGCGGCATTTGCGGCAAGCGAAGATGATTTGAGATCAAGCGTTGTAAGCATTGCAAGCGATGAGGTCGGCTACACAGGTACATCGTCATATTCAAAATATGGCGATTGGTACGGTTATCAAGGCGGATGGTGCACAACGTTTGTATTATGGTGTTTTAATAAAGCGGGAAAGCAAAACGGCGTTACATTAAACGGTGTAATCATTCCTCGTGGCGGAAACTGCAGCAGTATGATTAGCTGGTTTAAGGATAAGGGCAGATATTATTCCCCGTCAAAATACACCCCGAAAAGCGGCGACCTTATCTTTTTCGACTGGACGGGCAGCGGAACAGCAGACCACGTAGGCATAGTCAATTACACCTCAGGCACTACTGTTTACACTATTGAGGGCAACTGTTCAGGAAAGGTTAAAGCAAGAGAATATACTAAAAAGGGTTCAAAGCCTTACAACAATATCAGTTCAATTATCGGCTACGCAAGCCCAAGATTTTCTTCGGTTTCAGGCTCTTCTGCCGGCAAAACAACAACTAAAAAGCATACCACAACGAAGAAAGCAAAAACCACTAAGAAAGCAACCGCTTCTAAAAGGGTAACTACAAAGAAAGCGGCAACTGCTAAATCCACCACAAAAAAGGCTGCAACCAAAAAGGAAACAACTAAGGCAACAACCACAACGCAAGCTGCCACAAAGGCGACTGCAAAAACAACAACCGAGCAAAGCGAAAGCGCACCGCTTACAAATCTTCAGATTTACGCTTCAAAATATGATTTGCAAATCGGCGACACTGTTAAGCTTGACTATTCGGTTGAGCCGTCAAACACAAATGCCGTAGTCGGTTATTTTTGCGATCAGGAAGGAATAATCGACATAGGTGCAAACGGTGAAATCACCGCAATCGGCAACGGAACGGCTACCGTTGTTGTTTGTGCAAATGATGATTTATATGCGCAGTGCGACTTTGTTGTTACCGACGCTGTCGGCGAGGTTACAACTGTCGGCGGCTCAAACGAGGAAAGCAGAAAGGTAGTTGACACACGAATTGACGTATCCACCACACGGGCAAATGCGCAAAGTGTATTAACAAGGCTCGGCGTTAATGTAAATATGCTTTCGCAAAACAAGCAATTATACATAGTTCCCGCTTCGATAGCAGGAGTTACGGTATTTATTTCAATCTTCATTGCAATTACAAAGAAGATTAAGAAAAAGAGAAAATAACTTCAAAGGAGATACAAATTTATGTTATTCAAACCTGAATATGATGAAAACGGCAAAAAAATTCTTTGCGAAATGAACGGCATCAATTCTGAAATGCTTATGGACATTTACGTTAAGAAAATGAAAAAGGGTGAAGTGCTTGAAATATGCGAGGATAAAAACGAATGTGCAATTTTGCTCCTTTCAGGCGACGTTACCTTTAAAGTGGAAGATGAAATAAACGAACGCTGCAAGAGAAAAAATCCTTTTGAAAAAAAGCCTTACGCAATTCATTTTTGCAAACAGATTAAGGCGAGTGTTACCGCAAACGAGGACAGCGAAGTGCTCGTTCAAATGACAGATAATGAAAAAACCTGGAAAAGTGAATTTTACAATCCGGACAATTGCCTTTATCAAGAGTTTGGCAAGGGGCAATGGAACGGCACGGGCTACAGGATTGTATCAACAATGTTTGACCTTGACAATGCACCTGAGTCAAATATGGTTATGGGCGAAGTGTTCAACCAACCGGGACGTTGGTCAAGCTATCCGCCTCATCATCACCCGCAGCCTGAACTTTATTATTATCAATTCGACCATCCGGAGGGATTCGGTGCAGGCTTTGAGGGCAACACACCTTACAAAACAGAAAACGGAAGTTGCCTTTGTATAAGAGGCGGCAATGCTCACCAGCAGGTTACGGCACCGGGATATGAAATGTATTATGTTTGGCTTATTCGTCATCTTGATGGCGACCCATGGGATAAAACAAGAATTTATGTTCCGGAGTATGAATGGCTCGCAAACGCAGATTAATTTTCAGACTTTGATAAACTGGCTAAAACGCACCTGATATAATAAGTAAACCTCTTTGCCTCCCTTGCATTGCACTCGGAGGGATTGGAACAACGGTAAGGACATCGAGTCCTTGCCGTTGTTGGCGCTTTTCGTCTTTTGCTCGGAGGCAGTACCCACGTACAGCTCCCGCTCGCAAAATACGAAATTTATCTCACTTTCTCAAAGTCTGAATCAATATAATTTAAAATATATTAATTTTATGCATAAATATACAGGAAATATTCCTAAAATATTGACTTTATACGATTATTGTGATAAATTATTGACACGGTTAGAAATAATCGTGTCTTTTATTATGCTATTAAAAATAAAATACGGAGGAAAATAAGATGAAATTAACAAAAAAAATTTCTGCTGTTGTTCTTGCCGCTCTTATGGCAGTAGTTGCAATCTTTGCAGGCTGTTCATCAACAAAGAGCAATGACGACAGTAAAACAAACAATGAATCAACCACATCTGCCGCTAAGGTTAAGGTTGTTGACATTGAGCTTTCAAGCGAAGAGTATGCTTTTGGTGTAGACAAGAAGCAGCCTGAGCTTAAAGAAAAATGCAACGAGCTTCTTAAGGAAATGAAGTCAAACGGCGAGCTTGATGAAATCAGCAATCACTACTTCGGTAACGGTGAGCCTGTAGGCGTTACTTCTGCTAAGCAGGATAAGTCAAAGGACCAGCTTGTTGTTGCAACAAATGCTGAGTTCGCACCGTTCGAGTACAAAGAGGGCGACAAGTTCTACGGTATTGATATGGAAATCGCCAAGCTTCTTGCCGATAAACTTGGCAAAGAACTTGTAATCGTAGATATGGCTTTCGACGCTGTTCTTCTTTCGGTTCAGCAGCAAAAAGCTGATATCGGTATGGCAGGTCTTACAGTAAACCCTGCAAGAGCAAAGCAAGTTGATTTCTCTGATTCATACTATTCAGCATCACAGAAAGTAATTTGCAAAGCTGACGACACAACATTTGACAACTGCAAGACTAAAGAAGATGTTGACAAAATTCTTAAGAGTTTTGATTCATCAGTTCTTATCGGCGGCCAGACAGGCACAACAGGTCAGTCATACGTTCAGGGCAACGACGAATTCGGCTTTGAAAAGCTTGGCGCAACCTGGAAGGGCTATGCAAACGGTTCACTTGCTGTTCAGGATTTAATCAACGGCGGTATCAAATATGTTATTATTGACGCTGCTCCTGCACAAGCAATTACTAACGCTATTAACGCCGTAGCATAAATCAATTAAACGATTTGCCCATTCAAAAAGAATGGGCATTTTTTATAATATGAATATGAGGATTTATTAATGAATTTTGAAAAGAAATTTGAAGTGTTTTGGAAATTCTTTATTGACAACGGCGGCTACAATGTTGTTATTGAAGGCTTAAGAAACACTCTTATAATTGCTATACTCGGCCTTGTAATAGGTATCATTATAGGTACACTTATTGCAACAGTAAGAGTAGTACCGAAAACAAGCGGCATTTCAAAGGTGCTTGATGTGCTTGCAAAGTTTTATGTAAGTTTCTTCAGGGGTACGCCTATTGTAGTTCAGCTTCTTTTGTTCTATTATGTGCTTATGCCGCTTCTTTCAATTAATTTAAAGAGCGTGCCGGTTGCCGTTATTGTTTTTGGCTTAAACTCCGGAGCTTATATTTCAGAAATTATGAGAGCAGGTATTCTCTCTGTTGACCCCGGTCAAATGGAGGGCGGCCGTGCTGTAGGCTTAAGTTACGGCACAACAATGATGAAAATTGTTATTCCGCAGGCTGTTAAAAATATTCTTCCTACCCTTGGCAACGAATTTATTTCTCTTATTAAGGAAACCTCGGTTGTCAGCTTCGTAGGCGCAACAGACCTTTATCTTGCATTCCAGCGTATCGGTTCTAACACATACGACTTTATGGTTCCTTATCTTGTAATGGCTGTTATTTACATTGTAATGGTGCTTATAATTTCTACTCTTATCAAAATTATGGAAAGGAGTTTGAGAAAAAGTGATTACCGTTAAGAATTTGAAAAAAAGCTTTGGCGATAACGAAGTACTCAAGGGCATTGATTACGAAATCAAGCAGGGCGAAAAAATAGTCATTATCGGGCCAAGCGGCTCAGGTAAAAGTACATTTTTAAGATGTTTGAATTTACTTGAAACTCCGACCGAAGGCGAAATTTATTTTGACAATCAGCTTATAACCGACAAAAAATGCGACATTAACAAAATTCGTGAGCATATGGGTATGGTTTTTCAGCACTTTAATCTTTTCAACAACAAAACCATACTTGAAAATATAACACTTGCTCCCGTCCAGCTTAAGGTTATGACCAAGGAGCAGGCAAACGCAAAGGCTATGGAGCTTTTAGAAAGGGTAGGTCTTGCAGACAAAGCGAATGCTTATCCATCCCAAATCTCCGGCGGTCAAAAGCAAAGAGCGGCAATAGTTCGTTCACTTGCAATGAATCCAAAGGTTATGCTTTTTGACGAACCTACCTCGGCACTCGATCCGGAAATGGTAGGCGAGGTTTTGCAGGTTATGAAAGACCTTGCAGACGAGGGTATGACAATGGTTGTTGTTACCCACGAAATGGGCTTTGCACGTGAGGTTGCCGATAAAGTAATCTTTATGGCAGACGGCTATATAGTTGAAGATGCACCGCCGAGTGAAATTTTCGGCACACCGAAAGACCCTAGACTTCAACAATTCCTCAGAGCAGTATTATAAATAACAAATAGTTTTATATAAAACAAAAGCGTTGGAAAAAATTCCAACGCTTTTACTCTTTTTTGTATAAAATCAATGTGTATTATTATTTATAGTCTTATAATCGACATATTGATTTCCCGGCTTTGGATTGTCGCCTGTTTTAGCGGCAATAAGTTCACTTACCGTAACTATTTGATATCCCTTAGCTATAAGCTCCGGAACTACCTTTTCAACAGCGTCTGCCGTTGACGGATAAATATCGTGCATCAAAACGATTGAGCCGTCATAAGCATACTTGGTAATATTCTTATAAACCTTGCCTGCATCTTTAGAGCGCCAATCTTCAGTATCAACTGACCAATAAGCAAGGGGCATTCCCTCTTTTTTGCACTCTTTTCTTATAGCAGGAGTAATACTGCCGCCGGGGCATCTGAACATAGTCGGCGCTTTGCCGCTGATTTTTTCAATCTGCTTGCTTGCTTTTGAAATATCACTTGCCGTTACCTGAGAACCATAGTGATTATGAGAATACGTGTGGTTTCCAAGTTCGCAGCCAAGCTGAATTTCCTTGTCAAGCAAATGCTTAGTCTCATCATTAACACGCTCTCCTACCATAAAGAAGGTTGCACGTGCATTATATTTTTCAAGAACGTCAAGTATACGCTTAGTCGAATTAGAGCCGTTGTAGTCGTATGCAGGTCCGTCATCAAATGAAAACGCAATCATTGGTTTGGTTGGGTCAACCTTGCCGATATTAATATCTCTGTCGTAAATGGTAGCTTGACAAGTGTCACTCCATTCACTGTATATCGTTTTTTTATCAACAACCATATATGACCTTACACGAGTATAATAAACTTCGCCGACGCTCAAATCCTTAACTGAAAAATTGCGTGTTGCACCATCGCTTATTTGCTCGTTTTTATACTCCGAAAAATCACTGTTTTTAGAATACTGAATATCATATCCGGCTAAATTATCTTGGTCGTCCCACTCCATCGACAAAACGCCCTTTCCGCCTGAAAAGGCGCTGAGTACAGGCTTGCTTGGATTGGAATAAAACGTATATTCCTTTGCTTTTTTGCTTAAGCATTCTTTATTCATAAAAGAACGATAAGCCAAAACCTTAATCTTATATACGCTTGCGCTTGGGATATTGTTTATATCAAATTTGCAATTTTCATTGCCCTTGCTTTCACCGAGTTTAACATACTTGTTAGCGTCATTATCAAGGTTATAAACATAGTAGCCGTCTGCTTTTTTTACCTCTTTCCAAGAAAGCGAAATAGAATTTTCACTGTTTTTAGTCATTTTGACATCTTTTACAGATGATAAATCCTTTGAACCGGTTATGCAAAGTGCAGTTATTGCGGCAATGATAATTATAAAAATTGTAAGTGCTGAAAAAGATTTTATTTTTTTCTCCATAATTCGATTATCTCCGTTTCCAAAGCACCCAATTACCTGATATTTTCTTTAACTCCGTTTACCATTGCTAATATAGTACAAAAAATAAAAAAATGCAATATATTTTATACTTTATATTATTTTTTGTATGAAGCAACAAAAAATTCGTTTTTTATATGATATTATACATCAAAATGACTAATTACTGTTTAAAGCGTTAATACAAAGCGCCGCTCTTATAACAGTTTATGCGCTTACTTATATAAAAGATTACTTTAACATCACAAGTATTTTATTTCTTTTCAAGCCTTGCGTAGTTTGCCATCATTTTTTTCGTTCCCGCCTTGTCAAAAGCAACCTCCAAAAGCATATCACCGCCCATTGGCGTAACGGTAAGAACTGTGCCTGTGCCAAATGATTTGTGGCATACGGTATCGCCAACCTTAAAGTCAATATTATTCTTTTGTGCGGCATTGCCTGCTTGACCGAATTTGTGGGCGCTGTTTGATGACTGAGTATATGAGCCGATTTTATTATGGGAAGAATGGCCAAGCTCATTTCTTGAAGCATTGGCATACGCCGTGCGTGGAGTAGTAAATCCCGTGCTTCTGCGTGCCACAACCGATTGGTCGTCAATAACAGAAGATGGAATTTCTCTTAAAAATCTTGAAGGCATATTACGTGAGGTTTGACCGTAAAGCATACGTTGCTGAGAAGAAATAAGATAAAGCTTTTTCTTTGCTCTTGTAATTCCGACATAAGCAAGACGGCGCTCCTCCTCTAAATCCTCTTCGCTGAACATTGATTGATTTCCGGGGAAGATACCCTCCTCCATACCTGGAATAAATACAATCGGAAATTCAAGCCCCTTAGCCGAATGAAGCGTCATAAGAACTACTGCGTCCTCATCTTCATTGTATGAATCAATATCGGAAATAAGCGCAACATCCTCAAGAAATTCAGAAAGATTTGCGTCTTCGCTTTCTTCCTCATACTTGATAAACATTGATGAAAGTTCCTTGATATTGTTTACTCTGTCCTCGTATGTTTCAGGCTCCTCCTGAAGATAATCAAGATATTTGGTAACGTCCAAAACTTCTTGCAGCAAGTCGTTAAGCCCCATTCCGTTTTCGATACATTCCTGAAAATCTCTAATCATTTTTGTGAAATTCATAAGCTTGGAAGCACTGCGTGAGGTTTTTTGAAATTCATCTGCACGTTCGCAAACCTCGAAAGCCGACATACCAAGTCCTGCCCCGATTTCAAGCACGTTTGCAAACATAGTATCCCCGATTGCACGCTTCGGAACATTAATAATTCGCTGAAGCCTTACATTATCGCTCGGATTATTAATAACGGCAAGATACGACACAATATCTTTAATTTCTTTTCTGTCAAAAAAGCGATGACCGCCGATAATCCTGTGCGAAATACCGCTTTTTGTAAGCATAACTTCAAGGTTACGTGACTGCGCATTCATACGGTAAAGAATTGCGTGGTCGCTGTATTTCATTCCGTTATTAACATTTTTTACTATCTCGTCAATTATGTACTGCGACTCCTCGGATTCACTCATAACTGTTTTATAAACAATTTTATCGCCTGAACCGGAACGTGTAAACAAAGTTTTACCCTTACGGTTTTTGTTATGAGAAATAACAGCGTTTGCCCCGTCAAGAATATTTTGAGTAGAACGGTAATTTTCTTCAAGTCTTATTACTTTTGCACCCTTATAATGATTTTCAAACGAAAGGATATTTTCAATCGTAGCGCCACGAAAACGGTAAATACTCTGGTCATCGTCGCCTACAACACAAATATTTTTATATTTATCTGCAAGAAGCGAGGTCAAAACGTATTGCGCATGGTTAGTATCCTGATACTCGTCAACCATAACATACTTAAATTGAGTTTGATAAAGATTGCGAACATCCTCATTTTCCTCAAGAAGCTTAACGGTATTAAAAATAATATCGTCAAAGTCCATTGCGTCAGATTTTTTAAGCTGAGCCTGATATAATTCATAACACTCGGCAATTTTGCTCTTTCTGAAATCGTTTTGCGCAGTTTGCTTATACTCCTCAGGGGATATAAGACTATCCTTTGCCCTGCTGATTTCCGCTAAAATTGACTTGTGATTAATAAGCTTATCCTCGATACCAAGCTGCTTTTGGCATTGCTTCATTACACGCCTTGAATCGTCTGTATCATAAATAGTAAAATGATTTGTGTATCCTATTTTTTCGCCAAAGCGCCTTAATATTCTTGAGCAACAGCTATGGAAGGTGTATGCCCAAATATCATTAGCCTCTTCTCCTATTGCGCTGACAAGCCTTTCTCTAAGCTCGCCTGCCGCCTTATTTGTAAATGTAATTGCAAGCACCTGCCAAGGAGTAGCAAGATGAGAAGAAATAATATGTTCAACTCGATTAACAAGAACAGTTGTTTTTCCGGAGCCTGCACCTGCCAAAATCAAAAGCGGGCCCTCGGTTGTGTCAACAGCAAGCTGCTGCATTTCGTTTAAAGCCATAAATTTTCCCTTTCTGATAATAAATAATCATACCAAAAAACCAGGGTAACAAGGGCACCCTGGTTTTATATTTTTGTTTAAACAAACAACCTTATCATTTAAGAAGTGTAAGCAAAATACCTGCTGCAACTGCAGAGCCGATAACACCTGATACGTTAGGACCCATAGCGTGCATAAGAAGGAAGTTTGATGGATTTTCTTTTTGACCGACCTTTTGAGATACACGGGCAGCCATAGGAACAGCGGATACACCTGCCGAACCGATGAGCGGATTAACCTTACCTTTAGTAGCAATATACATAAGCTTACCAAATAAAGTACCGCCTGCTGTACCAAGGCAAAAAGCTATAAGACCGAGAACAACAATTTTAATCGTGTTAAGGTTAAGGAAGCTTTGAGCTGATGTAGTAGCACCAACCGAGATACCAAGGAAAATGGTAATAATATTCATAAGTTCGTTTTGAGCAGCCTTTGCAATACGCTCTGTTTGGCCACTCTCTTTAAGAAGATTACCAAGCATAAGCATACCTACAAGCGAAGCAGCATCAGGAAGAAGAAGAGAAACAATAACAGTTACCATAATCGGGAAAAGTATTTTTTCAAGCTTTGATACAGGTCTGAGACTGCCCATAACAACGCTTCTCTCTTTCTTAGTTGTAAGTGCTTTCATAATAGGCGGCTGAATAACAGGCACAAGAGCCATATACGAGTACGCCGCCACGGCAATAGTACCGAGCATATACGGCGCAAGCTGCGACGTTACAAAAATAGCCGTCGGACCGTCAGCACCGCCGATAATAGCGATTGAGCCTGCCTCGTTAGGTGCAAAACCTAAAAGGATAGCGCCGAGGTAAGTAAAGAAAATACCAAGCTGAGCAGCAGCACCGAGAATAAATGAACTTGGATTTGCAATAAGCGGTGCAAAGTCAGTCATAGCACCTATACCAAGGAAAATAAGCGGCGGATAAATACCGGCTTTAACACCAAAGTAAAGGAAGTCCATAAGACCGGGTGTGCAACCGACAAATTCGCCTCTGCCTGCAAGCAAATCTCTGAAACCGTCAAGATCATGATACTGTACCGCTAAGTTTGCCTCAGGTATATTTGCAAGAAGCATACCAAATGCGATAGGAACCATAAGAAGCGGCTCAAAGCCTTTTTTAATACCTAAATAAAGAAATACAAATGCTACCAAAAGCATAATCGCATTCTTATATCCGCCGTCAGCAGTAAAGAAATAAGCATATCCCGAGTTTGTGAAGATGCTGACAATTACTTCCCAAACACCTTGTAAAATTTCCATTATCTACTGCCTCCTAAAACGGTCTTGTGTTGTCGTAAACTGCGGCATTAGCCCAAGGATTTCTGCCCCTGACGTTCACAACATTGACCCTGCGAATTGATTTAACAACAGCACCCTCGCCTTCGCTTACAGCAACGGCAGCCG
>OBVW01000856.1_pt1 | contig 12060 bp, 10 predicted proteins | sample 1495141 | NCBI WGS metagenome assembly OBVW01 (sample SAMEA2580013, study PRJEB22360) | human gut metagenome | biome: human gut; feature: human-associated habitat; material: faeces | place: Denmark | collected 2008/2010
CGTCCGGAATAGTCAACACGCTTACCAAGCAAGTTCTGACGGAAACGTCCGGACTTACCTTTCAGCATATCGGAAAGAGATTTCAGTGCACGGTTACCAGGTCCTGTTACCGGACGTCCGCGGCGGCCATTGTCAATCAGGGCATCTACAGCTTCCTGAAGCATTCTCTTTTCATTTCTAACAATAATGTCCGGTGCGCCTAATTCAAGAAGACGTCTCAGACGGTTATTTCTGTTGATGATTCTTCTGTACAGATCATTCAGGTCAGATGTCGCAAAACGTCCGCCATCCAGCTGTACCATTGGACGAAGATCCGGTGGGATAACCGGGATATTTGTCATGATCATCCATTCTGGCTTGTTTCCAGACTCACGGAAAGCTTCTACTACTTCCAGACGTTTTACGATTCTTGCTCGTTTCTGTCCGGTTGCACCTTTCAAGCCTTCTGTCAATTCTGTATATTCTTTCTCAAGATCAATGTTCTCAAGAAGTTCTTTGATGGATTCTGCACCCATTCCTACACGGAATGTGCTTCCCCATTTTTCTCTTGCTTCCTGATATTCAGCCTCTGATAATACCTGTTTGTACATCAGATCTGACTCACCTTTATCCAGTACGATATAAGAAGCGAAATACAGTACTTTTTCCAATGTTCTCGGGGACAGATCAAGAATCAGTCCCATACGGCTTGGAATTCCCTTGAAGTACCAGATGTGCGATACCGGAGCAGCAAGGGCGATATGGCCCATGCGCTCACGACGTACACTTGCTTTTGTTACTTCAACACCACAACGGTCACAGACCACACCTTTATAGCGGATCTTTTTGTACTTTCCACAATGGCATTCCCAGTCCTTGCTTGGTCCGAAAATCTTTTCGCAGAACAGTCCGTCTTTTTCAGGTTTTAAAGTTCTATAGTTGATGGTCTCTGGTTTGGTAACTTCTCCTTTTGACCATTCCAGAATCTTTTCAGGTGATGCCAAACCGATCTTGATCGCATCAAAAGTCATTGGCTGATAAGTTTGTTCCTTATTATTTTCTGGCATACTTTGGACCCCTTCCTATTCATCATCAGATGAATCGCCGAAATCATAGTCATCATTTTCTTCAAAATTCATATCGAAATCATCGTCTGATTCTGGTTCTTCTTCTACATCAACCAGCTCTTCACCCTGGAATTCCTGTTTGCTGTATCCGTGTTTACCAAAGTCTTCGTCATCATCATTACGATATCTTCTGTCTCCCTCGATCAGAGAACGGAAATCTGTCTCTCCCATATCGGAAGTTTCCATAATCTCCACTTCTGTATTGTCATCACGTAAGACACGTACGTCCAGTCCGAGTGACTGTAACTCTTTGAGCAATACCTTGAAGGATTCCGGAATTCCCGGTTCAGGAATATTCTCACCCTTGATGATTGCTTCGTAAGTCTTCACACGTCCGATGACATCATCTGACTTCACAGTCAGGATTTCCTGCAGTGTGTATGATGCACCATAAGCCTCCAGTGCCCATACCTCCATTTCTCCGAAACGCTGTCCACCGAACTGAGCCTTTCCTCCTAATGGCTGCTGTGTAACCAGTGAGTAAGGACCTGTAGAACGTGCATGGATCTTGTCGTCTACCAGGTGGTGCAGTTTCAGGTAATGCATGTGTCCGATGGTTACCGGGCTGTCGAAGTACTCACCCGTACGTCCGTCACGCAGGCGGACCTTACCATCTCTTGAAAGCGGAACACCTTTCCAGAGTTTTCTGTGTTCTCTGTTGTCTGACAGATACTGCAGTACTTCCGGAAGAAGTTCTTCTTTATGTTTTGCTTCAAACTCTTCCCAGCTTAAGTTGACATAATCATTTGCCAGATCAAGAGTATCCATAATATCAATCTCGTTCGCTCCGTCAAATACAGGAGTTGCGATGTTGAATCCAAGTGCTTTTGCAGCCAGAGACAGGTGAATCTCCAGGACCTGACCGATATTCATACGTGACGGTACACCCAGTGGATTCAGCACGATATCCAGTGGACGTCCATTCGGCAGGAATGGCATGTCTTCAACCGGAAGTACACGGGAAACAACACCCTTGTTACCATGACGTCCGGCCATCTTATCACCGACAGAGATTTTTCTCTTCTGTGCAATATAGATACGGACTGACTGGTTTACTCCAGGTGACATCTCATCACCATTCTCTCTTGTAAATACCTTTGCATCCACTACAATACCATATTCTCCATGAGGTACTTTAAGAGAAGTATCTCTTACTTCACGGGCTTTCTCACCGAAGATTGCACGAAGCAGTCTTTCTTCAGCTGTAAGCTCTGTCTCTCCCTTAGGAGTAACCTTACCTACCAGGATATCTCCGGCACGGACTTCTGCTCCGACACGGATGATTCCTCTTTCATCCAGATTCTTCAGTGCATCATCACCAACACCTGGAATGTCGCGTGTGATCTCTTCTGGTCCAAGCTTTGTATCACGTGCTTCTGCTTCATATTCTTCAATATGAATAGAAGTATATACATCATCCTGCACCAGTCTTTCACTAAGCAGAACAGCATCCTCGTAGTTGTAACCTTCCCATGTCATGAATCCGATCAGCGGGTTCTTTCCAAGTCCAAGTTCACCATTAGATGTAGATGGTCCATCTGCAATAACCTCGCCTTTTTCGACTCTGTCTCCTTTGAAGACGATTGGTCTCTGGTTATAACAGTTGCTCTGGTTACTTCTCTGGAATTTTGTTAATTTATATTTTTTCAGTTTTCCGTCATCCTGACGAACTGTAATCTCTGTAGAAGTAGAACGTTCTACTGTACCGCCTTCTTCAGCGACCACACATACACCGGAGTCAACGGCAGCTTTTTCTTCCATACCTGTTCCTACTGCCGGAGCCTCGGTAAACAGGAGCGGTACTGCCTGACGCTGCATGTTTGATCCCATCAGGGCACGGTTCGCATCATCATTCTGAAGGAATGGGATTAAAGCTGTAGCCACAGAGAATACCATCTTAGGAGATACGTCCATATAATCGAACATTCCTCTTTCATATTCCTGTGTCTCTTCACGGTAACGACCAGATACATTTTTACGTACAAAATGTCCTTCTTCATCTAACTGCTCGTTCGCCTGTGCTACATGATAATTATCTTCTTCATCCGCTGTCATGTATACAACTTCATCTGTAACTACCGGGTTAGTCGGATCATCATGGTTGATCTTACGGTATGGAGCCTCGATAAATCCATACTCATTAATTCTTGCATAACTTGCAAGAGAGTTGATCAGACCGATGTTCGGTCCTTCAGGTGTCTCTACCGGACACATTCTTCCGTAGTGAGAATAGTGTACATCTCGTACCTCGAATCCTGCACGGTCTCTTGACAGACCACCAGGTCCTAACGCTGAAAGACGTCTCTTATGAGTCAGCTCACCAAGCGGATTGTTCTGATCCATGAACTGTGACAGCTGGGAAGATCCGAAGAATTCTTTCACTGCTGCTGTTACAGGCTTGATATTGATCAGGGACTGTGGAGAAATGCCCTCCATATCCTGTGTTGTCATTCTTTCACGAACCACTCTTTCCAGACGAGAAAGACCGATTCTGTACTGATTCTGAAGCAGTTCTCCTACAGAACGGATACGTCTGTTACCCAGGTGGTCGATATCATCATCTGTTCCGATGCCATATTCCAGATGCATATTATAGTTAATAGAAGCTAAGATATCTTCTTTTGTGATATGCTTTGGAATCAGATCGTGAATATCTCTCTTGATCGCATCCTTTAATTCATCAATGTCTCCGGCTGTCTCTTCCAGAATTCCAGCAAGTACAGGATAATATACCTGCTCTGTAACCCCTACTTCTTCCGGATCCACATCAACAACAGCATCAAGGTCAACCATCATATTTGAAAGTACCTTGATCGGTCGTTCTGTCTCTTCTACGCTGATCCATACATATGGAACTGCATTGTTCTGGATTGCGGAAGCCAGTTCTCTTGTGATCTTGGTTCCTGCTTCTGCCAGAACTTCCCCTGTCATTGGGCTTGCAACATCTTCTGCCAGCACCTGACCACTGATACGGTTCTTTAACGCAAGCTTCTTATTGAACTTGTAACGTCCTACTTTTGCAAGATCATAACGTCTCGGATCAAAGAACATACTTGTGATCAGACTTTCAGCACTGTCTACTGCCAGAGGTTCACCCGGACGGATCTTCTTATATAATTCCAGAAGTCCTTCCTGATAATTCGTTGCAGCATCTTTCTCAAAACTTGCCAGGATCTTCGGCTCTTCTCCGAAAAGTTCGATGATCTCCGGATTTGTACCGATTCCCAATGCACGAATCAACACAGTGATCGGTACCTTTCTTGTTCTATCTACACGTACATAGAAAACGTCATTAGAATCCGTCTCATACTCCAGCCATGCACCACGGTTCGGGATTACGGTAGCTGAATACAGTTTTTTACCTAATTTGTCATGTGCAATGGCATAATAGATACCAGGAGAACGAACTAACTGGCTGACAATTACACGTTCCGCACCATTGATCACAAAGGTACCTGTTCTTGTCATCAGTGGAAGATCTCCCATAAAGATCTCATGCTCATTGATCTCATCTGTCTCTTTATTGTGAAGTCTTACTTTGACTTTCAGAGGTGCAGCATATGTTGCATCACGTTCTTTACACTCATCAATCGTGTATTTCACTTCATTCTCACACAAAGTAAAATCCACGAAATCCAGGCTTAATTTTCCACTGTAATCTGTAATTGGGGAAATGTCATCGAACACTTCATTTAACCCTTCATCCAGAAACCACTTGTAAGAATCTGTCTGAACTTCGATCAAGTTAGGCATCTGAACAACTTCTTTCTGTCGGGCATAACTCATTCGTGAACTTTTTCCACTTTTAATAGGACGAATTCTGTTTTTCTCCATATTGACGTTTCACTCCTCATTTATTTTTCTGGCTGGGCTTTTCACTGCCCATATAACTTGCAGAGTCTCAAAAAACAACACAATTTATTGTTTTTTTCACGAAATCATGGCATAACTATCCACAATAGCGCATTTTTTACTATAGCACAGGCCTGTCAAGTATGTCAAGCAAATCCGCACTATTTTTTCAGTTCTTTCTTATATTCAGCATCCCTTATAATACGAAAGGGCATCCCGTCACCGGAATGCCCTGATAATTCAATCAAACTCGAATTATTTAAGGTTAACTTCAGCACCTTCTGCTTCAAGTTTAGTCTTGATTTCTTCAGCCTCAGCTTTAGAAGCGCCTTCTTTGATTACCTTTGGAGCTTCGTCAACTAATGCTTTAGCTTCTTTCAGTCCAAGTCCTGTTACTTCACGAACAACTTTGATAACTTTAACCTTAGCTGCTCCTGCAGAAACTAATTCTACATCAAACTCATCTTTCTCTTCTGCTGCTGCTCCACCTTCTGCTCCAGCTGCTGCAACTACAACACCTGCTGCTGCGGATACACCAAATTCTTCTTCACAAGCTTTTACAAGATCATTTAACTCTAATACAGATAACTCTTTGATAGCTTCAATAAATTCTTCTGTTGTTAACTTTGCCATTTTATTTTCCTCCATTTTTCTTATTTTCTTTTTTGAAATAAATTATTACGCTGCCATCAGCCTATTCAGCTGCTGGTGCTTCTGCAGCTTCTTCTGCTGCCGGAGCTGCTTCACAAGCATCTGCTCCACCTTTTTCTGCGATCTGATTGAGAACGCGAGCCAGGTTTGTGATAGGTGACTGTAAGCTTCCAAGTAATTTGGAAAGAAGCTCTTCTCTTGAAGGAATCTTAGCAAGTTCATTTAATGCGTCTACATCATATAATGTTCCTTCAACCACACCTGCTTTTAATTCAAGGGCTTTTGCATTCTTTGCAAATTTGCAAAGGATTCTTGCCGGAGCTGTTGCATCATCTTTAGAAATAGCGATAGCACTTGGTCCTTCTAAGTGCTCATCTAATGCTGCGAAATCAGTTCCTTCAAAAGCTCTCTTCATCATTGTGTTCTTACAAACTTTGTAGACAACGCCTGCTTCTCTTAACTGTTTACGCATCTCTGTATCTTCTGCAACAGTCAGTCCACGGTAGTCAACAAGGACAACGCTTGTTGCGTCTTTCACGTCCTCTGCAATAGCCTGTACAACTGGTTGTTTTAATTCAACTTTTGCCACGAATGGTGCACCTCCTTGTAGATTTGTAAGTTTACACCGCCGACAGATATAAATGCAAAAAACCTCTATATCCAAAGACATAGAGGTTGATAAGTCATACTTTAGTATCGATCTTTCCTCGGTAGGCGTCCGCATAAAATGTGTTCTTACGCTCTTTCAAGCACCTACTGTCTTCGGCAGTCCTGTAGTATATTATCATATGCGTGTGTTATTGTCAAGAGATTTTTCATTTTCTTTTACAAAAAAACTTTGGTATAAAAAAACTCCGTATACAGCATCACATCTGTATACGGAGTTTTTATTCATTATTATCTTGCGGATTAAACAAGCTTCATTGGGTTGATTTTTACACCAGGTCCCATTGTTGAAGTAAGTGTTACGCTCTTAAGGTACTGTCCCTTAACTGCTGCAGGTCTTACTTTGTTAATCGCATCAATAAGCGTCTGGAAGTTGTCTGTAAGCTGTTCTTCAGTAAAGCTTGCTTTACCTACTGGCACATGGATAATGTTTGTCTTATCAAGTCTGTACTCGATCTTACCAGCTTTGATTTCCTGGATAGCTTTTGTAACGTCCATTGTTACTGTACCAGCCTTCGGGTTTGGCATTAATCCCTTAGGTCCAAGTACACGTCCGAGACGTCCAACAACACCCATCATGTCTGGTGTAGCTACTACTACATCGAATTCAAACCAGTTTTCATTCTGGATCTTAGGAATAAGTTCTTCTCCACCTACGAAATCTGCTCCGGCTGCTTTAGCTTCTTCAGCTTTGGCATCTTTCGCAAATACAAGAATACGAACCTTTTTACCAGTTCCGTGTGGCAGAACAACTGCTCCACGAATCTGCTGGTCAGCGTGACGTCCGTCACATCCAGTTCTGATATGAGCTTCAATTGTCTCATCGAATTTTGCTGTTGCAGTCTTTTTAACTAATGATACTGCGTCTGCTACATCGTAGAGTGTTCCTCTGTCGATTGTTTTCGCAGCTTCAACGTATTTCTTTCCTCTTTTCATTCTATAAACCTCCTAGTGGTATTGTCGGGATAACCCTCCCACATTAATCTTCATCAATTATTCTGTTACAGTTACACCCATAGAACGGCATGTACCTTCTACCATGCTCATAGCGCTCTCGATTGTAGCAGCGTTCAGGTCTGGCATCTTTGTCTTAGCGATTTCCTCAACCTGAGCTTTTGTGATTGTAGCAACTTTTGTTTTGTTAGGTACACCTGAACCAGATTTGATGTTGCAGGCCTTTTTGATCAGAACTGCTGCCGGTGGTGTCTTTGTGATGAAGCTGAAACTTCTGTCATTGTAAACTGTGATAACTACAGGGATGATCATATCTCCCTGATCTGCAGTCTTAGCGTTGAACTGTTTTGTAAATTCAACGATGTTTACACCGTGCTGACCAAGAGCAGGTCCAACCGGTGGTGCCGGAGTAGCTTTGCCGGCTGGGATCTGTAATTTAATATAACCTTCTACTTTTTTTGCCATTTCAATTACCTCCTTGTGGTGATGGCGGGGAACATACAACGCCCCTCCCACTTACTGTTACATTTTCTTAACTTCTGCGAAACCAATTTCAACCGGGGTCTCGCGGCCGAAGAGCTCAACATTAATAGTAAGGCTCTGCTTCTGCATGTTGATAGACTGGATTACACCAACCGTATCTGCCCATGCTCCAGCGATTACCTGGACTGTGTCGCCCTCCTCGTAGTCCATGACTACTTCCTCTCTCTGGATTCCCAGAGGAGCCATCTCCGCATCTGTAAGCGGCACCGGCTTAGATCCAGGTCCGACAAATCCTGTCACACCTCTTGTATTACGAACAACGTACCATGTATCATCGTTCATAATCATGTGTATCAACACATAGCCTGGAAACATCTTTTTCTGAGATACTTTCTGGACACCGTTCTTCATCTCAACAACGTCTTCCAGCGGTACTCTTACTTCAAGGATCTGATCCTCAAGATGTCTGTTCTCGATTGTCTTATCAATGTTGGCTTTTACTTTGTTCTCGTACCCTGAATAGGTATGAACTACGTACCATTTTGCCTCTGACATAATCTCACCTTTCTTGTCCGTTTTGAGTTATTTAATTAATAAATCTACTCCGTACTGGGCGAAAAAATCTACAACTGCGATAATCGCTCCCAGGACCACGGATACAGAAACAACCGCTGCCGTCTCTTTTGCAACTGTCATCTTGTCTGGCCATACGATCTTCTTGAACTCTCTGTTCAGACCTTTGAACCAGCTTTCTTTCTGAGTTTTCTTACCACTCATCGACATTCACTCCTTCTTGCGGCGATTATTTTGTCTCTTTGTGCAATGTGTGTTTCTTACAGAATCTGCAGTACTTCTTGGTTTCCATACGTTCCGGATGAGATTTCTTATCCTTTGTCATGTTGTAGTTACGCTGCTTGCATTCTGTACACTCCAATGTGATTCTTGTACGCACAACTTCCACCTCGCTTTATATTCTTAGTTAACGTGTTTCGTGGCAGCTTGCGATGCTGCCCGATTTTAGGCATAAAAAAAAAAGCCTACTTCCATTCGCCCGAATATCGTATCATATCCAGGCTTAAAAAGCAAGCTTTTTCCTATATTATTTGCATTTTTTTGAAAGAACTTTTTGGGAATAAATCTACTGTAGCTGCTTATACCAGATATTTCCGGGATTAACGGAACGCAGCTGATAACTTCCATTCTGATACACAAATTCGGCGCTCATCTGCGAACTTCCGTCTGCATCTTCTACGCCATCACCTGTTTCTGACACAGACCGGCTCTCATTTTTATTTTCTTCTTTAAAAGTAACTTTATAATCATAGGACAACGTTCCCCTGACCACTCCTGTTACACCGCTGATCACATATTTTCCTTCATAATTATCAAGTTTTACTTCTTTCGTTATATAACCGTCTCCGGAACCGAGCTGCTTCTTCAGGTCATTATAGAATTCTTTGTTCTCTTTTTTGCAGGAAGAATCCTTCTCAAACAATCCTGCTACTTCAGAGAAAGATTTGCCTGCCTTCGCAGCTTTCACATATGCGTTCAGGATGTCCTGCATCTTTCTGTTAAATTTCTTTTTCCCATTTTCCGATATCTTCATCTTGGAAATCGTCGCATTTCCTTTATCTGACGCCCGGAACCCGGACCGGTACATCCGGAAGCACGGAACTTTTACCTTGATCTTATGTTCCCCTTCAATCAATGACACTTTGTATTGTTCCAGATTGTCAGAGTCATCTTTCAGCTTAGAATCCTCCGTCAGTTTTATATCATCGATCCAGGCTTTTGAACCTGCCGGAAGATAGAGATTAAAGTCATTTGCTACTATCTCGTCTGATGATACTTTCCAATCAGTAAAAAAAAGAAAGTTTCGTTTTTTCTGTTTTTGAACAATAAGCATCTTCGTCTTTTCTTTGTTATCTTCTGTCTTATATGCAACGGTAAATGCACGCTGCTTTCCGCCGGATTCTACCTCTGTCTGACGATTTTCCTTTGTCTCTTTTATTTCATAACCGGAAATCCCAGTAACTGCATTTTTCTTCATATAGCTTACATATTCATCCTGCGTTACATATCCGTTTTTCGGAAGATCTGACAAGCGCCCTGCCTTCTTCCAGTTTTCCTGTATGTACGCCTTACAATAGCGCTCTGCCACCGCCTCCGGGCGACCGTGATATACTTCTATAATACAGAATACAGCAACTATAAGGATCCCTGCTGCAATTCTTTTTATTGCTTTCTTCTGTCCGGTTGTCATATCTGACCAGGAACGTTTATTGCGGCACACGGCTCGGATCTTTTCCTTCTTTTTCCCGTTTTATCTTCTTTTCTTTCCGCTTTCTCTCCCAGGACTGAAGAATTTCTTCATATGCATCTTCTTCCGGAACATCTTCATAGTCCTTTTTCTTCTTGATGAAATCTCCGATATCCCCCGTGAACATACGTGTCGGCTCATCTGCCTCTTCTTTGCTGTCCTCTCCAATCATTCTGGTCGGTTCTTCAACCGGTTCTTCTTCCGGAGTTTCATTCTCTTTCAGATCCTGTTCTCTCAGCTTGATCTTCCTGTGAAGTTCCTGTTCTAATTCTTCCCGCGTCACTTCTTCAATCATATGGCCCAGATTCTCCGGAATTGTGAGCTGCTTTTTCAGACCATCATTTTCTTCCGGTTCTTCGCTCCACTCTGGTTCGAATAATTTCTTCGCTTCATCAATTACTTTCTCCGATTCCTCTGCTATCTCCTGATCGGAAAATTCTACCTTCCGGGCTTTTTCCAGTCCTTCCAGATCATTATATAATGTTTCCTCTTTTGATTCGGGAAGACGCATTCCACAATAATTGCAGAAACGAGCATCATCTGGATTGTCAGACTTGCAATTCGGGCATTGACGCATAAGCATTCCTCCTTTTCAAATCACAGCCGGGCAGCCATGCCTGCTTGCCGTTTTTTACTTCTTGCATTATAACACTAACTTGAAATTCTAGCACATATTCTCCTGCTGTTTTTCAAAATCCTGTAAATCTTATGTCAAAAAATGTCAAAAAATCCGGCAGGCCTCACAAAAGCCGCCGGATTTTACTGTTAACTTTATCTACACTTAGAATAATCCTGTGATCCTTCCTTCATCATCCACGTCAATTCTTTCTGCTGCCGGAACCTTCGGAAGACCAGGCATCGTCATGATGTCTCCTGTCAGGGCTACAATGAATCCTGCCCCCGCAGAGACTTTCAGGTTGCGGACTGTAATGTCAAAGTCTTTCGGTGCTCCAAGTTTCTTCGGATCATCGGTCAGACTGTACTGTGTCTTCGCCATACAGATCGGTGCGTTGCCGAATCCAAGATCCGTCAGCTGTTTTACCTGCTTCTGGGCTGCTGCCGTAAGTACTGCTTTATTACCACCATAGATCTTCTGCACGATCTGATCCAATTTATCTTCGATCGTTCCTTCCAGTTCATATGCATAGTGGAAATCACCTGGTTCCTCACACAGACGTACCACTTCTTCTGCAAGCTTCAGACCGCCTTCGCCGCCCTTTGCCCATACTTCGGAAAGTGCCACGTTTACTCCGACCTCTTTACATTTCTCCTCTACAAGATCCAGTTCCGCTTTGGTATCCGTCGGGAACGCATTGATTGCAACAACACATGGAAGTCCATATACGTTCTTAATATTATCCACATGTTTCATTAAGTTCGGAATTCCATTTTCTAATGCTTCCAGATTTTCTTCATTCAGATCCGGTTTTGCAACGCCGCCGTTATACTTGAGAGCTCTTACAGTTGCTACGATCACGACTGCATCCGGTTTGATTCCTGCCATACGGCACTTGATATCCAGGAATTTCTCTGCCCCTAAGTCTTCTCCGAATCCTGCTTCTGTGATCGCATAATCTGCAAGCTTCATTGCCATTCTGGTCGCCGTCAGTGAGTTGCATCCGTGCGCGATATTGGCAAATGGTCCGCCATGCACGATTGCAGGTGTATGCTCCAGTGTCTGTACCAGGTTCGGTTTCAAAGCATCTTTCAGAAGTGCGCACATCGCACCTTCTGCATGCAGGTCATGTGCTGTCACCGGTTTTTGGTCTGCGATCTTGCCATAAGTATAACCAACAATAATCTTTCCGAGTCTTTCTTTCAGATCTGCAATATCCTTCGAGAGGCAGAGGATTGCCATGATTTCAGAAGCAACAGTGATATCATAGCCGTCTTCTCTCGGCACACCATTTACCCTTCCGCCAAGTCCGTCTGTGATGAAACGGAGCTGACGGTCATTCATATCCACACATCTCTTCCATACAATTTTTCTTGGATCAATATTCAGGTCATTTCCCTGATAGATATGGT
>OBVW01000861.1_pt1 | contig 11990 bp, 10 predicted proteins | sample 1495141 | NCBI WGS metagenome assembly OBVW01 (sample SAMEA2580013, study PRJEB22360) | human gut metagenome | biome: human gut; feature: human-associated habitat; material: faeces | place: Denmark | collected 2008/2010
GCCATACCAGAACAGTGGACATGCCGTCCGTGGTAAAAGAGGCGGATATTGTAGTTGTAGCGGCCGGAAAAGCCGGAGTTATCGATGGAAACTATCTGAGAGAAGGACAGATCGTTATTGATGTCGGAATTAATGTGAATGAAGAAGGAAAACTCTGTGGAGATGTGAATTTTGAGGAAGCAGAGAAGATTGTAGATGCGATCACACCGGTTCCGCGTGGAGTCGGAGGGGTAACGACTTCCATTCTGCTGGAGCATGTGGTGGATGCTGCAATTGCACAGAACAGATAGAGAGTTAAGAGGCGAGAGGCAGAGAAAATGAAGAGGATAGATTTCGAAAATGGAACAGTAACAGGGAACATTCTTGGAGCGGCTCTTCCAATGCTTGCTGCCCAGCTGTTAAATCTGCTGTATAACATTGTAGACCGTGTATACATTGCACGTATTCCGCATGTGGGAACGGCAGCACTCGGGGCAGTCGGGATCTGTTTTCCGTTAATCATGATCATTACTGCTTTTGCAAATCTCTTCGGTGGCGGTGGTGCACCTCTGTTTTCAATTTACAGAGGAAAAAAAGAAGAGAAGACAGCAGTCAAAATTATGAATACATCGTTTTCCATGATCTGTGCCAGTGCAGTACTGCTGATGATCGGAGGATTCCTTTTTGCGTATCCTGTTTTGATTTTGTTTGGAGCTTCCAAAGATGCAATGCTCTATGCATACCCATATATGATGATCTATTTGATCGGTACACTACCTTCGATGATTGCGGTGGGAATGAATCCGTTTATTAATGCACAGGGATACTCGGTGATAGGGATGTCTTCGGTTGCTGTCGGAGCAGCTGCAAATCTGATCCTGGATCCGGTATTTATTTTTATCCTTGGACTCGGCGTAAGAGGAGCAGCAATCGCAACAGTATTGTCACAGACGATATCCGCAATATTTGTATATTTCTTCCTTTCAAGAAGAGCAGAATTGAAAGTCCGGATTTTACGAAAAGGAGAGATTGGAGCATGTATCGGATATGCCGGGAATATTGTAAGTCTTGGAATGGCAGGATTTATTATGCAGCTTACGAACAGTCTGGTATCAATCTGCTGCAATCATGTACTTTCCGTTACAGGAGGAGATATCTACATTTCGGTTATGACAATTATTAGCAGTGTGCGTCAGCTTGTGGAGACACCGATCAGTGCGATAAATGAAGGTACATCTCCGATCCTGAGTTATAATTACGGCGCACGCCGTCCCGGACGTGTGAGAAAAGCTATGGTAGTGCTTGCAGTTATGATCCTTCTCTATACTGCTGTGATGTGGGGGAGTATTATTGTAATTCCGGAAGTTCTTATCCGTATTTTCAGTTCTGATAAGATGCTGTTAAAAGATGCGGTACCTGCACTCAGACAGTATTTCGCCGCATTTATTTTCATGGATCTGCAGTATATGGGGCAGACAGTATTCAAATCATTGAATAAAAAGAAACAGGCAATCTTTTTCTCAATACTTCGGAAAGGGGTAATTGTAGTTCCGCTCACTTATCTCATGCCGTATGCATTGCATATGGGAACGGATGGGGTATTTCTTGCAGAACCGGTTTCGAATGTGATCGGTGGAAGTATCTGCTTTATCACGATGCTTTGTACGGTACTGCCGGAGCTGAAAAGAATGGAAGCAAGAGAATAAAAATGATGTGATTTTTAGGGGAGATATGGATAAAAAGATTTTAAAAATAACAAGAGGACTGATGACGGCTCTGACAGTCATATTGATTGCACTGTTTTTGACGCTCATGGTTCTGGTGAGTAAGATTCAGGGAACAGCCCGTGTCGTAAATTATGCCGGACTGGTCCGCGGAAAGACGCAGCGTATTATCAAACTTGAGGATGCAAAAGAACCGCAGGATGAGATGATTGAATCGGTAGCTTCATTTATAGAAGGACTTCGGTATGGAAGTGATGAGCTGAATCTGGTCCGTCTGGATGACCACGCATTCCAGAATAAGATGAAAGAACTGGATGAACATTTTCAGAAGTTGCAAAAAGAGATCCGGCAAGTGCGTAAAGAAGGTTATGAGAATACGGAAATCATAGAAAAAAGCGAAGAGTTCTTTGTAATCTGTGATGAAGCGACCGGGCTTGCGGAAAAGTATGCACAGAAGAAAGCAACTGCACTGGAACGGCTGGAAAAGATTGTGATCGCAGATATTATCGGTCTGGTGTGTCTTCTGGCATATGAACTGATTAAGGCTGTAAAATACGCGGCGCAGAATAAAGCACTTAAGAAAAAAGTCTATCTGGATGAGGCAACCGGACTTCCGAATAAGAACCGCTGTGAGGAGATCTTAGACGGAGAAATGCCGGAATGTACGAATGGGTCAGTAGCATTGTGTGTATTCGATCTGAATAATCTGCGTATTATTAATAACAGGTTCGGACATGCTCAAGGGGATGCGTATATCCGTTCATTTGCGGTGCAGTTAAGAAAAGCGCTGCCGGAAGAATATTTTGCAGGGCGCGATGGCGGAGATGAGTTTATTGCTGTACTTGAGTGTGTGGATCATGAAAAAGTACGGGAAATATTGGGGACAATACGTTCGGAAATTGCCAGATATTCCCAGGAACATCCGGAGATGCCGATCAGTTATGCGGTAGGATATGCACTGGCGGAAGATTTTGAAGGATGTACGATGCGGGAACTCTTCCGGCATGCCGATAAGAATATGTATATAGATAAGAATCAGGCGAAGATAAAAGAGGCAGCGGACCGCCGGGCGCTTCATATTCAGATCCTGGATGGAATCAGACAGCAGGGATTTCAATTTTCGGACTGCCTGTATTGTGATGCTTTGCAGGATCAGTATACAGTTTTACGTGCAAGCTCGAATTTCTTCCTTGCAGAAGATGGAAGTTATTCAGGAGCGGTAGAACAGATCGTGCAGAAATTTGCAGATGATTCATCAAGAAAAAGAATGTGGGAACGGCTGCAGATCCCATATATCATTTCCAATCTTTCGGAAAAGAAAGAAGAAAGTGCAAGATATGAACTCCCTTATTGCAGGAAGAATGGAAAAGAGATACTGAGAGGCCGTATGACATTTCTGCGTCTGGATGATACGGCAGCCGGGAAGCTGCATCACTTTATTGTTGGATTTGAAGTGTTTCATGACATGGAGCAGGTTCTGGAAGATGAGAGGCTGCACTTGGAACAGTATTATGAGCAGATGAAGCAGTCTATTCTGGAAAATAGTAATTATATAGAAGCGCTTCTTGAAACAGCGGAAGCTTTGTATACAGTGAACCTGACACAGGATCGTCTGGAACAGATATTTCAGCATAGAAAGAAAGAAGAGCGTATATTTGACTTTCAGGGAGAACTTCCATGTTCGTATGATGGATATTGCAGGAAAATACGGCAGCATATTACAGAAGATACATTGGAAACGTATAAGATCATAGATACATCAAAGAGTCTTCTGGATCGTTTTTATGCCGGTGAGAAGCAGGTGACTGTGGAATATCAGGAAAGCAACAAAGACGGAAAAGAAATCTGGATCCAGAAGACAGTGCTGATGTCGCAGGATACAGTCTATGATAACGAGAAAGAACGGGAGCATACAGTGGTTCGCGGAATCATTATGTTCCGGAATACTTCGGAATTCCACGAAAAGGATCAGAAAGAAAAAGAACAATTGCAGATTGCCTATGAAAAGGCAGATATGGAAAGTAAGACAAAGACAGAATTCATGAATCGGATGAGTCATGATCTACGAACCCCGATCAATGGAATCCTGGGAATGATACATGTGATCCGAAAGAGCTGGAACAATCAGGAGAAGCTGGAAGATTCGGTAGATAAGATCGAGATTTCGACAAGACATCTGATGGATCTGGTGAATGATGTACTTGATATGAGTAAGCTTGAATCGGGACATCTGACAGTGCATGAAGAACCGTTTGATCTGGAAGATCTTATGAAAGAAGTGGCAGTACTGATGCAGGGACAGCTGGAAGAAACTGGAATTATACACCGCAAGCACAGGGAAAATATGCAACATACTATGCTGAAAGGGGATGCGCTTCAGCTACAGAGAATTATGATGAATCTGTTTGGCAACGCAGTCAAATACAATAAAAAAAATGGAACCATAGATACTTATGTGACAGAGATTTCGTGTGACGGTAAGAATGTTTTGTATGAATTCAGGATTGAAGACAGTGGGATCGGTATGAGCAGGGAATATATGGAACATGAATTGTTCCAGCCGTTTACGCAGGAAAAGGCAGATGCAAGAACGCAGTATAAAGGAACCGGACTTGGAATGTCGATTGTTAAAGGTCTGATTGATAGAATGAATGGTACGATCAGTGTCCGCAGTACCCCGGGAGAGGGGAGTGAATTCACATTCCGGCTGGCATTTCGTCTGGCAGAAGAGGAAAGGCAGCAGGCGGCTGATAATAAGGAAGACGCGAAAGATGATCTGGCAGGAATGCGTGTATTATTGGTAGAAGATAATGATATCAATATGGAAATTGCAGAATTCTATCTGACAGATGCAGGAATAATCGTAGAGAAAGCATGGAACGGCAAAGAGGCTGTAGAGAAATATGAAGGTACACCAAAGGGGTATTACAGTGCAATACTGATGGATATCATGATGCCTGTGATGAATGGTATAGAAGCCGCAAGGAATATCCGGCGCAAGGAAAAGAATGGGGGAAAAGAAATCCCGATCATTGCAATGACCGCACAGTCGGAAAGAGAAAGTAAAGAAAGCTGCAGTCTGGCGGGAATGAATGCATATATATCCAAACCGGTAGATCCGGAGAATCTGATCCGGATATTGAGAATGTATCAGAAGCGTTAAAGAAAAGTGACAAAAGAGGAAGGTGACAGACATGGTATCATTAAATGATTATCTCTATTCAGGAGATACAGTACTCCGGATTCTTCATAATTACATTAAAGACCTGAGAAAAGATGCCAAAATGACAGGAAATGAAATTGACATGATTCATTGTAATTTCCTTTTACAGATTCAGGAATTACTGGAACATAATGACTTCCTGACAGCCCAGTCGCAGAAGATGAGAGAATTCTACAAATACATGGCACAGGAATATCCGTTTATGGCATTTACTTTCAAGGGAAGAATCAAGTCTCTGATCCGTGCAGAAGAGAAATTCAACGGATATATTGTGGAATTCATCTATGATTATTATGAGGAATATGGGGAGTATCCAAGTGTAGCAGAACTAAAGAAACGATTGCGTTGCTTTAGAGATTTAATTGCTTACAGGATCATTATTTCTGTTCCGAGATGTCATCTGAACAGTGAAGAGGACAGGGAAGAACAGGAACGGAAATATCTATATCAGATTGCAAATGCCCTTCCAGGTTTTCTGGAGGAACAGGGATTCAGTGCGGAACCGGCTATGGGGATTAAGGAGAGTACATCCCCGTTTCTGAACGAGTCGGTGAAACCATATTACAGAGATTATATCTGCAGCAGTAGCCTGAATAATTATCAGTCTCTTCATATCACCTTCTATGATAACAGCTCCAGGTGTTATATGGAGGTACAGCTCAGGACAAAAATGATGGATGATGTGGCAGAGATCGGTACGGCGAATCATATTGGATATGAGAAAGAGCAGGAGCATGACAGGGCAAGGAGAGACGCAGTCCCGGAGGGTGAATGTCAGTATTTTGATGAGGCCTATGAGAGAGGAATGAAACTGCTGAATCTGGATCTTGCAGAACTGGATGTGAATATGTTCTCTGCGGTTAATAACAGTCTGATCAATGATGGATGTGGACTTTACCGGGGACGTCTGATCCTGCCGTATGAGCACTTGTCCAGATTTCAGAATGATCTGATCGATTAGGGAAGAATCGCAGAAAAAGTGATGAAAATACAGTTTGAATTTGCAATACAAAGCAGAATATAGTATGATATGATTCAGGGCTTTAAAGTGTAGTGCTTTAAAGTCCTGAGATTTTGAAAGGATATTTATACTATGATAGTTAATTTGATAGAACGGATATATGGCTTTTTGTGGGGAGATTTGTTACAGATACCGCTTCCGGGCGGCGGAAGTGTCGGGATCTCATTGCTAATCATCCTGCTGATCCCGGCGGGAATCTACTTTACGATCCGCACAAGGGGACTTCCCATCCGCCTGTTCCCGGATATGGTGGTGGCATTGACCGGTAAAAAGGATGATAAGAACAGTCTGTCTACTTTCCAGACATTGATCGTATCAACGGCAACCCGTGTCGGTATGGGTAATCTGGTAGGTGTGGTTGCGGCAGTATCGGCCGGAGGCGCAGGAGCTGTCTTCTGGATGTGGGTGACGGCACTGATCGGATCGTCAACTGCATTCATAGAGGCAACGCTTGCACAGATTCATAAAGAAAGAGATCCCCTGTATGGTGGATTCCGCGGAGGTCCGGCATATTATATCCATGATTATATAGAAGGCAGGACAGGAAAAGAGAAAAAACATGTATTGGTATCGGTGCTATTTGCTGTCTCCGGACTGATCTGCTGGTGTGGGTAGCCGCTTCTTTTGAAAATGCATTTTCGATTCCGCCGCTTTACACGACGATTGTGCTGGTAATCCTTGCGGCTGTCATTGTACTTCGTAAAAATGCCACAGTGAAAGTACTGGATCTGATGGTTCCGTTTATGGCGGTATGTTATTTCTTTATTACAATCTTCATCATCGTAACGAATATCGGAAGTCTTCCTGGAGTATTTGCAAGGATTATCCAGGAGGCATTCGGAGCCCGTCAGGTAGTAGCGGGTGGATTCGGAGCAGTGTTGATGAATGGAGTAAAGCGCGGACTGTTTTCAAATGAAGCCGGATCCGGTTCCGCACCATGTGCGGCAGCGGCAGCAGAATGGGACAAACCGGTAAAAGCAGGGTACCAAACAGAACTTGGGGTATTTATAGATACGATTGTGATCTGCAGCTGTACGGCCATGATCATGCTTCTGGCACCGGAAAAACTGGTGGCAGGAAAAGAAGGAATGGATCTTTTACAGACAGCGATGAAGTATCATCTGGGAGAATTTGGAGTGATCTTCATTGCAGTAACTTTATTCCTGTTCAGTTTCTCGACATTCCTGGGAATCCTCTTCTATGCAAGAAGTAATGTGGCTTATCTGTTTGGTGATAAATGGTGTTGGCAGACAGCATATAAAGTGCTCGCACTTGTGATGCTGTTCATCGGTGGAATTGCAACCTATACATTTGTATGGGATCTGGGAGATGTCGGAATCGGGCTGATGACCATTTTCAATATCGGAGCACTGTATCTGATGGGTGGACAGGCACTGGATGAATTGAAAGTGTATGAAGCGTCAAAAAAGAATAAGAAATCATGATAAAGATTAAAAAAGAGCAGCAGATATACCGTTGAAATAAAAATGCGGCATATCATAGTGCTCTTTTTTATTATCATTTATCTGTCATAATATTTGCCATATCTGCAGGCAGCGGAGCTGTAAATGACATCCATTCTCCGGTAATCGGATGGGCAAATTCCATATGATGAGAATGCAGTGCCTGTCTGCTTATGTGTTCCATATCCGGGTTATACAAGTAATCTCCAATCAGTGGGAAACCCAGATATTTCATATGGATGCGGATCTGATGTGTCCGGCCGGTCTCAAGCTTCAGGGAGACCAGACTGTGTCCGGTGGCTTCTTTTACAAGTCGGTAATGTGTGATGGCTTCTTCACCGTGTTTAAAATCAACCGTGCGCTCGATGATGGTGCCTTCTTTTCTGGCAAGCGGAGCACAGATGGTTCCGGCCGCAGGTGTGACACTGCCCTTTACTACGGCAAGATATTCCCGGTGCACTTCGCGGTTCTTGGTCATAGTAGAAAGAATACTTCCGCTGATCAGATGTTTGGATACAACAGTCAGACCGGAAGTGTCCCGGTCCAGACGGTTACAGCAACGGAAGATGAAAGGTTTTCCCTGTTCCTGATAATACCATGCGAGCGCATTGGCAAGGGAATTATAATAATTGTTCATGGACGGATGAATCGGCATACCAGCAGGTTTGTTGATTACGATGATGTCCTCGTCTTCATAAATGATGTCCAGTGGAATCTCAACCGGCGGGATCTTTTCGGAATTTTTTGTCTCGCAGATGATAACCTGAAGGATATCTCCGGCAGTCAGTATCTGGCGCATATAATAATGTACGCCATTGACAAGAATACTTTTGGGCATGCGTTTGATTTCAGCAAGATTCTGTCCGGAATACCCTCTGCGTCTTAAAAACTGTTCGATGCGCAGTCCACTATCTTTTTCTGTAATTGTATATTGTATTGTACGGTTCATTGCAATTCTCCTGTGATATAGCGTATAATGATAATACATATGATTGTAGATATCTATCATATCATAATACATGTAAGAAAATAAAGGCAGAATATATAAGAAAGGCTGAAGTGGATGATATGTAAGGGAAAGGAGAAAAGTGTGACAGGGCTCAGTACATTATGTTATATCGAAAAAGACGGAAAATATCTGATGCTTCACCGTACGGTAAAGAAGAATGATGTAAATAAAGACAAATGGATTGGTGTCGGTGGACATTTTGAGGCAGATGAAAGTCCGGAAGAATGCATTTTAAGAGAAGTAAAAGAAGAGACAGGATATACATTGACGTCTTATCGGTTCTGTGGAATCGTTACATTTGTATCTGGAAATGGTGTGACGGAATACATGCATTTATTCACTGCAGATGGATTCGAAGGAGAACCGATTGCATGTGACGAAGGTGAACTGGAATGGGTGGATATCGATAAGATTGAATCATTACACATCTGGGAAGGGGACAAGATCTTCCTCCGTCTGCTCGCTGAGAAAGTACCGTTCTTTTCGCTCAAGCTGGTCTATGACGGACATGACGGTCTGATATCGGCGGTGCTGAACGGGAAAGAGATAAAAAAATAAAGAAAGGAAAGAATCGGAACATGCAGAAAAATACAGAACAGATGAAATTGGAAAATGATCAGATTGAAGTTATCGTGAATTATCACGGAGCGGAACTCCGGTCATTGAAGAAGAAAGCAACAGATCAGGAATACCTCTGGAATGCAGATGCGAAATACTGGGGACGTACATCACCGGTATTATTTCCATTTGTAGGAGGAGTAAAGAATAAAGTTTACAGATATGAGGGGAAAGAATATCCGATGAATCAGCATGGATTTGCCAGAGACATGGAGTTTTCACTGGTAAGCCAGAGCGCAGATGAAGTATGGTTTGCACTGGAAGATACAGAAGAGACCTATAAAGTATATCCATTTCACTTTCATCTGGAGATAGGATATAGACTGGAAGATGCTTCGGTCAGTGTGATGTGGAAAGTTAAGAATATAAATGATAAGGAGATGCATTTTGCAATTGGTGCACATCCTGCATTCTTCTGTCCGCTTCATGAAGGTGAGAAACAGTCTGAGTATTGTCTGGGATTCCGTAATGGACAGGGAAAAGTACCGGAAGCATTGGTGAATACCGTATTTGGAGAAGGTGGTGTCGTTACGACGCAGAAAAAAGAATATAAGCTGACAGACGGATGCCTTCCGATGGATGAACATCTCTTTGACGGAGATGCACTGGTGATCGAAGACCACCAGATTCGGAAAGTAGTACTAATGGATCCACAGAAGAAGGAATATCTGGCAGTGGAGTTTGATGCACCGCTAGTCGGAATCTGGTCACCGCCGAAAAAACAGGCACCGTTTGTATGTATTGAACCATGGTATGGACGCTGTGACAGTGAGATATTTGAGGGAGAATTAAAAGACAGAGACTGGGAAAATACACTGGCAGCAGGAGAGGAATTTGAGGCATCCTATAGAATCGTTGTTGAATAATTTTTTCAGAATATTTTATAAAATATATATGGATAACTTTGGGGAATCGGTTATAATAAGCATGTAGTTACATGATAACAGTCATTACGAAAGAGAGGAAATATATATGGCAATTGTACATTTGTCAAAAGACAACTTTAAGGAAGAAGTATTAGAATCAAAAGTGCCGGTACTGGTAGACTTCTGGGCAACGTGGTGCGGACCATGCCAGACAATGGGCCCGCTGGTGGAAGAGATTGCAGAAGAGCGCGCAGATATCAAAGTATGCAAGCTTGATGTAGATCAGGAACCGGAACTTGCAAGACAGTACCGTGTAATGTCTATCCCGACATTCCTTGTGTTTAAAGAAGGAGAAGTTGTAAAGAGAGATATGGGTGTGATGTCTAAAGAAGAAGTTGAAGGACTTATTGGATAATCTATAAAGCGGTTTCACCGGATGGTGAAGCCGCTTTGTGTATACAAAAGTATTAAAGTCCGAGTACGTCCTTAATAGAATAGAATCCAGGAGCTTTCCCGTCAAGATAAGCTGCACAGTCACAGGCACCTCTCGCAAAGCATTCCCAGTTATAGGAATGATGTGTGATCTCAAGACGTTCTCCCATGCCTCCGAAGAATACCGTATGGCTGCTTGGAATATTACCTGCACGGAGAGAATGATAGCCGATTGTTCCTGGTTCACGTGGAGATTCTCCCTCGCGTCCGTAGACGGCAATGTTGCTTAATTCTTTGCCGAGAGCATGCGCCATGATTTCACCCATTTCTTTGGAAGTTCCGCTTGGAGCATCTTTCTTCCACTGATCATGCATTTCCAGAATCTCGATATCAATCTCATCTTTTAATGTTGTGGTTACGAGTTCCAGAAGCTTGTTCATGATATTGACAAGCTTAGAAGTATTGGCGGCATAAAGCATTGGGATCTGCTTTCCGGCATCCTCAAATCGTTTCATCTCTTCGGCGGAGAATCCGGTAGAACCGCATACCAGTGCTTTCTTATGTGCGATGGCAAGATCCAGGACCTCCATAGCCATTTCTTTTGTTGAAAAATCAATGATGACGTCACAGGAGTCGATCACACCTGCCAGATCATCTGTTACAGGAACGCCGAGTTCTGATCCTGTCATTGCGACAGTTCCGAGATCCATTCCTACATAGTCACGTCCTTTTGGTGCTATCCCGGCGACGAGTTTCATATCATCACGGCTGGCAGCGACCTGTGTGATTAATTTTCCCATTTTCCCTCTGGGTCCGATTACAATAACTTTCATATCCATTCTCCTTTCGCAGTCCGGTTGTATTGTTATAGCGGTATATCCGGAACTGCTATAAACTAAGACCAGTATAACACAGCAATTATCCTGTGGATATGAAGAAATCTGAAAATGGCAGGAAACATTGTATAAATAAAAAAGAATTCAGGAGAAAGATTCATAAGAGTCTGCTCTTGTAGGAAAGGTATGAAAATAGTATACTATGAAAAAGGGATTATGAAAAAAGATAATGGAGGCACGAATGAAAGGAATTATATTTGACGTAGACGGAACTTTGTGGGATTCGACAAGGGAAGTTGCGGTTGCATGGAATAAAGTATTGCAGGATGAGATGGAAGGCCACGAGATCTTAACCGCAGAAGGGCTGCAGAAAGAATTTGGAAAGCCGATGGATGCGATTGCAGAAAGTCTCTTTCCGGAAATGTCGGAAAAAGACAGGATGGAACTTCTAGGTAAGATGATGGCATATGAAAATGAACTGGTAGCGGTTGGTCCATGTGTGATCTACAATGGTGTACCGGAGACAATCAAAGCACTGAGTAAAAAATATCCACTGTATATAGTTAGTAACTGTCAGGATGGATATATCGAAGCGTTTCTTAAGAATTCCGGACTGGGCGGGTATTTCAAAGATTTTACATGTCCCGCTTATACAGGTAGGTTAAAGGGTGAAAATATCCGTATCATTATGGAAAGAAACGGACTGGATGAAGCAGTGTATGTAGGAGACACCCAGGGGGATGCCAATGCATGTAAGGAAGCAGAAGTACCGATGATCTTTGCGTCATATGGGTTTGGAGAAGTGGAAGGAGAATATCC
>OBVW01000864.1_pt1 | contig 11945 bp, 10 predicted proteins | sample 1495141 | NCBI WGS metagenome assembly OBVW01 (sample SAMEA2580013, study PRJEB22360) | human gut metagenome | biome: human gut; feature: human-associated habitat; material: faeces | place: Denmark | collected 2008/2010
ATCTACCAGATAAAAGCTCCTTGGCTCTAACATGGTGTTGCTCTCCTCTGTAGCCGAATAATGGCACATGGCCGCATTGGAGCCGTAAGCAGAAATGGTGCCAAAGCTGGGCTCCAGATATCCCTCCTGTTCCTTTCTGAAACTTTCCAGCTTCTCCTGGGCGCTGATCTCACTGACAGGCTCCTTCCCTATCTGATGCTTCAGCCAATAAATAAACCGGGTCACAGCCACTCCATCCTTGATATGGGCCTTTTTCTCATTCTCCACTTCCACGGGATTCTTTTCCGCTTTCGCCTGAGAGGTGGGATTCATCTGGTCAATGATTTCATTCTTCCCGTCCATGGCCTGGTACAGCGCATAATTTCCCCGCTCCTTCTCAAACAGTACCTTCTCTCCCTGAAGCGCTCCTGCCTCCTTATAAATATCATTATAAGGCAGAACCTTCACACCCAAGCCATTCAGGTATTCCCGGATACGGCCGTCCAGCACCTTCTCATTGATAAACAGCCTTACCTCGTCCATAGTCACCATCACATAGGACAGAACCACCGGATTGTAGGCAATATCATTTCCCCGGATGTTTAAAAGCCATGCGATATCATCCAGTGAAGTCAGAACATGAACGGTGGCATGAACCTTCTCCATTGTTTTTCTCAGCTTTGCAATTTTATCTGCCGCTGCTTTTCCGGCGTATTTTTCCTCCAGTACCCAGGCTGGCTCTGCGGACAATTCCGGACGATCCTCCCAGATCATTCCCACCAGATCCTCGGTGCAGGCGATACGGGCATTTTTATCCTTCAGACTCTTTTCCAGTCCCAGCCCTGTCCGGGAATTCACTACTCGGCCGTCAAAGCCCAGGCAGCCGCCCCTGGGCACATGAGTTTCCAGATATTCAGAAACGGAAGGTACACCCTCCTGCCCCATTTTCATCATTTTCACCTGCGTTCCCTTTAGCTGTGCAGCTGCCTGAACAAAATACCGGCCGTCCACCCACAGGCAAGCCTCATCCATGGTAACAACTGCCGTACCCGCAGAACCCGTAAAACCGGTGAGAAACTTTCTGCAGGTAAAATGATCTCCCACATATTCAGATTCATGAAAATCCGCTGTAGGAACAAGATATGCATCCATCTGGCGCTCTCTCATTTTTTCGCGTAAATGTTCCATTCTCTCATCAATTATATGCATTTTTCTTCCTCCTCTGCTGCGTATAATATCGGTATTTTTCATCTTTGCAGCCGTTTTCTGCCGCCTGCGTTCTGATCTGCACCGATATTACGCCTTTCTCAGCGCATCCGCAATGGCCGCGCCGATTCCTTCATTATACGTCGGTTGAGCCCGCATTGCAAATGACATCTGCTCCGCTGTCAGACCATTTGCAATTGCCGTTGCAATTTCTCCAATCATATCCGTCGCACGGGGACACATCATCTGAGCGCCCACAATAGTATTACTGTAGGCCTCAAACACCAGCTGAATAAAGCCGTCCTGTTCTCCGGAAATGATAGACCGTCCATTTTCCTCCATGGAAAAATGGCCGCAGCGCACTTTAAGCCCCCGCTTTCCTGCCTCTTCCTCTGTCAGTCCCACCGTCGCTATCTCTGGATCTGTATAAATACAGTTAGGCACAATGGGAAGGGGAACAAACATCCCGGTGGGTACTGCCTGCAGCTGTATGGAATGAGGCCGTCCGGCAATTTTTTCTACCACATAGGTTCCCTGGGCTGCTGCCACATGGGCCAGCTGAATTTCTGCGCACACATCACCGATAGCATAGACTCCCGGCTCGCTCGTCTCAAAATCCGCAGATACGGCAATCCTTCCATCCTTCTTTTCAAGGTTCACATCCGTGCCGCATAACCCCTCTGTATCCGGCCGCCGTCCAATGGCCATCAGCACCTGCCCGGCCCTTGTACGCACTGGTTCACTGCCGTCATTGGGGGTGATCACACAATTCAGTCCATTCTCCCCCTGGGTCAGTTCTGTCACCGTAGAATCACAGTAGACGTGAATTCCTTTTCTGCAAAGCACACGTTCCAGGGCAGCAGACATCACATCATCCATAGGGGCCATCAGATGTTTTTTCTTCTCCACAATGGTCACATGAGAGCATAAGTTATTAAACAGAGTGGCAAACTCCACAGCGATCACTCCGCCGCCCATTACCGTCAGCCGGTCAAAATTCCAGCTTTGAGCGGCCAGCAGCCGATCACTGTTCCACACCCCCGGCAGATCCGCGCCAGGAATAGAACTCATCACCGGTGCTGCTCCCGCCGCCAGGATCACGTTCTTTCCCTCATAGAACTCCCTTCCCCCTTCTGCCAGTTCTACTTCTACCGTCCGATCCCTGCGCAGCGTTCCCTTCCCATAGATGACTTCTACTTTGCAGGTTTCAAACAGCCTCTCAATACCATTCCGGTACTTATCCACAGCTGTCTTCTTATAAGACTGCATTTTCCCAAAATCAAAGAAAATACCATCCGCAGACACGCCAAATTCACCGCAGTTCTGCATCATGCGGAACATCCCTGAAGCATAAAGCAGCGCCTTGGCAGGAATACAACCTCGGTTTACACAGGTTCCTCCCACCCTTTTTTCCTCAATTACAGCCACCTTAAGCCCCAGTTTCGCCGCCTTGAGGGCCGCTGTATATCCTCCAGGCCCTGCTCCGATCACTACCACATCCAGTTTTTTGGCCATTGCTCTTCTCCCTATATCCACCCAAAATGACGGCAGGCGTTCCACACGCCGTCCTGATCCACCGCATCTGTCACATAATCCGCTATTGTCTTTAATTCCTCCACCGCATTTCCCATTGCAATCCCGGTTCCTGCCAGCGAAACAATCTCATAATCATTCATGCTGTCTCCAAATGCTGCCGTCTGCCCCAGCTCCATTCCATAGTATTGACAGAGCCTCTTTAGCCCCTCTGCCTTGGAGGCTTCCTTTTCCACCACATCGGCCCCCATTTTCCCGGAAAACAAGGGAAACTTAAATTCAGGAAAATGGGCTTCCAGTTCCGCCACATTCTCCGGTCCGCCCACATATACCAGGGTACGCACCGGCATTTCCATCAGTTTCCACGGATCCTCAAAGCGCCGGCTGGTCTCTCCCCAGCGGAGCAGATCCATCCGCTCCACAACCTCAGGCGCAGTATAGTAATCGCCGTTCTCCATACTTACTCCAAGAGCAATTCCCCGTTCCTCACCATAGGCCAGAAGGCGGCGCAGACGTTCTTTGTCCATAATATGCTCATACAGTGTCTTTCCCTTGACAGTTACCCTGGTGCCATTCATATGGATGATTGCATCCGGCCGGATCTGATCCCTGTACTCCACACTTAACGCCAGATCCATGTTGCGTCCGCTGCCCACCACGATCACACTGTCCCGCCGCAAAAGTTCTACCGCCTCCATAGCGCTCTCTGGTATCTTCCACGTCTTATGATCCAAAAGCGTCATATCAAGATCAAAGCTGACAATTCTTTTCTTCTCTCTTTCCATCTTAAATGTCCTTTCCCACTTCAGGCCTCCTTATGCCGTGCCTGTTTCATCATCCCCCGTTAAACATACTGTTTTTGAAATAATTTGTAACTATTCAGCCATGCGTCAATATGTGCTGTAAGCTGGCTTGCATAAGTAAATTTCTCTACAAATTGACATATAGCTGAATAATTACAATAATTTCAATTTTTTTCAAAATAGGGCTTTTCAAAACAAAAAAATTATGCTATACTACAATAGTTAGTTCAACAACGGAGTATGGCGTAGCTTGGTAGCGCGCTCGGCTGGGGGCCGAGAGGTCGCAGGTTCAAATCCTGTTACTCCGATTTTTATTAAATCAAGGGTTTCTGGTGTTTCATTTCACCAGAAACTTTTTGTTTACTGACGATTACCTTTTTCTTTTTGATTACCATCCCTCCCCGGTTTCTTACCTGTATGCTGCCGCGCTATTTCTTCTCGTATCATATTTTCATACGGTTCCTGTAAATACAGCATATCTATCTTACCATGAGCCTCAAGAGATTGCAACATTTCCATCATGGAACCCATGACAAACCCACAAATGAACACTTGCCATCATAACCGTGACAAAAAAAGCACGAACAACTGTTTAATCCGTGCTTTCACTCATTAACTTACATTTTTCAAACCACTACAAACTGTTTTCAAAGGCCAGTAGCCACTCCACATCCTCCGCAATGCCCTCACAGTCATCCGCTGTCTCCATGCCGTATTCCACTACCAGGTCGGCCTGAGGGGTATATTTCCTAAACCAGGTCAGGAAGCTGCCAAAATCCAAGGTTCCGTCCTCAATTCGCCTGTGATTATCATGAACTCCGTCATTATTGTGAAGATGGTACGCCACAATCTGTCCCCGAAGACGTTCCATAACATTACACAGGTTCCACCCATTGGCGTGGGTATGTCCGATGTCTATGAGCACCGGGTACTTTTCCGTCTGGCACAAAGAAACAAACTCATTCTCGTCCAGCAGCATATTATTCCGATCCATGACCCCTGCATTCTCCACGGCCACCGGTATTCCAGAGGGGCGAAACAGTTCCTCCACCCTGCGGTAATTCATGCAGGAATCCCTGATCATCCTCTCCTTATCCCTGACAACGCAGTTATTGTGATGGAAAACCATATAACGGCTATTAAGCCTCTCTGAATATTGAAGTGTCTGCACCACCAGCTCCATAGTATATTCATACTCTGCGGATCCCTGAAGTGCTGAATGCTCTGCCTTGTAATAGGGACCGTGAAAACTAATGGGAACATGGCTCAGAATGTCCATGCTCCCCTCTAGTAGGGAGGCAAATATCTGCTGATGGAACATAGGAAATACTTCCACCCCCACCTGTCCCTTCCATTTAGCCACATATGACAGGACTCTCTTAAATTCCTCCGCCTTATACATATTGGTACTGATGAGCAAAGCCATTGTCCTTTTCTCCCTTCTTCCTGACCCCATTCTGAACTATATACGGCTCCTTGGCGGCCCTTAACTGCTCAGGATAACCCAGAGAAATCTGGGTATCCCTGTCAAAGAGATGCATTTTGTCAAAATCCAATTGAATGAATATTCTTTCTCCCGGAGCCGGGATATCTCCGTCACTCACTGCGATCAACTCCATATTATCCATATGTACATACACACCGTACCGGTTACCATAATCCTCCACATATTTTACAATTCCCTCCAGAGTATTATCCTGATGCCTACGCAGCAAAACCATGTGCTCTGGACGGATTCCCAGGAACAAACGATCAGACTCATTATGTGAAGCTAATCTGGACCACATATCCGGCAGACAGATTACCTGTTTTCCAATCACCAGTGTTCCCTTGGTATAGGATGCCTCTACAATATTCATGGAAGGGGATCCAATGAACTTTGCAGTAAATACATTTGCGGGACGGTTATATACATTAGAGGGAGTATCCAGCATCTGCATTTTCCCCTCGTACATAAGAGCAATGCGCTGTCCCACGGTCATGGCCTCAATCTGATCATGGGTTACATATACAAGGGTCTGATGATACCTCTCATGGATTTTCACCAGCTCTTTCCGTGCCCGCAGCCTAAGCTGGGCATCTAGGTTGGAAAGTGGTTCGTCCAGAAGGAAATAATCCGAACGTTTCACCACTGCCCTGGCCAGCGCTACCCTCTGGCGCTGGCCGCCTGAGAGATCCTTGGGTTTACGATCCTCCAAGCCCTTCAAGTCCAGCATATCCAGAACCTCTAAAAGCCGAGACTTTATCTCTGATGGATCCATCTTGTGGGCTTTTAAGCCATAAATGATATTATTCTGCACTGTCATATGAGGGAACAAAGCATAATTTTGAAATACCATGGACACATTCCTCTCCCCACAAGGTACATTGTTTACCAATCTGTCATTCATATAGAGATTTCCCCCGCTAAGTTTCTCTAAACCCGCAATCATTCGCAGGGTGGTTGATTTGCCGCACCCGGAAGGTCCCAATAGAATCAGACGCTCTCCTTCCCTGATTTCCATACTCAGATCCTTAACGATTACATTACTGTCATAAGCCTTTACTACATGGTCAAATACTATGTTTTTCATTTATTTCTCCTTATCAGACTTCCAAAACTGCAAATTCCCCTTACCCCTTAATGCCCGACATGGCAAAGGTATTGATGATATATCTCTGAAAGAGGATATACAATGTCAGCGGAACAATCATGGTCATAACCGAAACAGCCATTGCTATGGTAAACTCTGTTCCTCCCTCTGCACTTATATACATCTGCAAGGCCAACGACAGAGTGTAATTCTCCTTGCTTTTCAGTATAAGAACCGGCCACACATACTCGTTCCAGGAATTGATGAAAAAAATGATTCCCGTGGAAATAATGGAGGGCCGTACCAATGGTATAATGATATCCTTCATGATTTTCAGATTCTTCACATTTTCCATCTTTGCCGCTTCAATAAGAGCCCTGGGAATTCCCCGCATGGATTGGCGCAGGAGAAATATTCCCAGCACATCGGCCAACTGGGGCAGAGCAACACCCCATATTTTGTCACTAAGACCGATTTTGGAAATCATAAGATAGTTGGGAATCATTGTAACGGTAAATGGTATGAACATAGTAGACAGCATGATAAAGTACAGAATTCCCTTCCCCTTAAAATCGAAATAAACAAAGGAATACGCAGCAAACAGGCTGGTAACCGTCTTAAAAATAGTTACAGTGGCAGCAATCAAAAATGTATTCAGTGTAATCCTCAAAAAGGGGAGCTTACTAAATACATGGAGATAGTTCTCCACTGTGGGCCTAGCCGGGATAATCTCAAATACTGTATTGAAGGCATCCTGCATGGATTTAAAGGAATTGGACACAGCAAACACAATGGGGATCAGCATGAGAAACACAGCACACAAAAGAAGAAGGTGCCATCCCAGCTGCATTTCTTTAATTTTCATAATATACCCCCTTTTCCACAAACCTGAATTCCAGCAACAACAGCGCGATAAACAGCACCATGGTAATCACTGATACGGCTGATGAAGTGCCCGTACGGTACAGGGTAAATGCCTCATGGTAAGACATATATATTAAGTTTGAACTGGCGTAGTTTGGGCCACCCTGAGTCACCACTTTGATGGGTGTAAATACATACTGAAGTCCCTGTACAATGGTAATGATAAACACGTAGATTCCCGTAGCCGAACTCATGGGAACCACCATGTCGCGAAATATTTTCCACAAAGGAATGTTGTCCAGTCTGGCTACCTCAATTACTTCTGTGGATACACCGTATCAGTGAATTCCTTCGGGGGACCCCCCGGACCCCCCTGCCAATATGATGATGAAATTATAGCCAAATACCTTCCATGAGGTAATTACACTCAGCACTGCGATTACCCATCCCTCCGCCTTGGACCAAAAGGGAAGTGTCAGGCCAAAATGCTTTAATATAATGGCCACTGGACCGGAAATCGGATTCAAAATCCAAATATACAGGATGGATCCCACCACCAGGGATATAACACTGGGCAGAAAAAAAAGCGCTTTATAAAACCCCTTTCCCCTCTTGATCACAGCTGACAGAATAAAAGAAAGGATATAGGGCAACACAAAATTCAGCACTAAAAGCACAAGAATATACACAACCGTATTGCCTGCAATCTTCCAGGAATTCGGATCCTTAAAAATAGCCGTATAATTAGCCAGACCCACAAACTTTTTTACCGGTTTAACCATATTCCACTCAAAAAAGCTGAGATAAACTGTATAAAACAAAGGATAAAACATGAACACTGCAAACACTGCCAGGGATGGCACAAGAAACAGGTATCCCAGCAATGTCTGCTTTTTTTCTTCCTGATTCAATCTAATTTTACCTCCATAAAGGGGCAGATACCCCCATATATTCCAGAGATACCCGCTCCAGTTTATTGTAAGGACTGCGGCTATTGTAGTTCCCATTCAAATTACAAGCCAGGTACTGTGCCGCCTCCAACCAGTTACTGTGCTGACAGCAGTTGGTTGATGGCATCCTGTGTTGCCTTCATTCCATACTCTGCAGTGACCTGTCCGCCCAAAATCTGATCCCTCATATCTAAAAGCATCTGCTCTGCCTGAAGGCCTGCATCTCCTGGGAACGCCGTCCACGGAACAACTCCGTCCATTTGCTCGATAGCTGCGTTCATCATCTTGTTCTCAGCAAGAAATGTCTTAAGTCCGTTCTCAGCTCCGGCCACATCTTTTCTTGGAGGAACATAGCCAGTTCCTTCTGTCCAAGCTGCCATGGATTCCACACTGTAAAGGAACTTTTCAAATTCCCATGCCGCCTTGATCTGATCGTCACCCTGAGCCGTGATAGCCAGAAAACATCCGCCTGCTGGAACCATGCGCTCCTTGTCATTCCACAGAGGAGATTTTACAGTTGCCACATCAAACTGCGCCCCCTTCTGTACGGAAGCCCTTCTGGCAATGGTGGTGTAAAGCATGGCGCAGTTACCATCAATAAAGCTCTGGCAGCCTTCCTCCCAAGAAATATGTAAAGCAGTCTGATCCTTTACCATATCAGCCAGCAATTGCATGGCTGCAATTCCATCCTCCGTAGCAAAGGAAGCCTCTTTTTTACCTTCCCCATTGGTGGTCAGCATCTTAGCGCCGCTGCTTTCAATCAAACCCTGCTGTGCCCAGAAATCCGCTGGCTCCTGCATATAAAATCCATATTTTCCAGTTTTTTCCTTAATGATCTTTGCAAACTCACTGACCTCCTGCCAGGTGGTGGGGCCATTTTCAGGAAGTCCTGCCTCTCTTAAAATGTCCTTATTGATGTAAAGGACTGGATTACTTAATGAATATGGGATGCCCACCTGTGAACCCTCACTGTTTACAGCCAGTTCAAGGATATTGGGAAGAAATTTGTCTTGAAGGAAACTTGCTTCCTCCTTGTCAAACTTGTCAATCGCTTCCTGAGGGGGCACATAGGAGAAGTTATTAGAAAAATAATCCAGGAATGCCCATCCAATCTGCACCAGAGCCGGAGAATTGCCGGCTGCCGCCTCTGCCTGAAGATTCTGCATCAGCCCCTTATACATATCCGGGTTATATTTTGCCACTACCTGGATGTGGTCATTACTTTCGTTAAATTGCCTAACCAGCTCGTCTACCACCAATCCTCCCTGTGTTTCCGCATTACAATGCCAATATTCGATTACTGTTTTCTCTCCAGTTGAACTGTTTACTTCCGCATTTGCTTCTGTATTGTTCTCTGCCTTATTTCCTGTCTGGTTTTCCCCCTCCACACTGGTCTGTCCCTTAGATAAACCTGCAGTATCCTGGATGCTGTTTCCTGGCGCAGCCGCACCGCAGCCTGATAATATAGCCATTGAAACTGCCATGGCCAACGCCATCAAAGATTTTACACTTCTTTTCATTACTCCATTCCTCCTAATCATTCTAAGTATGTTCTTTAATCTTAAAGAATAAATGTTCGGAAGATGAATTTCGTAAAATCTTTGCAGGAATTTGTAAAGTACCAAAAATAAATCTGATCGTATCCTGTTGGCTGAATATCCCTAAGTGCGTCGGATATGTATGACGTTCTTCTTATGTACAAACGGATTGAAATGCAGTTTAATCAACAGCATCAACTGATTATTTCCCCTGATTATATTTTTATTTTCTCACAGTCAAAAGCTGCGGCCGACGCATAAATGCGCCAGCCGCAGCCTCTTTTCACAGAATTTTCCCGCTTGTCGCTGTATTTACAGGAAAACTCCTCCTTATTTTGTTTTCCAGATTCCATCCATCTCAAGCCGCCATGCAAACTGACATTCTCTCATCCCATCAATCCCGACTCCGTATCATTCTCTTTTAGTCAAAAAAGCTGATCGCCTTGCAGGGTGTTCTGTAATTGGCCGGCGCGTAGCAGATACCGGTCGCGGGGTTGCTGGCATGGATAATCTTTCCGTCCCCCACATAAATCCCCACATGGTTGATGTAGTCGCCGCTGGCATAAAAGAGCAGATCTCCCGGCTGTACCTCGTTCACAGAGATGGTTTTTCCCTTTCCTGCCTGTTCCCGCGAACTTCTCCCGGTGCTGATGCCAAAATGGGAAAATACGCTCATAACGAAACCGGAACAATCCGCTCCGTTTGTAAGGCTTGTCCCGCCAGAACACCCTCCCCGCTCGGTTTGAAGGGCTTCCCCCGCCATATACATAAGGATTGCCCAAAAACTGTTTGGCATATGCCACCACGGCGTTGCGTGAGGCGGATACTACCTTGGAGCTGTCCTCATTCCCTGCTGACGGGCCATTGGAATCGGTCTGAGTATTCTTTGCTACATCTTCAGGCTTTGAAACAACAGGAGCGGCTACATTTTCCTGAGTGCCCTTTTCCGGGTTGGCCTCAATAACCGGGATCCCGGAGCTGGTCTTTTTGGAAGCGGAGGAAAATCCGCTGTCCTGCTGCTGGGCCTTTGCCTGCTCCAGAGCCTGGATCGCCGCGTCAGCCTCTTTCTGGGCCTGAGCCTTTTCCTCTGCCTGAGCCTGCTCTTCTTCCGTGGATACAGCCTCCTTAAACTCGGTTTCTGTTTCTATGTACTCTTTGGACACATACCCCTCCAGATCCGTGTCCACAGCTACCTTATAAAAATCCCCTTCCTGTCCCGTAACTGAGCATATGGCGCCCTGAGATAAAAGGGTCAGTGTCCTTCCGTTTAAATCAGGAGTTTCCCGCAGACGTACAGTCGTCGCGCCTTTTATGGTGCCGTAGGTGTGCCCCACCTCTTTTGCTTTTGCAGCGGCTGCCTCTCCTGTATCCACTCTCCTGTAACGAAATACTCGGCCTTGATATAGCCGGTAACAGAGCCGGAACGGATCTTATACCACTGTCCGCCCTCCCCCTCCACGGTTTCCAAAATCTCAGCCGCACAGTCATTGTTGATCTTGCCCACAACAGTGCTGGAGGTATTGGCCTCTGTGCGGATATTAACAGAACCGCTTACCCTGGAAACAGCAATATTTTCATATCCCGGAGCTCCCAGCGCGGTAAATGCGCCTGCCAGCGTGCACAGACTGCCGATGATCAGTACCTTCTTCCATGTTTTCATCTGATTTTTATCCTCCTAATGGGCTGCAAGATAGCGCTCTGCGCTGGTCACCGCATTGGCCCCGTCTGCAGCGGCTGTGATGATCTGTCTGAGTCCCTTTGTTCTCACATCCCCTGCCGCAAAAATACCCGGAGCAGAGGTAACGCCGTCCTCACCCGCCTTAATGTATCCATGCTCCATATCAACCAGCCCTGCAAAAGCCCCGCTCTCCGGCGAGATTCCCACAGCAATAAATACACCCTGGAGAGGCAGTTCACGCTGTTCGCCGGTTTTTACATTTGTCAGCTTCAGCTTTTCTACGGCGTTTCCTCCTTCGATGGAATCTGCTACTGTATCCCAGAGAATCTCCACATTTTCAAGAGCAAACAGATTTTCCTGAAGACTCTTTGCCGCCCGCAGTTCATCTCTTCTGTGGATCAGATATACCTTGCTGCACATTCTTGCCAGGAAAATGGCGTCCTCTACGGCAACATCTCCTCCGCCGATGACAGCAGCTGTCTTATTGCGGAAGAAAGCGCCGTCGCAGGTAGCGCAGTAGGAAACACCTGTTCCTGCAAACTTCTCCTCACCTGGAATCCCCAGCTTTCTGTGGATGGCTCCCGTAGCAAGGATAAGTGTCTTTGTCTCATAGGTATTTCCCTGGCAGATAACCCTTTTTACTGGTCCGTCCTGTATGGAAAGCACCTCTTCTTCTTTAAATTCAGCGCCCAGACGGTCCGCATGCTCTCTGAGCTTCAGTCCCAGATCATATCCGCCGATGCCTGGAAGTCCAGGGTAGTTGTCTACCTCATAGGTCGTCAGTACCTGTCCGCCGCTTACCATGGCCTTTTCTAAAATAA
>OBVW01000869.1_pt1 | contig 11898 bp, 8 predicted proteins | sample 1495141 | NCBI WGS metagenome assembly OBVW01 (sample SAMEA2580013, study PRJEB22360) | human gut metagenome | biome: human gut; feature: human-associated habitat; material: faeces | place: Denmark | collected 2008/2010
GGCGGTGACGGCGACGTCTTCGGCATGGCCGCCTCCGACCGCTACGACAACATGGTCACCTACCAGACGCCGAGCTTCTCCGGCTTCCAGGCCACGGTCCAGTACTCGCTCAACGAAAGCAGCGTCGACAACACGCTTCGCGAAAACTCCTCTCAGGTCGACCGCTACCTCGGCTTTGCCCTTACTGCTGAACTCGGCGCTTTGCAGGGCGTGCTCGCCTATGAAACCCAGAACTACGCCTCCTTCGGTGACAAGGCTCAGGCCAACACCGAAGACGGTCAGGTCGTCTACCTCGGCGGCAACTACGACTTCGAAGTCGCCAAGGTCTTCGTGATGGGCCAGTACTTCAAGGGCCTCGCTGAAAATCCGTTCGCCGCCGACGCCTTCGAAGGTGACCCTGTTGACGGTGAAGGCGTCAAGGGCTACGGCGCTCACGTCGGCACGATCGTCCCGGTCGCGGGCGGCGACTTCACGGGCGGCCTCTACTACGTCAACTCCACGGCCAAGTACGCCGACGAAGACGCCGACGGCAAGTACTACGGCGTCGCCCTCAAGTACGAATACCCGCTTTCCAAGCGCACCTCCGTCTATGGCGGCACGGGCTGGTACAAGGCCAAGGTCGACTACTCCGCCGACGACGTCTACAAGGAAGAGGCCTACCAGGCCTACCTCGGCCTCACGCACTGCTTCTGATGAGGCTCATGCATTGATCCTTCGGTCAGCATGGGAAAGATTGGTTCCGCGGACCGGGATTAAGGGTTGAAAAACAGGACGGGCGGCTCCCGGTGAGGAGTCGCCCGTTTCCTTTGCGCCGATCGACACCCATCGAGTCTCGTCCCCTATGCGGATGTACGGAAGGGTGTCATTTACAAACAACTGCAGGAGAGCGCTTTACAAGACACCTTCCCCCGCCCTTGAACGTCAGTCTCCCGGGCAGGTTGTTGCAAATTAGCAACACTCCGCACGCAAAACACATATTTTTACAACCGAGACTGACGTCACGATCGCCCCTTTCTGAAGGCTACTCTTACCGCCCTTCGGGAATACCCTTTCTTCGCGAAAAGAAGGCCGCAAACCCTTGCGCATCAAGGGTGGCGCTCTTGTCGTTTGTATCCGTTAAGTCGTCCCGGAGAGCCCCTGCATCGCTTGTGGACGCGCGTTTTCAATTGCCCGGACCATGTTGGGAGGGGTTTGCGTACCGCGCGCATCGGCACTAGATTTGCGTTGCGATCAATTCAAACCCATTGAGCCTCCGGAAACGGAGGAAATTGGAGAAATACACAAATGTTCAAGAAGTCTCTCGCCGCGCTCGCCGTTCTCGGCGCTGCCGCCGGCTATGCCTCCGCTGCTGACGTGACCCTTTTCGGCGTCGTCGACACGGGCCTCATCTACACGCACCAGTCCTTCGACGATTCCAAAGAAGCTGACGTCAACAAGTTCTCCATGGACTCCGGCGTCTCCTCCGCCTCCCGCTTCGGCCTGAAGGGCACGGAAGAACTCGGCAACGGCCTCAAGGTCGGCTTCAAGCTCGAAAACGGCTTCCAGTCCGATTCCGGCGCACTCAAGTCCGAAAAGCGCATCTTCGACCGCGAAGCTTCCGTCTCCGTCTACTCCGACTTCGGTACGCTCTCCATGGGCCGCATGGGCGGCGTTGGCTCCGGTGCCGGCACGTATGACCTCGTCCTCGCCACGGCTGATGCCTTCGACGGCGGCGACAACAACGTCTTCGGCTTCGCCACCTCCGACCGCTACGACAACATGGTCACGTACCAGACCCCGAAGTTCGCCGGTCTCCAGGCTACGGTCCAGTACTCCTTCAACGAAGACTCCGTCAAGGAAACGGCTCGTGAAGGCTCTTCCGCCGTGAACCGCTACAGCTCCGCCGCTCTTACCGGTGACTTCGGCGCTCTCCAGACGGTCCTCGCCTACGAATTCCAGAACTACAAGTCCTTCGGCGCTGATGAACATGACGACGGCCAGATCGTCTACCTCGGCGGCAACTACGACTGCGGCTTCGCCAAGACCTTCGTCATGGGCCAGTACTTCAAGGGCATCAAGGCCGGTCAGCTCACCGCCATTACTGAAGCCGATGCCAATCTCATCGACAAGGCTGGTTCCGCTGCCGACGGCGTCAAGGGCTACGGCGTTCACCTCGGCACGATCGTCCCGGTTGCCGGCGGCGACCTGACGGTTGCGGCCTACTTCACGGACTTCACCGTCGAATTCGATAATGGTGAAGACGGTGATGCCAAGAGCTACGCCTTCGGTGCCAAGTACGAGTACTACCTCTCCAAGCGCACGTCCGTCTACACGGGTGCCGGCTTCGCTCAGGTCAAGTATGACGATGACGGCTCCGACAAGACGACCCAGGCCTACCTCGGTCTGACGCACCGCTTCTAAGAGGTGTGTAGCACTTTAGTGCCACCCCCCTGCGCATGAAAGCGGGGAATTAAATTAGGGCGTACAACCACGGTTGTACGCCCTAAAATCTTATGGGGGACAGTAGTTGCTCGGTGCTGGATGTGCGATCCCTTCGCGTTTCTAAAATGAGCCTGCGAGTATCGATCCCCTGTCTGAGCGTCATTGCTCGAATACTAAATAGACCTTGTTGACAAAGTCTTCATAGGCTACTAACTCGCAGACTGCCCCCCATGCTTCAACTATACATCGGAGGCAGTTATGCGTGCCAAATGCAACGATGACCTCTCAACCGTCAACTTCAGCACGATAGGACTGGACGTTCACAAAAATCGTCTGGTGGCTTGCGCCGTTCATGTTCAGCACGACGCCAAAGGGCGCGAGGTCCATGAAAAGGAATACTTCGAATCCACCGGCACATACTCCGGTAGACAACGACTTACCGAATGGTGCTCTTCACAGAACGCCGACTTGATCCTTATGGAGAGCACCGGCATTTTCTGGAAGGCGCCTTTCCGTGATCTTGAAAAAGCTGATTTGCATCCAGTCCTCATCAATCCGCGAATCTTTAATCGTGGTTCGGACAAGCGCAAAACCGACAAAAGTGATGCCACATGGCTGGCCAACCTTGCTCGCCTTGGCCTCTATCGAGCCTCGTTTATTCCAACAGAACCTTACCGTTCGCTGAGATTGGTTCAGTCCCAAATCAAATCGCTTGTTGCTGAACGTCAACGCCTCAAAAATCGCCTTGTGAAAGTCCTAGATGACTCCGGGTTCAGATTTACGGTTGCTTTCGCCGACATCGGCGGCGCTTCCTCCCAAAGTCTCATCGCCGGCATTCTGGAAGATGCACCCCGAGAAGAACTCGCCCTCATGATTGATCCGTTGTGCAAAAAATCAATCGAGGAGATCCTGGATGCCGTTTCCGGAGAATTATCCCAAATTAACAAGGACATCGTCCAATCAATCCTGAGACTGATCGAGACGCATACCAAAGAAAACGAAACTCTCGAACAAACGGTCATCCGTGAATTGAAGAAGTGCGAGAAAGTCAAACAAAACATTCGCCTAATGACGACTATCCCGGGCGTCAGTGAAAAATCTGCGCAGTTGCTGATGTCAATGATCGGACCGGACTTCGTAGAAAATTTTTCCTCGCCACACGCTTTTGCTCGTTGGCTGGGCGTATGCCCGGGAAATAACGAATCGGCCGGACAAATCAAAAGCGGAAGGACTCCTCATGGGCAAAGGTTAATCAAAAAGGTGCTTACCGAATGCGCTCAAGCAGCGTGTCATACCAAAGGCTCACATCTTGCCGTCCTATTCGGAGGGTGGAAGCACAAGGGATTCTGCAAGGCCGTTATGGCAGTAGCTCACAAGCTGGCATTGCTGATCCACTGGGTGGTTGTGAATCAGAAACCATACATCGACAAAGAGTTCGATTACACAGGCGTCTTTAAACAGGATGGTCAACGCCGGCCTCGGTGGATTCGCGCGTTAAGGCGTTATGGGCTGATGACACTTGCAGACGTCGAAAAGGAAAAAGCCGCTCGAGGATGGATAATCGCTAAGGCATAAGCCACTTCATACTTGGAGTTGCCCTTAATCCTGAATCAGCACACACAATCGGGGACACAGGCCGGGCGAGTCCATAGTAATGCCCCATCAACATAGGAATCGAGTATTCCTACCGGGGGTGTTTTTTCTTTTTGGTTTCCGGCGCTTCCGCTTTCATACTAACCGGATCCTTCAGTGCCCGGACCTGATCCTCAGCACTGAGTCATCCTGAAGCAAGGGCCGGCGGGCTCCGAAAGGAGCCCCCGGCCTTTTTCATGTCCGCCGTTTTCGTGCGCCTTTCCCTTCCCTTTCATCAACGACAAGCTTCGCGATTCGGGACCGCGCCGCCATCCGACAAAGCACCCGCTCAAAAGAAAGACCGCCATGCGTGAAGCAGGACGGTCTTGTCGTCTGGTGCCCTCAAGAGAGGGAATCCACTTGTCAGCGGACGATCAGGAGCGGCACGTCGCACTCGCTCGCAACCGTCATCGTGACGGAGCCGAGCAGCGTGGCGGAGACGGAACTGTAGCCGTGGGAGCCCATGACGATCATGTCGTAGTTCTCTTCCTCGGCGTGTTCGGCGATGACGTCACCCACGTCGCCGTAGAGCGTCTTGGTCGAGACGTTCATGCCGGCGCGCGTGAGAATGGACTCGACCTCGTTGGCGATCGTGCCCGTTTCGGCAAAGCCGTTGGCCTGTTCGTCCTCAGCGCTCTTCTGAACGTGGATCAGCGTGAAGGACGTGCCCTGTTCGAAGAGGTCGACATGCTCCTTGAAGAAGCCCTGGACGCGAAGCGACTGGTCGGACTCATCAAGGCAGATCGCGATGCGCTTCAAGGACTCGGAAGTCGGCATGCGTTCGCGGATGAGCAGAATGGGACGATGAGAGTGCGCCACGACGTCGTTCGAGACGGAGCCGAAGAGCAGGCTGTCAAGCGGGCCCTTGCCGTGCGTGCCCATCACGACCATGTCGGCCGAAAGCTTGTCGCCGGCGGAAACAATGGTCTGGACGGGAGAGCCGACGCCGTAGTCGAGCGTCACGCTGGCGGGAAGCGTGCCGCAGCGGTCAATGATGGAGTCGAAGACGGTCTTCGCCTCCTCGCGGTAGAACTCGTCAAGGGTGTCAGGGTCCGTCGCAAAGCGGATGCGGTCCGAAGCGGGCTCCTGCGCGTAGAAAATGTGGATCTCGGGATCCTTGCCGAAGAGAGCGGGCTTGCCCGTCGCCCAGAAGGCGGCGTTCTTGCTGCATTCGGACGCGTCGATGGGAATAAGAATCTTCAATTTTTGGTCCTCCTCAGAGGTGCTCCTCGACGCAGGGTCCGTCGGAACGGTCGGAACGAAAGGGAGGCGTCGAATAACACCCTTGTGCCCCTTATCTTATAGAAAGAATCGGACCTTCGGGAGGAAAAATCGACATATACCCCCTATTTGATAGCACTTTTGCGTCACGAGTGAGCGCCCCTTGACCCCGCCCTCCTTCACGGGCCGTCTTTACACGGCAAAATCCCTCCAAAGGGCATGCAGGAAACGAGACACGCATAGGAAAAGAGCCGCCGGAAGCTTTCGTTCCGACGGCTCCTGATTGTTTGGACCGGGTCTTTTTTACCTGTCTTTGGCTTCCGCCACAACGAGCGTGAGACCGACTGCACGCAACGAGTCGAGCAGCACCTGAAGCGTCGGATTGCCGGACTTGCCGAAGGACCTGTAGAGGACCGCGCGGCCGATGCCGCTCGCCATGGACACCTGGCTCATGCCGCGGCAGCGGAAGAGCTCGCCGATGCTCGCAGCGGCATCGGAGGCGGATCCAGTGTTGAAGGCCTTGCAGATGTTGTCCATCTGAACCTGGTTATCCTCGAGGGACTTGGGCATGAGGACCGTCTTGTGCGAATTCATTCTGATCATCAGTTTCTCTCTGTTTATTTTCGAGTTGAGATTCGGCCTTCAGCGGCGGCTCCTTGACGCAAGGCCCTGTCGTTCCTGCCTTTGAGGGGTATTGTGCGTATCCCCGACAGGCGCGACAGTCTCGAATCCGAGGGACCGTCAGGCCGTGTTTAAATTCGCGTATATGATACAGTCGCGCCGCCCCCTGCTGTCTACGACAAACACCTGAGTCGGGCCCATAAAGAAAAAATTTCTTGCGCCTGATCAAGGGTTTTTCCCAAAATTAACCTTTTCGCCGATGATTGAGCACGGCGTTTGGTTGTCGTCTTTAGGTTTCTCCCAAGCGTCATGAGACTGATTCTCGAGTCCTGAAGACTTCTGCAGGAGCGGTGTTTCGACCCGATTGTCGTGAAAAGGCGAACAATCTGAAGGATTGGGTTGCATTTGCCCGCCCTCTCCAGTTCTCCGGAGGACTTGTGGGTTCTTACCAGACTAAACAGTCCTATAAGGATAAAAATTTCTATATCAAAACACGGCGTTTCGGCCGGCAAAAAGGCCGCTTCGCGATGACGGCGAAACGGCCTTTTGGGGAGTCGTGAACGGGCGGAACTCGGGATCAGGCTCCGAGGCTCGCGACGAGTTCGGGCGCGAACTGCTGGCACCAGCCGTAGGCGGTGAGCAGAATGCCTGCGACGGGCACGAGCGCGTAGATGAGGAACTTCTCGAACGCGCCCCAGGTCTGGACCTTCGAGCGGAAGACGAAGGCAAAGACCACGGCTGCGCCGAAGATGAAGGAGCCCTGGCGGAAGTTCTGGCGGGCCTCCTCGATCGTGAAGTCGAACATCATCGAGAGGGAGACCGAGAGGGCCCAGGCGCAGATGATCGCGCCGGCCACCCAGAGAGCAGTGCCGATTCTGTCTTTCATAATTGGATTTCAGTCGGGTTCTTGTGGTTGGAAAAGGATTCAGTATTGTAGTCCTACGGAACGAGCGCCGTTGAAGCCGATCCGATTGCCGCGCCGCCCTCGCCCGCCGCCTCGTCCGTGACGAAGGCTCGCCGATGCACGTTTTCTTCTTTTGCAGAGGACATTCGCCTTAGAATGACTGCATCCAAAAATTCGCGTAGAGGACGCCAAGCAGAGCCCGAAGCCTAAGATCCATGACCTTACCATTCTCAACGCCCGCGTGCTCGACGTCTTCACGGGAGCGCTCGATACGAAGACAGTACTTGTTGAAGACGGCCTCATCCACGGGTTCGGTTCGGAACCCGCAAAAGAAACTTTCGAAGCAAAGGGCGCTGTGCTTCTGCCGAGCCTCATCGACTCGAACGTGCACATCGAGAGCCCGATGCTCTCCCCCGCCAGCTTCGCCTCACTGGTTCTTCCGTTCGGTACGACGACTGTCACCGCCGACCCTCATGAAATGACCAACGTACGCCATGCACGGGCTCGTCGAGGCCTGCCGGGACCTCCCGCTTGTCGTGAAGCTCATGGTGCCGTCCTGTGTTCCGGCCCTGCCCTTCGAGGATGAAGGCGCTTTCATTGATGCCGGGCAGACACAGGCGCTGCTCGAACACCCCGAGTTTTTTCGGTCTTGGCGAAATGATGAACGTGCCCGGCATCCTCAATGGCAACCCCGAGGCCTGCAGCAAGGTCGCGGCTGCCCTAAATCTCGACAAGCCCGTCGACGGCCACGCGCCGCTTTGCACGGGCGCGGATCTCGAAGCCTATGCCCGAGCAGGCATCCGCACGGACCATGAATGCACGACGACTGCGGAGCTCAGGGAACGCATCTCGCTTGGCATGTACGTCTTGATCAGGGAAGGCTCGCTCGCGAGAAACCTTCTGCCCTTGATCGAGAACCTCACTGCCGACCTCTCGCGGCGCTGCAGCTTCTGCACCGACGACAGGCACCTCGCCGACACGCTCGAGCGCGGTCACATCAACGGCATGCTGGCGATGGCCGTCAAGGCGGGCATCCGTCCCGTTGACGCCGTGAGGATGGCAACGCTCAATACCGCCGAATGCTATGGCCTTCAGGACCGCGGCGCGATTGCGCTCGGACGCAGAGCCGACCTGCTGCTTGTCGACAACCTCAAGGACTTTAGGCCGCTCGCCGTCTGGACGAAGGGCAGGCTTGTCGCCCGCAACGGGAGCCTTGTCATCGGTGCGCCAAAACAGAAGCCCGGATTTCACGCGGACACGGTGAGGATTGCGCCCGTGACGGCCGAATCCTTCGACTTCAAAGCCCCGTCCGAGAAAGCCAGGATGATCGGCCTTCTGCCTCAGAGCCTCATCACGGAGGAGAAGATTGCTGCGGTGAAGACACTTCGCGACGGTACGGTGAGGCTCTCCGACAATCCGGGATGCGTGAAGCTTGCGGTCGTCGAACGCCACAGGCGCACAGGCCACATCGGCACGTGTCTTCTTGATCCCGCCCACGGACTCAGAGGCGGCGCAATCGCCACGTCGGTTTCCCACGACTCCCACAACATCGTTGTAGCTGGTGACGACGAAGAGGACATGGCGCTTGCCGTGCAAAAGATTGAGGAAATGCAGGGCGGCATCGTCATGGTCTCGAAGGGCAAGGTGCTCGATGCGCTGCTGCTTCCCGTCGCGGGCCTCATGAGCGACAGAACGCCCGAAGAGACGGCGGCGGCCATCACGCGGCTCACGAAGCTCGCCCACGGGCACTACGGCATTTCGCAGGACAGCAACGCCTTCATGACCCTCTCGTTCCTTGCGCTCCCCGTGATTCCGCACCTCAAGCTCACGACGAAGGGGCTCTTCGACGTCACCCGATTTGAGTTCGTGCCAAATGATGCGGGCGCATGAAGACGGTCGAGGACTACTGAGCGTCTGGATTTCATCTAGCCCGGCCGCATTTTTTACCTGCCGTCATGCTTTTCCCGGGATTTGGGCGTTTTCTTCGTATTTTTTGCCTTTCCCTCGTGTACACTTGAGCTCATTCGTTATTTAAGCAAGATCAGGAACATGTCCAACGTCTTCATCACTGGCGCTTCAAGCGGCATCGGCGCGGCACTTGCCCGCCAGTATGCGCAGCGAGGCGACGTCCTCGGGCTCGTCGCCCGCAATCCCGAAAAGCTGCAGGCCCTCATCGACACGCTTCCCGGCGACAAGTCTCGCTACCACGCGATTCCCGCCGACGTGACGAAAAAGGATGAAATCATTGCGGCCGCACAGAAGTTCGAGGCCCTTTCCGGGGGCGCTGACATCGTGATCGCCAACGCGGGCATTTCCATCGGCTGCAAGACCGAGTTTTACGAGGACCTTGAGGTGATGGAAGCCATCTACAGGACGAACGTCTTCGCGATGGCCTACACCTTCCACGGCTTCATCGAGCCGATGACGAAGCGCGGCCGCGGCAAGCTCGTGGGCATCGCCTCGGTCTCCGGCATTCGAGGCCTTCCCGGCAGCGAAGCCTACGGCGCATCCAAGTCCGCCGTCATCACCTACAACGAAAGCCTTCGCGTAGGCCTCAGGAAGACGGGCATCAAGGTCCAGACGATCAGTCCGGGCTTTGTGAGGACGCCGCTCACGAGCGCCAATCCCTACAAGATGCCCTTCGTGCTCACGCCCGACGAATTCGCCGAGCGCGCCGTCAAGACCATCGACAGCGACGCCTCCTACCGCACGATTCCCTGGCAGATGGGCCTTCTCGCGAAGGCCATGCGCATTGCGCCCAACTGCCTCTGGGACAAGATCGTCGCCAACCGCAAGCAGAAGCCCCGCCTCGCCGACAAGCAGAAGGCCGAAGCCGAGGCCGCGCAGAGGAAATGAGCGCGTCAGAACACGTGACCCGACCGGCTCGATCCTGATTGAGCCGGTCCATTACAAAGAAATAGACCAGCGACCTTCCGGCGACGCGACGTCGTCGGCAGGTTCATGCGCGACATGAATCCGCGCAGCGCGTGCCGGCGCACGCCGACCCTCATGGAGATTCACATGACCACCTACAAGCCCACCGGTGAGAAGCCTGACGAATTCAACCTTTATCTTCAGGAACGCATGGCCGCGCTCGGTCTCGATCCGAAGACCATCGCGGCAAACACGGGCATTGCGCTCCCCACGGTTCTCACCCATCTGAACCTCCCCGGCAAGCCCATCAAGCCCCAGAGCATCCAGAAGTTCGCAGCCGAGCTCAACGTTCCTTATGCGGTGCTTCGCGACCTCTACACGCGCGTGCGCTGCCAGGGCAAGGTTCGCACGAAGTACGTCATCGGCATGATGCCCAAGGGCGAGACCGCCCTGCTCGCCATGATGATCAAAAACACCCTGACCTACAGGTCCATTCCGATGACCGATTTCTCGGAGATGACGGGCATTCCTCTTGATCAGCTCATGTATCCCCCGAGAAAGCCCTCCGACGCCTTTGTCGCAGCCCTTGCACAGGGTTTTGACGTCGGCGAAGACGCCATCCGTGAACATGCCACCAGTCTCGTGGGCACGAAGGACAGGACGCCCATCGTGCTCTCCGAGCTCCAGAAGCGGGGACTTTGCTTCAGAGACTGGATCGCCATGACCAACTGCTCCGTCGAGAACGCCTACAGGCTCCTTGTCGGCAGATTTCCGCTCGATCCCGACCTCAAGCTCACGGCTGCTCTGGCCCTTCGCATCGATCCCGAAGAATTCATCTTCAGATACGACACCTCGAAGAGCACCACTGCCTCCGAAGCCAAGCGTGCGAAGCGCTTCTGCGAGCTTGTCATTGCCATGATGGAGCACAAGAAGCTCACGAAGTCCGAGTTCATTCACAAGAGCGGCGTGCACTCCTTCACGGCCGACACCATGCTGGCCGGCGAGACGACCTCGCTCCTCTACAGAACGCTGGAAAAGACCTCGGCGGCCCTGGAGATCCCCATCGAAACGATCATCGATCATATTTCGGGACTCAAGCCCGCCATTTGACGTCTCCTCGACGTCATCCTTCAGCGGTGACGACCGGTGCGCGGGAGACGAATCCCTCAGGACTAGGTCCGGCGGCAGCCCTTGGTGTGGAAATATCCGGTGGAATCCTTTTCAAAGATCGTACCGTCCGGATACGGTATTTTGCCGTCATAGCACATGCTGCGCATTTCAGGTGAAATCGAAATCGAGAAGCGAATTTTCATCATCTGTTGACGCGTGAGCTTGACACCCGCCTTCCTGGGTGCGTCGGCCGACACCCCGGCCGAGATCCTGACGCACGGACCGCCGTTAATGACGGCCGTACGCTGAAAGGCTCCGCACTTCTCCAGCATGGCCAGAACGAGGAACGCCGTCTGTTCGGTGGTGATCAGGCGCGCCAGCGCCTCGAGACCGCCCTCGGCCTGAAGGACGCGGGCGGCGTTTTCAAGGTGTTCGGGATTCCTGCAGAGTGGCGCAACCTGATGGATGGTTCGGTTGAGTGAAAGCCATTGCTCGTCGACGACAGGTTTCCTGAGGGTCATGTTTTTTATGTATGGTGTCATTTCTGTAGCTTGTGTTATTGCGAAGAAATGTCGAAACGCCTGAGCGGTTGCGACGCGAACATCGTGCCATGCAGATCAAAAGTTTTCAACCCGAGCAAATGACGGAAATGTCGTCTTAAGGCGCATCCAAGGCGGTTTTCGCCTTTTGAAATCAATTTATCAGGGTGAAGATCTCTGCCGCTTCAATAGAACGTAATCGCCGTCAACGCCTGAAAGACAGAGGCCTTAAGGCGATGTTCACTTCCGGATTTCATCAGGAGCATCGACGAGACTTCGATTTCTTGATTCAAATCAAACCTTCCTGAAATCACCCTCGAGATCAAGGATCAAGCTAAAAAAATGGACCGCCTGCAGGCAGTCCTCTTGAGTGTCGAATGGAGCGCAAAATGCACGGTCGTCAGCGCATCATGCCATCGCAGGCCGTGCAGAGCTCTTCAATGTAGTCGATGCGAGAAAGCGCATGAGACCAGCAGACGGGAATGCCGTTGTCGCCGTCTTGGCCGTAGATGATGCCGGCAAGGCCGCCGGTAACCGCACCGATCGTGTCGGCGTCACCGCCCAGATTGACGGCCT
>OBVW01000879.1_pt1 | contig 11799 bp, 10 predicted proteins | sample 1495141 | NCBI WGS metagenome assembly OBVW01 (sample SAMEA2580013, study PRJEB22360) | human gut metagenome | biome: human gut; feature: human-associated habitat; material: faeces | place: Denmark | collected 2008/2010
TTGAGGCGCCGTCGGTGGATGTGTATACATATAAAAGCAAAAGTTCAGGAAAGCTGGGACAGGTACGCCGGGGCCAGACCTATGAGGTACTGGCAAAGGGGCAGGATGGCTGGGTACGGATCCGTATGGGAAGCAGGGAAGGCTACATCATTACGCCGGGGAATGCAACCCTGGTGGAGAAGAACCGCCGAACCGTGGACAGCGGTGCAAGGGAACGGCGTCAGGTGGTGGAGTTTGCTCTTCAGTTTCTGGGGGGAGCCTATGTCTACGGCGGCGCTGACCCGAACACAGGGGTGGACTGCTCTGGTTTTACCCGCTATATTATGAAACACGCAGCTTCGATTGATATTCCCCATTCCGCAAAGGGACAGGCTGCCTGCGGCGTTGAGGTTTCCGTAGAGGATATGCAGCCGGGAGATCTGATTTTCTACAGCAGTGAGAATGAGGGGATCGATCATGTGGCCATGTATATCGGCGGCAGCCAGGTTGTCCATGCCTCTACAGAGGAGACCGGAATTAAGCTGTCACCATATAATTACAGGGAGCCTGTGAAGGTAGTAAGCGTACTCCGGTAATCAGGCATAAAATTACCATGTAAACATTAGGGAAATTAAATAAACTGCTCAGGGGACCGCCCTTTGGACTGTATATATAGTCCTGAGGGCGGTTTTATTTGTGAACAAACTGTGAAATCTGTCAAATAAATAAAAAAATATTAAATAAAAATAAAAAGGTTGACGAAAACTGCATCTGTGATATAATAAATCTGTAATTTACGTAACAATTATGTAACAATTAGCTTGTGATTTGTAATAAATGAGGATGACAAAGAAGATGCATTATTTATTGAAGAAACTGATCGGAACAGGAATGGTATGCGGTATGCTGGTATTTGCAGCGCCTCTCACATCCATGGCAGCCATCGGGCCTGGCTTTGCAGCAGGGACCTATGTGGCAACCGTTACAGCAGAGAGTGTGAATATCAACAAGAGCCGGGACAGCGAAGAAGTGCTGCTCACGGCTAAGGCCGGCAGTACATACGAGGTCCTGGAGGATTGCGGAGACGGCTGGATGAAGGTTCGGGTCAACGATACAGAAGGTTATCTTCCGGTTTCTGAAAATGCGGTGGTTGAAGAGGCTGAGGAGGGCGAGATCGCCAAACTTCAGAAGGAAGCTCTGGAATCCTCCAATACATATAAAAGACAGCAGCTTGTAAATTATGCCTTACAGTTTGTAGGCGGACCGTATAAATACGGCGGAAGCGATCCGCGCACCGGCGTGGACTGCTCCGGCTTCACCCGATATGTGTACCAGAATGGAGCAGGTATTTCTCTGAACCGCTCATCCACCGGCCAGTCCTTTCAGGGAAAGCAGGTGAGCGCAGACCAGATGCAGCCGGGAGATCTTCTTTTCTATGGAAGCAAAAGCAACATTAACCATGTAGCCATGTATATTGGAGATGGTAAGATTGTTCATGCTTCTACGGAGCGTACGGGAATTACTATTTCCAACTGGAATTACAGAAATCCGGTGAAGATCATGAGCATCATGGGATAAGGGATCTGCCCGTTCGGCAGACCCTGCAGATGAAAGACGGGGGCAACCCAGGCGCAGGAGGGATCCTGCGTCTAAGGATAAGGATGCCATTTGCAGGCAGAGACAGGCGCTCTGTTTTCGGATGGTAAAAAAAGGATATAGAGAGAAGGGCCAGGATAGGGGAGCTATCCTGGCCTTTCTCGAAGGGGAGTATAAATAATTAATAAGGATGAGGCTGCAGTTTAAGGGAAACTGCAATACCTCACTTTCATTTATAATACAAAACCTTCAAAAAAGCAACCCGTTTCCGGAAATTGTATAAAAGAGAGATTTTTCGTCATAATAGAAGGTGTATCAGACAACGTTCCGGGGCGGCGGGATGGATTCTTAATGCCTGCGGAGCATCATATCAGGAGGTAATTTGATATGCCAAGCAGAAACGACAATATGAACAGCTACAGCAACAGCCAGAACAGCAGCAGAAACAACAGCCAGAACAAGATGTCCAACGATTCTTCAAATAATGCGTCCAATTACGGATCCAATGGCAGAGCAAAGAACAGCTCTAAAAATAACATGAAGAATTCCTCTAATAGCTACGAGGACAGCCAGAGAAGCAGCGCAAAGAACGATTCAAATGACTAAAGCCTGAGAAAATGAGCCCAAATCCCCAGTGCACGTTTTGTATGCTGCCTGGGAAATGGTGAGCTGAATATTCAGGTATGCCTGTCCGGCCCGCTGCGCGGGAAAAACAACAGGCTGCACAGGAATGGCATCTGTGGGAAGGAAAAGCCCGCAGGTGCCATTTTTGCTGTTGTGAATGGAAAACAGTCCTCCATAGGAGAATAAGTCCGCAAAAAAGCCTGCCGGGGTCACCTGTCCATTAAAAATGCATATAGTATAGTAGGACACGCCGCAGACCATTCAGGGAAAGAGAAAGGCGGGGTGGAGCGATGAAAGAATTTCCCATGATCTCATACCGGGAGTTTGACCGGTGGCTGGAGGACGGACGAATCCGATTCCTGGTGGACGTAAGAGAACCCTGGATGTATGAAAATGACCGCATCCTGGGAAGCGTCAATATACCATATGAGGAAATAGAGCAGAATATAGACCGGATTCCCAGAGAAGGAATGACTGTGTTTTACTGTGACCGGGGGGCAAAGAGCCTGGCAGTGTGCAGAGATCTCTGGAGAATGGGATATGAGGTGGCGGATCTGGCGGGAGGAATGTTGAATTACCGGGGGAAATACGTTGACAGAAGGCGGCTGTGGGATTTACAATAAATGATAACCATTCCGGACGGCTGGGAATACAGCCCGCAGAACGCCGGTCAGGAAAACCGCCGTCCGTGCCTTTTAAATGTTTTAAGAAAGGAATTATTTCATATGAAAATGTTATTTGCATCCGACATCCACGGCTCTGCCTTCTTTTGCAGACAGCTGTTAGATATTTATAGAAAATCCGGCGCTGCCCGTCTGGTGCTGCTGGGGGACATCCTTTATCACGGCCCCCGCAATGACCTTCCAAGGGAGTACGCTCCCAGGGAAGTGATCTCCATGCTGAATCCCTTAAAAGACCAGATCTACGCAGTGCGGGGCAACTGTGATACGGAAGTGGACCAGATGGTTCTTCAGTTTCCCATCCTGGCAGATTACGCCCTTCTCTCGATCGAGGGAAAGACCCTTTACGCCACCCATGGTCATGTTTTCAATCAGGACAGCCTTCCGCCCATGCAGGACGGAGATATCCTGATACATGGCCATACCCACCTGTTAAAGGCAGAGAAAATGGAGACAGACTTTGGAACCGTTGCCATCTTAAATCCTGGTTCCGTGTCCATCCCCAAGGGAGGAAACCCCAATACATATGCCATTTTGGAAAACGGTATATTCACGATTAAAACCCTGGACGGTGAGATTGTCAGAGAAATGAAACTGTAAGAATAGAGAGGAGCACCACTTGAAACAGACCTATGAACTGATCGCCCCCTGTCATTTCGGCCTGGAGGCGGTATTGAAAAAAGAGATCCTGGATCTGGGATATGAGATTACTTCCGTGGAGGACGGAAGAGTGACCTTTATTGGAGATGATGAGGCCATCTGCAGGGCAAATGTGTTTTTGCGGACGGCGGAGCGTATTTTGCTGAAGGCAGGAAGCTTTAAGGCAGAGACTTTTGAGGAACTGTTTCAGGGCACCCGCGGGATTGCCTGGGAGGAATTGATTCCTGAGGATGGAAAATTCTGGGTAGCCAAAGCCTCTTCTATCAAGAGCAGGCTGTTCAGTCCGTCAGATATACAGTCTATTATGAAAAAAGCCATGGTAGAGCGGATGAAAAGCCACTATAAGGTGACCTGGTTCCCTGAAAACGGAGCCAGCTTTCCATTGCGGGTATTCCTGTATAAGGATATCGTGACCATTGGAATCGATACCAGCGGGGATTCTCTTCACAAGAGGGGGTATAGAACCCTGACAAGCAAGGCGCCGATCACGGAGACACTGGCAGCAGCGCTGATTCTTTTAACGCCGTGGAACAGGGATAGGATTCTGGTAGATCCATTTTGCGGAAGCGGTACCTTCCCCATTGAGGCGGCTATGATCGCGGCCAATATGGCTCCCGGCATGAACCGGTCATTTCTGGCGGAGGACTGGAAAAATATAATCAGGCGCAAGTGCTGGTATGAGGCTATGGATGAAGCCAATGATCTTCTGGATGACCATGTCCAGGCAGATATCCAGGGATATGACATTGACGGAGATATCGTAAAGGCCGCCAGGGCAAACGCCCAGTCCGCCGGTGTGGATCACATGATCCATTTCCAACAGCGCCCTGTAAGCGCATTGAGCCATCCGAAAAAGTACGGATTTATCATTTCTAATCCGCCATATGGGGAACGGATCGAGGAGAAAAAGAACCTTCCGGCTCTTTATAGGGAAATTGGAGAGCGATATGCGGCGCTGGATGCCTGGTCCATGTATCTGATCACTTCCTATGAAGATACGGAAAAATGTATTGGGCGGAAGGCGGATAAAAACCGGAAGATTTATAATGGTATGCTGAAAACCTATTTCTATCAGTTCATGGGCCCAAAGCCTCCAAGACGCAGTCAGGAGAATCGAATTGAGAAACAGGGATAGAAGCAGGAATAAATGGAGGAGGGCGGTTTTTGCGGCTGCTCTCATCCTTGGGGCTTCGGCCCTTTTTTTAGAGGGATGCGGCGGCAGGGCCGGTTATGGTTCCTCTTTCTTTTCGGCTGTTTCATCAGACGGAAACCGTGAGGACGCAGCGGAAGATAAGAGCCTGGAGCTGAGGACAGAGAGTGAGTCCCACAGCCGGTTAAATGCGGAGAAAAAATCCCATTTTCCCCGTATCTGGAACCGGGGGATACAGGAGGAAGTCTCCCTTCCCCGCTCCTATGACTACAGAAAAGTGGGCCGTGCGCCCCAGATCGGCAATCAGGGGTCTCTTGGCACCTGCTGGGCCTTTGCTTCCCTGACCGCATTAGAGTCCTCCCTCCTTCCAGAAGAGAGGGTTGCATTTTCCGTGGATCATATGTCCATGCACAATCACTTTTCTCTGGGACAGGATGAAGGAGGAGAGTATACCATGTCCATGGCCTATCTTCTGGGCTGGCAGGGGCCGGTGTGGGAGTCGGAGGATCCTTATGGCGACGGTATTTCCCCCAGTGGCTTAAAGCCGAGAGTTCATGTCCAGGAGATCCAGATTCTGCCGTCTAAGGATTATGAGGCGATCAAGAGAGCCGTGTACCTAAAGGGCGGTGTTCAGAGTTCCCTTTACACCTCCATGCAGGATTACGACAGCGAATCTGTATATTATAACCGGGACACAAACTCCTACTGCTATGTGGGGACCGCAGAACCCAACCATGATTCTGTCATCATCGGGTGGGATGATGACTACCCGAAGGAAAACTTCAATATGGATCTGGAGGGAGACGGAGCCTTTATCTGCACAAACAGCTGGGGAGAGGATTTTGGCGATCAGGGGTATTTTTATGTATCCTATTACGACTCCAACATAGGGGTTCACAACGTAGTGTATACAGGGGTTGAGCCAGCCGATAATTATGATGCAGTTTATCAGAGTGATCTCTGCGGCTGGATCGGACAGATCGGCTATGGTCAGGACACGGTCTGGTCTGCCAACGCCTATCGGGCAGAAGGGCAGGAAGAACTGGCTGCAGCGGGATTTTATGCCACCGGGCCGGATACGGAATATGAGGTATATCTGGCAAGAAATCTGCCGGAGGTGGAAAGCGGGATCTCAGGGGCGGGAAAAGAAAGCCAGAGGGGCCGAATGGATCAGGCTTTAAACAGCAGGAGGCTGCTTGCCAGAGGAAAGCTTATGTATTCCGGCTACTATACGGTTCCTTTTGATGAAAAAATACTATTGGATACAGGGGAAAAGTTTGCTATAATAGTAAAAATAAAAACACCGGGAACGGTACATCCCGCAGCTATCGAGTATGATGCGGGGGACGGGATTGCCGATGTGGATCTGACAGACGGGGAGGGCTATTTAAGCCATGACGGCAGCCTCTGGGAGCACGTGGAGGAGACGCAGAAGTGTAATCTCTGTCTGAAGGCATATACCATCCGAGGCTGAGGAGGGCTTTTGCAGGCGTCCTTGTCTGTGGGGGATGAGAAACACAACATTAAAGGATAAAAGAGATGGAACAAACGATCATTTTTGCAACAGGTAATGAAGGCAAGATGCGGGAGATCCGCGCTATTTTACAGGATCTGGGGATACCGGTTCTGTCCATGAAGGAGGCCGGAGTTACGCTGGATATCACAGAGGATGGAACCACCTTCGGGGAAAATGCCCGTATCAAGGCCATGGCTGTATGGGAGCGCACCGGCGGCATTGTCCTGGCAGACGATTCCGGGCTGGTGGGAGACTATATCGGGGGGTATAAAATAGGCGAGCCGGGAGTCTACTCCGCGCGATATATGGGAGAGGATACCTCCTATGAAATCAAAAACCGCAGTATTATTGAGCGTCTTGCGGGGGTCAGCGGAAAGGAGCGAAGCGCCCGTTTTGCCTGCAATATTACGGCTGTGCTGCCTGACGGCCGCGTTATTCAGACAGAGGAGTATATGGAAGGGCTGATTGCAGAGGAGCCGGCAGGAAAGGGAGGCTTTGGCTACGATCCTATTTTATATCTGCCTGAGTTTGGGAAGACATCCGCAGAGCTGACAATGGAGGAGAAGAATCGGATCAGCCACAGGGGAAAAGCGCTGGAGGCCATGAAAAAGGCGCTGAAGAAGGAGCTTGGCTGATATGGGAACAGGTATCCGTGCGGGGGGAAGTCATAATATGGAGGAAGGAAACAGGGTATGAAGATACTGATCGTCAGCGATACCCATAGAAAAGACGGAAATCTGCAGTGGGTCATGGAGCAGACAAAGCCGTTTGATATGCTGATCCATCTGGGAGATGCGGAGGGAAGCGAATATGAGATTGCCAGGTGGGCAGGACCTGGCTGCGAACTGGAAATGGTTCTGGGCAATAACGACTTTTTTTCCCATCTGGAACGGGAACGTGACCTTATGATCGGAACATACAGGGCGCTTCTGACCCATGGCCATTATTATAATGTTTCTCTGAGTACGGAGTACCTCAGGAGAGAGGCCAGAGAAAGAGGCTTTGATATCGCTATGTTCGGCCATACGCATCGGCCGTTTTTTGAGATCGACCGGCAGGAAGGTGAGAAGGAACTGATTCTTTTAAATCCTGGCAGCTTGTCTTATCCACGGCAGGAAGGAAGGCGGCCGTCTTATATGATTATGGAAATAGGAGAAGACGGAAAGGCCAGGTTTCATCAGCATTATCTGTAGGGAATCCTGCAGCAAACGTGCGTTATGGGATGAAAATAACAGCAGGACACTATCTTTGCGATGGTGTTCTGCTTTTTGCTGTGCGCCGAAAGGAGATGCTGCGTGGAATGTAAAGGATATTCTGATAGTTGCCTGGTTGCTTGATTGACAACACACAAGTTGTATGATATGATTTAAATTATAAAACAATTCTGAACGAAAAAGTTGATTTTACATGAAACTCACAGGGGTTTACCATTGGCTGAGCGTCTCTATTAACTACCGCAAATAGTTGTCTATTGTGTTTCACAGCGGGAGCGTATGTGAAAGCAGAGGAACGGCGGTGTTTTTTTATGCACAAAGCGTGTAAATAAATGGAAATGATGTGCGGGCTGTATCAGAAAGGGGGATGAAAGCTCCATGAGAAAGACATTTAACACACCGTATAAGGAGGCGTTGAGAGAGCGGATCCTGGCCGCTTCGGGGGTGAAGCGGGCTGGACTTGTACTGAAAGGCGCAAAGGTGCTGAACGTGTTCACCAGAGAGCTTGAAGAGGCAGATGTGGCAGTGCAGGACGGTTTCATTGTGGGAATCGGCGCTTACCGGGGAGAAGAGGAGCATGACCTGACAGGACGGATTATCTGTCCGGGCTTTATTGACGGCCATATCCATCTGGAAAGCTCCATGGTACGGCCGGAGGAGTTTGAGAGGGCAGTGCTGCCCCATGGAACGACAGCAGTGGTCACGGATCCCCACGAGATTGCCAATGTGGCTGGAACGGAGGGGATCGAGTATATGCTCCGGGAAACGGAAGGACTTTTGCTGGATGTGTATGTTATGCTTCCTTCCTGCGTTCCTGCTGCGGCTATGGAGGAGTCGGGGGCAGTTCTGCAGGCAGAGGAGCTTCGGCGTTTTTATGACAATGACCGGGTTCTGGGGCTGGGGGGGCTGATGGATGCTCCCGGGGCCCATGGGAACCATCGCGGCAGAGGATGGGGTACTTTCAAAGCTGGAAGACGCTGCCAGGATGAAAAAGAGAGTGGACGGCCATGCTCCGGGACTTTCCGGAAAGGCGCTCAATGCCTACTGCACTGCAGGCGTGGCTTCCGATCACGAGTGCTGTAAAAAGGAGGAGGCGCTCCAAAAGCTGCGGCGCGGCCAGTGGATTATGATAAGGGAAGGGACGGCAGCCAGGAATCTGGAGGCGCTGATCTCCCTCTGCAAAGACCCATGGGCCAGCCGGTGTATGTTCGTCACAGACGATAAGCATCCAGGGGATTTAAGGCGTCTGGGCCACATGGACTGGATCATCCGCAGGGCAGTTTTGCTGGGAGCTGATCCGGTAACGGCTGTATTGATGGCTACGCTGTACCCGGCCCAGTATTTCGGGCTTCGGGAAAATGGAGCCGTGGCTCCGGGGTACAGGGCTGATCTGGCTGTGCTTACGGATCTGGAGGAGATGAGGGTAGAACGGGTCTATAAAAATGGTCGCCTGGCTGCGGAAAATGGCCGGGTACTCCACAAGGGTATCCCGTCGGCTGTCTGCAAAAAGGGGGCGGACGGTTTGGGGGGAGAGTCCTTTCAGAGCGTGTTCCATTCGTTCTGCATGGCTCCTGTCCGTACGCAGGATCTAAAGCTGGAGCCGGAAGGAGATACAGTAAGGGTCATTCAGCTGACTCCGAAAGAACTGCTGACAAGGGAGCGGCTGGAACCATGGACACACGTTGCCGGTTTTCCGCCAGGGGTGGATCCGGCCAGAGATATCGTAAAACTGGCGGTATTTGAGCGTCATAAAGGAACAGGACACAAAGGGGTCGGATTTTTGGGCGGATATGGTTTAAAAGCCGGGGCGGTAGCCACCAGCGTAGCCCATGATTCCCACAATCTGATCGTGGCCGGTGTGAGTGACAGCGATATGGCTCTGGCAGCAGAGGCGGTGCGCAAGGCAGAAGGAGGGATTGCCGTTGTAAAGGGAGGAACGCTTCTGGGGATCCTGCCTCTTCCCATCGGAGGGCTTATGACCCCGATGACCGCGCAGGCAGTGGATGAGAAACTGGAAGAACTTAAGAGGCTGGCGGCCGGTCTCGGTGTCAGGGAAGGGATTGACCCCTTTATGACTCTGGCGTTTGTAAGTCTTCCGGTGATCCCGGCGCTGCGTCTTAATACCTGCGGCCTTATTGATGTGGAACGGCAGGAAATTCTGGAGGTTTCCTTTGGGGAAACACAGTTTAGGAATGAAAAAGTAGGAGGAAAATTGTATGGATCTGGAGAAAATATTTCACCTGAAAGAAAATAAGACGGATGTGAAAACAGAGGTGATCGCGGGTGTGACCACCTTTATGACGATGGCCTATATTCTGGCAGTCAATCCAAGTGTTTTAAGCGCCTGCGGTATGGACATCGGAGCTGTCTTTACCGCAACGGCTTTAGCGGCCCTGATCGCTACTGTGATGATGGCGGCATTTGCAAACTATCCCTTTGTGCTTGCTCCGGGCATGGGCTTAAACGCCTATTTTGCCTATACTGTAGTTCTGCAGATGGGCTACAGCTGGCAGACGGCCCTGGCAGCCGTGTTTATTGAAGGAATTGTATTTATTCTTTTGTCTCTGACCAGCGTGCGGGAAGCTATTTTTAATGCAATCCCCATGAATTTAAAGCACGCGGTTTCAGTAGGCATCGGTCTGTTCATCGCGTTTATCGGCTTGCAGAATGCCAAGATCGTAGTGGACAGCGCTACCCTGGTAGGTGTGTATTCCTTTAAAAATTCCGTATCAAACGGTATGTTTAACAGTGAAGGGATCACTGTAGTCCTGGCTTTGGCAGGGATTCTCATTACAGGCATTCTGGTTGTTAAGGGGGTTAAGGGAAACATTCTCTGGGGAATCCTGATTACCTGGGGCCTTGGCATTCTCTGTCAGCTTACCGGCCTGTATCAGATCAATCCAGAGATCGGAATGTACAACCTGCTGCCGGATTTCTCAGGAGGGATCCGTATTCCAAGTATTGCTCCCACTCTGATGCAGATGGACTTTTCAGGCATCCTTAGCCTGGATTTCTTTGTAGTCATGTTTGCCTTCCTGTTTGTGGATCTTTTTGACACGCTGGGAACGCTCATCGGTGTGGCGTCCAAGGCGGATATGCTGGATAAGGACGGCAGGCTTCCGAGGATCCGCGGTGCTCTGCTGTCGGATGCCATCGGAACCTCTGTAGGTGCAGTGCTGGGCACTTCTACCACCACCACCTTTGTAGAGAGTGCATCCGGTGTGGCAGAAGGCGGGCGCACCGGCCTGACGGCCATTGTAGCGGCAATCCTGTTTGGTCTGTCGCTGTTCCTGTCTCCGATTTTTCTGGCTATTCCGTCTTTTGCCACGGCTCCGGCTCTGGTAGTGGTAGGTTTCCTGATGCTGACCTCAATTACAAAGATTGACTTTGATGACTTCACAGAGGCTATCCCTGCCTATATCTCCATTATTGCCATGCCGTTTATGTACAGTATCTCCGAAGGCATTGCCATGGGAGTGATTGCATACGTTGTGATCAATGTGTTTACGGGAAAGGCGAAGGAAAAGAAGATCAGTGCGCTGATGTATGTTCTGGCGGCGCTGTTTGTAGGGAAATATATCATGCTGTAAAAAAGAAAAATGTCTGACAGCACAGCACGGAAGGGGGCCGCAGAAACTTTCCGCGCTGTCTTTCAAAAAAAAATAAAAAAACTATTGACATTTGCTGTTTGATATAATATAATGATCTACGTTGCTGAGGCAGACAGGCCAAAGCACCAGGATGCGTCAATAGCTCAGCTGGATAGAGCATACGGCTACGGACCGTAGTGTCGGGAGTTCGAATCTTCTTTGGCGCACGTTGAGAGCCTCGTAAGTGTAAAACTTACGGGGCTTTTGTGTATTTGAAGTTGTAAAATATAAACGTATTGTTGATGATATAACACGGATCTGAAACAGGTCTCTCTTTTTTGCTGCTGTCTTTAGAAAATGATGTGATTTATGAACCTCGTCATATGCTCGGCCTTAAAACTGCCGCATGATTACAATCGGCATCTTTTCGTTTCGCTTTATGCTTCCCCAATGCACAAAGAATGAGCCGGAAACCTTAACAAATCAAAGGTTTCCGGCTCATTGGCGTTACTGGGCTGGCGGGATTCGAACCCTCGTATGCAGGAGTCAAAGTCCTGTGCCTTTACCGCTTGGCGACAGCCCATTATATTAAAAAATCCTCTTCTCATCATCGCGAAAAGAGGAAAGGGTGAGTAGAGGGATTCGAACCCTCGGCCTCCAGAGCCACAATCTGGCGCGATAACCAACTTCGCCATACCCACCATATTTCATTCAATTAGAGCTTACGCTCAATGAGCCTGAAGGGATTCGAACCCCCGACCCACGGCTTAGAAGGCCGTTGCTCTATCCA
>OBVW01000883.1_pt1 | contig 11743 bp, 13 predicted proteins | sample 1495141 | NCBI WGS metagenome assembly OBVW01 (sample SAMEA2580013, study PRJEB22360) | human gut metagenome | biome: human gut; feature: human-associated habitat; material: faeces | place: Denmark | collected 2008/2010
AATCTGCACCTCAATTGTTGGTTTGTTGAGTCCAACTTTTGGGGTGCAGATCAAATCAACCGCACTTTTTTAATACAAGCTTAAACGTTGTAATCGCTGCCTGGCGATTTCTTTGATTTCATCCTTTTTCGCCGTATTCATAATTTCCAAATAAAGCAATTTGGCCAAACCAATATTGACTTGTGTTCCAACCCCTTCTTCATACAAACGAGCCAAACGGAATCGCCCCTCATTGCTGCCCGCATTCGCAGCTTTTTGGAACCATTTAAAGGCTTTGGTAAATTCTTTCTGATTGGTATAGATTTCCCCTAATGTAAGCATTGCATCAGGATCTTTTGTCGCACTGGTTTCAAATAATTTAATCGCTTGAGCGGTATCTTGTTTCACATAGTTGTTGCCGTTGAAATACATGACAGCCAAATTATTGATGGCTTTAATACTGCCTCGCTCAGCGGCTTCGCTAAACCACCAATAAGCCAACTCTTTATTTTCATCTACTCCGCGACCTAAATTATAAAGCATCCCTAAATTGCTTTGCGCTTGTAAATTACCTTCCAAAGCTAAAGGATACATAATTTCAAAAACGGCTTTCCAATCTTGTTTCTCAGCCAGTTTTTGCGCCAGATCCATTTTTTGCTGCTCTGTCATTTGCGCTTTATCGACCAAATCAATGGTTTTCATCGCAAATGCTGAACTGCTTAAGGTGAGCGTGGTGAGGAGTAAAAGTTTGGCTAATGTCTTCATCTTATAATGTCGCTATCAATAAAATAATCAAAAAAATGGCGGATGTTCCGAATTCTATTAGACCGACTTGCTTAACCGAAAGTTTCTTGGTGGGTAAATAAATGGCACGAATTAACGCCGGCACAAAAGCAAGTGATAAGACATATTGTTGGGTAAATAAACAACCGAGCACGCAAAGCACATGGAAAATAATAGAGGCTTTGAGATAAAGCGGATTTTTACGTTCACGCATCATTGATTTGACGTAAAGCGTCGTGCCAATAAAAAATAAGCTTGGATACAGTGCTACCCACCAGATTTTTTCATCAAAAGAGCGGTCAGAAAAATAATAGGATCCCATACCTGCAAGGGCAAAAATCGCAATACCCGCTAAATCATTGAGAAGATTACGTTCATCTTTTTTCTTGGTGTAATAGATACTCACCAACACAAAAGGAAACATGGCGGCAATAAAGAAAAGAATTTGCCAGTTATAAAAAATAGCAGGAAGCGCAAATAAAAAAGCTGCAACACCATAGATGATAGTCCACTTTTTATATTCCGCCATATTTTTGCCTTTAAAGAGACTCAGCATTGGGTAACTTAGCAAATACATGCTGAACCAAGCTAAAAGCAAAAAGAAATGCGCCCAAACAGGTGAAGCTAATAACATACCGTAAACAAAAGGCAATAATGCCATCACAATGGCGCCATATTGATTCGAAATCAGGAGTTTCATAGTTCTCTTTAGTTGATAAAAATTCTCAATTATTTTATCTCACAATTTCTTGATTTACAAAGTCTAAAACCACCTTTAGAATGGAATTATCTTCATCAAAAAGGAGTCATTATGTCGATTCAACGCATTCAACCAAGCAAACGCTTTTCTGAAGTGGTCATTCATAATAATACTGCCTATTTTGCAGGCCAAGTACCGGAAAAAACCGTTAAGCAAAATGCTTACGAGCAAACCAAAGAAGTCCTTTCACTGATCGATAAATTATTGGCTGAAATTGGTTCTGAAAAAAGCAAAATTCTTACCACGCAAATCTTCCTTGCTGATATGGCAGATTATGCTCAACTCAACCAAGCATGGGATGAATGGGTTGATAGCCAAAATCCACCAAGCCGAGCAACGGTAGAAGCGAAACTTGCCGATCCTGATTGGAAGGTTGAGATCGTGATTATTGCAGCTGTGTAAACGCTGCTTTTTCAAAATGTGATCAACTGCAAAGAAAGTTTTTCAGTTTTCCTTTACACTAAACATTGAATTCAAAAGAAGGAGTAATGTATGCAATCATGGACACCAGAAATGTGGCAAGCCACTGTGATTGGGCTTGTGGTTGGCGTAATCTTAGGCTATTTATTATTACGTTTAACAAAAGGTTCTGTAAAAAAACAAGTTCAGACCGAAGCTGAACTTAAAGAAGTGAAAATACAATTAAGCGATAAACAAGCACAACTTGAAAAACATTTCGCGGAAAGTGCCGAATTATTTAAAACCTTAATTGGTGATTATCAAAAACTCTATCGTCACTATGCGGTTTCATCTGAAACCTTACTTGGCAGTAAACCAGCCGACAAAGGTTTATTTACCCAGCAATTAGTGACCGCCTCATCAGAAAGTAAATCAGAAGAACCACCTCGCGATTATTCCGAAGGTTCATCTGGCTTATTAAAAACAGATAAAGAAAACCAATAATGATTAACGGTTGAACAATAAAAAATCAGGGATTAAATACTTAATCCCTGATTTTTTATTAATGATTACTCAATACTTGAGCCGGTTGTAACTTCGCGGCTCGACTGGCTGGATAAAGACTGGCGAGTAAACTCAATACCAATGCCGCCACGAGAACTAATACAACATCGAACCAATGTAATTCACTTGGTAAGAAATCAACAAAATAGATGCCATCTGATAACAATTTTTTACCGAGTAATGTCTCGATGCTTTGAATAATCGGCGTGAGATTCAGTGCGAGTACGACACCTAATACGATACCAATCAAACACCCTTTCATCCCTGCAAGTAAACCATACCAAATAAAGATTTGTTTAATAAAACCATTATTTGCCCCTAGGGTTCGCATAATCGCAATATCACCTTGCTTATCTTTTACCGCCATAATTAAGGTTGAAACGATATTAAAACACGCCACCCCAATTACAAGCACCATCGCGATATACATCACGGTACGGATAAGCTGAATATCACGATACATATAGCCAAATTTTGCCACCCAGTTTTGAATATAAAGCAGTTGCGGATAATCATTTAGCATCGAATAATCCATTTCTTGTACTTTGAATGGATCATCAACTTTTAATTCAACACCAGTAATTTGATCTTCACGATATCCCATTAATTCTTGCGCTTGAGGTAATGCCAGTAAGGCATAACTGTGGTCTAACTGACCATCTAAACGTAAAATAGCGGTCACTTGAACACGCTCACGATTAGGCTGAGCCATTTGATCTTCACCATTCGGTTGAGAAATCAATAACGACACCCAATCGCCTGCTTTAACATCTAACTCTTTGGCAATACCAGAGCCCAGCACCAATCCACCTTCTTCTGCGAATTTCTGCCAGCCATCACCTTCCACAAACTTACCAAGAGAACTCACTTGATCTTCAGCTTGTTTATCGACCCCTTTCACTTGTACAACTTTAAGTTTATTGCCATTTTCGACTAAGGCTGTAAAACTCACAAAAGGTGAAAGTGCGGTAATTTTTTTGTTTGTTTTTAGACGTTCCGCAAGGTTCTGCCAATGGTTTAATGTGGCTTCATTAGCATGTGGATTAACGGTGATTTCCGTGTGTGGCACGACAGCCAAAATACGTGAATTCAATTCACGCTCAAAACCATTCATCGCACTTAATCCCACAATCAACACTGCCACACCAAGGGCGATACCGATAGCAGAGAATTTTGAAATTAACGCCACCAACGGATTCTTTTGCTTACCCTGTTGATAACGCCAACTAATGAAAAAAGGCGTATTCATTATGCACCTTCCTTCAAAATGCCGTCTTGCATGGTTAAGCAACGAGCCAGTTTTTGCGCTAACAACATATCATGTGTAACCAATAAAAATGCAATGTTTTGTTCCGCATTCAAGGTTTGAATCAACTCAAAAATACTTTCTGTGGTTTTATGATCCAAGTTACCAGTTGGTTCATCCGCCAAGACAAGAGCAGGGTTATTCACCAATGCACGAGCAATCGCAACACGTTGACGTTCACCTCCCGAAAGTGCAGATGGACGATGAGTAATGCGGTGACTTAAGCCAACTGCGCCTAATATTTTTTCAGCACGATCTTTTGCTTCTGTTTTATTCTGACGACCAATTAACATCGGCATCATCACATTTTCTAACGCTGTAAAATCCGCCATTAAATGATGAAATTGATATACAAAACCGAGATTTTGGTTACGTAATTTAGCCAATTCACTTTCAGACGCTTTTTGCAAAGATTGCCCTTTAATAAAGACTTCCCCACTACTTGGCTGATCTAAACCACCCAAAGTGTGCAATAAAGTACTTTTTCCTGAACCAGAACTCCCCACAATCGCAACCAACTCTGCAGGTTCCATAGAAAAAGAAACGCCTTTTAACACTTGCGTTTGATTTTCACCTTCTTGATAAAATTTATTGATATTTTCGCATTTTAATAAATAGTTATTCATTTTTTACTCTTTTTAACCACACTTTAGCAGCAAATCATCTCATTAAAAACTGGCGCGAGTCTATCACACTTTTCCCTGAGCTTAAATTTCAATGCGCCCAAAGTATTCCAATCCCGTTTCAGGAAAATGTTTTTTAAGATAACCTTTTAAATAGCCTTGTGTCTCTTGACTAATAATAGGATCGTATTCAGGATAACCGTTATACATTACGCTTAGCACTGACACCCCATGAGAACGGCAAGCCTCTAAACTTAATAATGTGTGGTTGATGCTACCTAATTTTCCCGATGTCACTAAAATCAAAGGGTAATTGTTTGACTGGATATAATCTAACGTTGTCGCCTCTTCGCAATAGGGCACCATTAATCCACCCGCCCCCTCCAACAATACATAATCATATTTTTCTGCCAAAAGTGCGGTGGATTTTTCAATAATTTTTTCATTAATTTCTCGCCCCTCGAGCTTTGCAGCTAAATGAGGAGAACAAGGATATTCAAAAAGATAAGGGCAGGTATCGCCTTGTAAATCCTCTGCTGTCAAATCAATGCCTTGAATCTTTCGATGTACAAGCAAATCATCAGCAATATTTTTACAGCCTGTTTGAATCATTTTTTGTGTAATAACGGAAAAGCCTTGTTCCATCAACTTTTTAGCATAAATGCCTGTTGCAACCGTTTTACCTACATCGGTATCAATGCCCGATACAAAAATAACCTTGCCCATAAATACGCCTTACTAATTTCCAGCACGAGAATAACGTGCGATAAAAAACAATGGATGATAAGTTAACCGCACTTTACCCGATGGCAAACTAAAAGCCTGCAAGTAATCATCAATAAATTTGTTGAGATTTTTTCTTGTCCAATTTTTCTGGTTAGTCGCTGTTACACCTGTATATTTCAGATGTTTGAGAACATCTAATGGCGTATCAAACTCTAGTATTACATTAACATCGTCATGCCATAAAAGATCAAAATCATTGGCTAACCAATTTTGCCATTGAGATAAATTTGGATAACTTAACCCCATATTCGTCATTTGGCGAATCTCCTTTAAATTATCTTCACCAAAAGTCGTCATCGCCAATAAACCATTAGGTTTCAATCCTGTTTTACAATGGGAAATAAAATTGTCAGGATGATGGAACCACTGTAAAGCTGATGCACTTGCAATCAAGTCAAATTGTCGTTGAAAAGGAAAGTTTTCCGCATCGCCACAAGAAAAATCAAAGGGTTGAATCAGTTTTTCAGCGAGTAGAGAGCGCACATCGCACAAATCATTAAATAACCAATAGTTGGCTGAAATCTGTTTTTGCAACAACGTACTCAACATACCAGAACCGCAACCGAGTTCCAATACACTATCTAATGACCCATTCGGTAAATAGTCTTGCAAATGAGTCATTAACTTAATATTCATTTTTTGTTGAATTAACGCATGTTCATCATAGCTATTTAAGGCTTTCTGGAAGGCTTGTTGAATACGCGATTTATTTACGGAAGTTAATGATTCCATAATGCCGACCAGTGGGTAAATCTTGAAAACACATAATGCTCACCCTCTATTTCCCGAACGGCACAACGGGATGCCCAATATTGGTGCTGATTAGCTGGCGTAAAAATTTTATCGCGAGAACTAACCCATGCATTTGTCCAGTGAATAAGATCGGTGCGTTTATCCTGCTGAATCATCGCAAAAAGTGCGGTGAGTTCTTGATGAATTTTGTTAAATGGTCGTGCAAAAAATTGTTGATAACGTTCAAAAGATATTTTGTCACCACAAATTCTACGTTCAAACTTTGAACGAGTATTTTCTGTGAGATTATCTAACGTGCCTTTAAAAATAGCATAGGGAATACCAAAGCTATCATCACAAGGTAAACCTGTGCCATTCACTGCTGTGGCAGATTGTAAGGTGATTCCTTGTAATACTCGCTCCGCCACCCAAACACCCATTGACCATGCCACTACACGAATTTGCTGATAGGCAGAAAAATCAAAATCTAACTTCAAATCTTGATAATCATAGCAAATTAATAAATCATGATCTGTTGGCAAAATCAAATGAGCCACAGCATCAAGAGGTGTTCCCCAGCCAGCAAAATAAACTATTAAATGCTCACCTTGATGATCATAAAATTTCGTTTTCACATTATTTCCTTATAAGCATGCCACAAACTGTTTTACTTCATCCATTGTCATATCTGCCGTCAAAGACAATCGTATTCTGGATGTACCTTTTGGTACTGTCGGTGGTCTAATCGGCAAGCAATAATAACCTTGCTCTTGCAGATCTTTCGCCTTGGCAAGGGTTGCTTCGTTCTCACCTAAAATATAGGGAACGATGCAAGTTTGGCTTGGCATTATTTGCGTTCTATGCTCCACTTCTTGGCGTAAAAATGCACTTAACTGCTCAAGATGCGTTCTTTCTTTTGAAAATTGTAGTAATCGTTCAAAAATAAAATGAGTCCAAGCTACATTAAACGGCGGAAGCGCGGTTGAAAAAATCAATGGACGCATTTGATTAATCAAGCACTCTTTTAATATTTTATCACAGACGACATAAGCCCCCATTGAAGCTAAGGCCTTGCCAAAAGTGCCAACCAACAAATCTATATCAGCTATCGCATTAGCTCGTTCGGCAATACCTAATCCGTTTTTACCGTAAACGCCTATTGCATGGGCTTCATCCACATAAAGATAAGTATCTGGAAACTGTTTTTTTAATTGAACAAGATACTTCAAATCAGCTACATCGCCATCCATACTAAAAACGGACTCTGTCACAATAAAAGTGCGGTCAAATTTTCCGGCATTTTTTTCGAGCAGACTCTTTAGATGTTCATAATCATTATGACGATAACGAAAGAACTCACATTGGCTTAAACGAATGCCATCAATTATGCTCGCATGCACTAATTTATCTGCCAAAATTAAACTTTTTGTTGTCGTCAACGCCGGTAAAATACCAAGATTGGCGTGATAGCCACTGTTAAATAATAAAGCGCTTTCTCGTTGGAAACGTTGAGCAATAAGCTGCTCAAGATCGGTATAAATAGGAAAATTTCCCGTTAATAAACGAGACGAAGAACTGGTAAAAGAAGGGAAATTATCGCCATATTGCTGTAAAAAAGACTGGCGCAAATTTTCATTTGATGCCAAACCTAAATAATCATTAGATGACATATTCAACATTTTGCGATTTTCTCGCGTAATATATCGTCCTTGATGAACTAAGTCTGGAATTGAACGATATTGATTTTGCGCGCTAAGCTGTTCCAGTTGCTGTTTAAAAGCATCCATTTTTCATCCTAATGTTCATATTCCTGCGTTAAAGCCAGAATCATGCCTTTTGTTAATTTCTGAAGTTCATCATTTTTAATCACAAATGGTGGCATCACATAAATCAATTTTCCGAAAGGTCGAATCCAAACACCTTGTTCCACAAAACGTGGGACTAAAGTTTTCATATTTACCGCACTTTTCATTTCAACCACCCCAATCGCCCCTAATACGCGAACTTCTTTGACGTACTCTTTTTCAGCTAAAGGCAAAAGTTGTTGTTTTAAGGAAGACTCAATTCGCTGAATATTTTGCTGCCAAGGGCTTTCCAACAATAAACGGATAGATTCTGTCGCAATTGCACAAGCCAATGGATTTGCCATAAAAGTTGGCCCGTGCATAAAGCATTTAGCCTCACCACTACAAATAGTTTGTGCAATTTCAGTGGTCGTAATGGTTGCCGATAAAGTTAAATAACCGCCTGTTAAGGCTTTACCGATACACATAATATCTGGCGAAATACCAGCATGCTCGGCAGCAAATAATTTCCCTGTACGCCCAAAACCCGTGGCAATTTCATCAAAAATTAGCAATACACCATATTGTTTACAAAGCGCTTGTGCTTTCACTAAATAAGTTGGCGAATAAAAATACATACCGCCCGCACCTTGCACGACAGGCTCTAAAATAAGTGCGGCGATTTCGCTACCTTTTTTCTTAAGTAAATCAGCTAAAGGTTCAATAGCACAATTATTCCAAGATTCATTAAATGGAATATTGGGTTGAGGAAGAAAATATTGTACTGGCAGACTATGATGAAATAAATGATGCATCCCTGTGGTTGGATCACACACTGACATCGCATTCCAAGTATCACCATGATAACCCGAACGGATTGTGGCGAATTTTTGTCGTTGTACTTCCCCTTTAGCGTGCTGATATTGAATAGCCATTTTCATCGCTACTTCCACAGCAACAGAACCACTATCAGCAAAAAAGATCTTATCTAATCCATTTGGCAAAATTTGTACCAATAATTGAGCTAATTCCACCGCTGGTTCATGGGTCAAACCGCCAAACATAATATGGCTCATTTTTGCCAACTGATTCTGTGCAGCTGCATTTAAACAAGGGTGATTATAACCATGCAACGCCGCCCACCAAGAAGACATGCCATCAATCAAACGACGACCATCTTTTAAGGTTATCATCACGCCGTCTGCACGTTCTACCGCATAAAGGGGCATATCAGAAGAAACTGAAGAATAAGGATGCCAAATATGTTGTGTATCAAAAGCTAAAAGTGATTGTTCATCCATCATTCATTTACCATTAAAACTTATTCATATCTCAAGGCGGCAGCAGGTTCTACTTTCGCAGCTCGATAAGCGGGGTAAAGTGTAGAAAGTAAAGAAAGCAACAAGGAAAATCCAATGACAAAAATCATTTGAACAAAGGATAATTCTGTCGGTAAAAAAACACCTTGTGGATTTACCGCACTTACAATTTCTGTTAAGTTCAAGGTGACTAAAACGCCCAAAATAGCACCGAGCAATGTGCCAACAAATCCCACCAGTAATCCTTGATAAATAAACACTGAACGCACTTGGGATTTTGTTAGGCCCTGAGTTTGTAAGATCGCAATTTCCCCTTGTTTATCCACCACCATTAAACTTAATGAGGTCACGATATTCGAAATCGCAACAACAATAATTAAGCTAATCAACAAGCCCATCATATTTTTTTCCATACGGACCGCTTGGAAAAACTCCCCTTTTTGGACACGCCAATCGCTGATATGGCTCTCTTTGAAATAGGTTGGCAATTCTGTGATTTGGAAAGGATCATCTAGGAATAAACGATAGCCTTGAGCCTCACCAGGCTGAATACGCATTAAGCGACCAATATCGGCTAAATTAGCAAAAACTTCATAGCCTGACGCTTCACCATAATCATAGTAAAGCTCGCTCACCGTAAATAAACGCTGCATTGGCACGCGACCAAATGGGGTGTATTGGCTGTTTTCCGTAATCATTAAGCGAACTTTATCGCCTACTACTAAGCTTAATTTTTGCGCCAACGTATCACCAATAATCAACTTAAACTCACCTTGCGGTAAAAGTTGGTTAAACTGACTAGGATCGATGCCTTCCAGTAAAGGATCATCTGAAAAAGACTGAATACCAATCACTTGTCCCGCACTTACGCCTTTTGCTGTTTGAAACACGACATTCGTGGTATTAATCGGCACGGCTTTTTGCACAAAGTGCGGTGTATTTTCAAGCGGTTTTTCCGCCGAAATAGGCGCTTCTTGGCTAATAATCGCGTGTGGAATGCTCGAAAGCACCTGTTGTTTTTGATAGCCTTCTAATCCATTCATGACTGAAAGCACAATAATCAATGCCATCACACCCAGTACGATGCCAAAGCTTGCCAAATTAGCAACAAGTCGCCCAAAACGATCGGCGCTTTTTGCACGCCAATATCGCAGGGCGACGTATAAAGAAATAGGTAAATTCATTATTTTTGATTTAATTGTTGAACGAAATCTTCGATATTTTGCGTCACTTTTTTCGTTAGCGTGGTTACCGCACTATCACTCGCCCAAGCAATATGAGGTGTGATAATTAAATTCGGCATCGTTTTCGCTAATTCAATCAGTGGATTATTTTTCTCTGGTGGTTCTATCACTAACACATCTAATGCAGCACCACCTAATTGCCCTGATTTTAATGCATCACAAACTGCTTGCTCATCAATCAATGGACCTCGACCAGTATTGATTAAATACGCCCCTTTCTTACAAAGTGACAAGGTTTCTTGATTGATTAAATTTTTAGTTGTTTCAGTCAATGCACAATGCAATGTCAGAATATCGGCCTGTTTTAGCACCTCTTCAAAAGGTGTATAACCTTCACGGCACGTTGTGGCATTTCGATGTTCAGCATAAAGGACGTTCATGCCTAAAAGCTCGGCTAAGCGCCCTACTTCTGTACCTAAGCAACCTTTTCCAAACACACCTAACGTTGATCCTTTCACATCTGTAATGGGATAATCAAAGTAGCAGAACTGTTTACTCTCAGTCCATTTACCGATGATTTGATCGCGCTGCCAGCCAGCCAAGCTGTGTTTTAACGCAAAAATCATCCCCAATACATGCTCAGGTACAGTCGTGGCAGAATAACCCGTCACATTTTTAACTGCTACACACAATTCTTTTGCCGCGTCTAAATCCACGTTATTGGTGCCTGTTGCGGTGATAGCAATCAATTTTAATTTAGGTAGTTGTTGCAACACCTCGCGACTTAAAATCACTTTACTGGTGATAATAATATCCGCGTCTTTTGCTCGCTCAATGGTTTGCTCCGCAGAAGTATATTCATACTCTACCCAGTTATGTGGAAAGCTTGGACGAGGAATAGGAATATGTTTCGGAATTGCGGTGCTGTCTAAAAATACGATATTCATTGTTATCTCCTTTTACAGAACAAAAGTGCGGTCAAAAACAACGCTGTTTTCAACCGCACTTCTCTATTAAATAGAGGTATCTAATTCAGGGAAAGACTTCACTAAATCATCAATCGCTTTCATCTGTGAGACAAAACCTTCTAATGCTGAAAGTGGCAATGCAGAAGGGCCATCACATTTTGCCTGATTTGGATTTGGGTGAGCTTCTAAGAATAAGCCTGCAATGCCAATTGCTAAACCAGAACGGGCTAATTCGGTTACTTGTTCACGACGACCACCTGAAGCTGCACCAAACGGATCACGGCATTGTAATGAATGGGTCACGTCAAAAATAACTGGACTGCCTTTAGATACTTTTTTCATTACGCCAAAACCTAACATATCCACCACTAAATTATCGTAACCGAAGTTTGAACCACGATCACAAAGGATAATTTTATCATTACCACATTCTTCAAATTTATCCACGATATTACCCATTTGACCTGGGCTTAAGAATTGTGGTTTTTTCACATTAATCACTGCGTCTGTTTTTGCCATGGCTTCAACTAAATCAGTTTGACGAGCTAAGAATGCC
>OBVW01000895.1_pt1 | contig 11580 bp, 10 predicted proteins | sample 1495141 | NCBI WGS metagenome assembly OBVW01 (sample SAMEA2580013, study PRJEB22360) | human gut metagenome | biome: human gut; feature: human-associated habitat; material: faeces | place: Denmark | collected 2008/2010
TAAATTCCATTTAAAGGGGAATATCAACCCGGCCAGCCGCTGCCGCTGCAAGAGCAGCATTGGCTTTCATAAAATCTCTACGATTAAGTTCCATAGTTTTCCCCACTCGTTGTTGAATTTTTTAGAATATACAAAAGAGTATGTATTCCTAAATTATTTATTTTTCATCTAAGTAATTAGAAATTAAAGAAACGACAATCACTCCTGAGATATCTTTAATTTCATCCATAAGATCCGCTAATGCTAATTGACGGTTACTTTCAAGGGTGACCACCAATTTGCCTTCATCAGATTTTTCGCCATGAATTTCAGCAGTTGGAATCGCTAAAATGGCTTCTTTGACTTGGTTAAGTTTTTCTGGTCTGGCTTGCACAACAATGCTGCATACATACCAGTTCTCATTTTCGCTAAATTGACTCATCGATATTTGTTTCAAAATTAAGAATTTTTATTGCTTTTGTTGGGCAAACGCTTAAACAAGCACCACAACTATTACAACTTTCTAAATCTAAAATGGGTTTTGCAACACCACCAAGCTGTAATCGAAAACGGATGGCATTCATCGGACAGCAATCTTGGCAACTTCGACATTCCACTCGATTTTCTGTTAGGCACTGCATTGTAATCTCAACTTTATGTGCCCAAGGCTCTTCTTCTAACGAACGAAAAATTGGTTGTTCGCAGACTAAAACACATTTTTGGCAGAAAGTGCATTCGCCTTTGTCAAATTGTATTTCAGGAAAGCCGCCATCGCCTTTTACGATAATTTGGGTTTCACACACCAGTATGCAATCACCGCATCGAGTACATTTATCTGTAAAGTCTGTTTCGTTTACCGACCAAGGTGGACGGATAGCATTTATACCTTGAATTTTCGCGTTCTCAGAATGTAACGATTGTAAAAATTGCCCACGTAATAATTGTCTGCGAGAAGGATTTTCAATCGCCATATTTTTCTTTAAAGTTCGGTATTTTCAGGGGGAGCATTATCGAGCTCCGATAACAAAATAGTAACTACCTAAAAGGAGTAATTTTTAAGAAATATACACTTTTCTTGAGGTAGATCAAGGATATTTTGAAAGAAAATTAGAAGTGTAAATAAATTGTTAAAATATAAATGAAAATGATTATTAAATAGGGCGAGTAATCCGCCCTGATGTGTGCTTAAAATATTATGCGTTTTTTGTTGGGTAATCCCACCAAATATCAAATAATTCACTGATTTCGATTTGTTGCAATTTATTCTCTTCTAACCATTTTTGTACTAATTGGCGATGGCTTTCATCACATTTGCCGATTTTCTCTAAGCAAACTAAACCTTCCCAATGTAAATAGCCGCTACCTTCATAAGCTAAGCCGTTTGGTTGAATCACTTCAGCAATAAAACGATCAACGATTTCATCGATAGTTTCGATGCTGGTACCTTCAGCAAATTGCCAATTCACTAAAAAGCCTAATTCTTGGAACTCTGCTAAGTGAAGTTTTTTACGTTGACGTTGATTACGAGTTTTCATTTTCAATGTTCTCCTATGTTAAGGTAATGGGCATAGTCATCATCTCGATGATTATTTTTTCTTAAAGTATAAATCCCACACACTGTGACCTAAGCGATGACCGCGCGCCTCAAATTTGGTAAGAGGGCGGAAATCAGGGCGTGGAATATAATCTTGTTCGGCAGTATTGACTAAATTTTCATTGGCTGAAAGCACTTCGAGCATTTGTTCTGCATAGTTTTCCCAGTCCGTTGCCATATGAATAAAGCCATTTGGTTGTAATTTTTGGACGACTTGCTCTACAAAGTGCGGTTGAACAATACGGCGTTTATGATGTTTTGCTTTATGCCAAGGGTCAGGGAAGAAAAGTTGTAAACCGCCTAATTCGCCATCTTTCACAGAATCACGTAAAATTTCAGTGGCATCATGACAAATCACGCGAAGGTTTTTCACGCCTTTTTCTACCGCATAAGCAATACAGGCACCCACACCAGGTGTATGCACTTCAATACCGAGATAATTTTTATCAGGATTTGCTTCTGCCATATCCACTAAAGATTTCCCCATTCCGAAGCCAATTTCTAATATAACGGGATTTGTATTGCCATAAATCGAGGCAAAATCAAAAGGGGCGTTTTTATAATCTAATCCAAGATCAGCCCAGTGATCGTTCATCATGTTTTTTTGAAAATCACTTAAGCGACCGGTCCGCAACACAAAGCTACGAACTTTACGTTTATAACGACCATCTTCTGTAAATTCAGCCGTTTCAACGGTTTTACGTTTTTGATCAGCAAAGGTTTTTTGCGCTTCTGTCATGGTTTTTATTCGCTTAATTAAAATTGGCGGCGATTATACACTAAAAGGCAAGGTTGTGGGATTTTTCCACCTAATTCCCGTATAATAGCGAAAATTTTTAATTGTTTTTTGTTATGAATATTGTCCGAGTTGCATTAGCTGTACCGCTTCCCCGATTTTTTGATTATCTCTATTCGCCCGACTTGACACCAATCGTTGGTGGACGAGTTTTGGTGCCTTTTGGTTCGCAAAAACGAGTCGGGATCGTGGTAGATTTGCCAGCTTCTTCGGATGTAGTAAAAGAAAAGTTAAAACCGATTATTGATGTGCTTGATGCTGAATCACTCTTTAATTCCACAACTTGGGATTGGTTAGCTTGGTCGGCTAATTATTATCGTGCAGCATTAGGCGATGTGTTGTTTCAAGCGTTACCAGTCAAACTCCGCAATGGAGAAAGTGCGGTTAAAAATGACCGCACTTTTTGGCGTATTACGGACCTTGGAAAACAAGCGTTAGAATCGGGTGAATTAAAACGTGCCAAAAAACAAATTGAAGCCTTAAATTTGTTGCTAACGCAAGATCTAGAAAAAGGTAACAATGAGATCAGTTCCGCAATTTGGTCAGCCCTTAAAGGCAAAGATTATGTGGAAGAGATTATTGTGCCTACTGAACAAAAAAGTTGGCAGCAAGCTCTAGGGGATAATCCTTTAGTTAATCTTGATAACCGATTGACCTTAAACAAGCAACAAGCCCTTGCATTTAGCCAGTTGCTTTTCCAAGAAGGCTTTAATGTGTGGTTGTTAGAGGGCGTGACCGGTTCAGGTAAAACTGAAATTTACCTGCAATACATTGAAGAAGTTTTAAAGAAAGGCAAGCAGGTTTTGGTTCTTGTACCTGAAATTGGGCTTACTCCTCAGACTGTGAGACGTTTCCAAGCTCGCTTTAATGTGGAAATTGATGTATTGCATTCTAACTTGAATGATACACAGCGTTTAAATGTTTGGGAGCGAGCAAGAACAGGACAGAGTGCAATCGTGATTGGTACGAGATCGGCGCTTTTCACCCAGTTTTCAGATCTCGGTTTAATCATTTTAGATGAAGAGCATGATAGTTCGTTTAAACAGCAAGATGGTTGGCGTTATCATGCGAGAGATTTAGGTATTGTGCTTGCGCAAAAACTCAATATTCCTATTTTATTAGGTTCTGCCACACCAAGTTTGGAAAGTGTGAATAACGTACAAAATGGTAAATATCATCATTTGGTGCTATCAAAAAGAGCTGGAAATGCGACAGCACTTCGCCAGTTTGTGATTGATTTAAAACATCAACGAATTCAAAACGGCTTATCCGAACCGCTATTGCAACGTATGCAAGAACACTTAGAAAAAGGTAATCAAGTGTTGTTATTCCTTAATCGACGTGGATTTGCCCCTGTGTTGTTATGCCATGAATGTGGTTGGATTGATGAATGTCATCACTGCGAAAAACCTTATACTTATCACCAACATCAGCGCGTTTTACGATGCCATCATTGTGGTGCACAAAAAACAGTGCCGATGCAATGTGGCCATTGCGGTTCAACGCATTTAGTCACAACGGGTTTAGGTACAGAACAACTGGAGGAATCCCTAAAAGCACGTTTTCCTCAATATAATATTGCACGTATCGATCGTGATAGCACAGCACGAAAAGGCAAGCTTGAAGGTTATTTAGAGGATATTCAGCAAGGTAAAAGTCAGATTTTAATTGGCACACAAATGTTAGCTAAAGGACACCATTTTCCGAATGTCACTTTGGTTGCTTTAGTAAATGTAGATAATGCCTTATTTTCCCTTGATTTCAGAGCCGAAGAACGTTTAGCGCAGCTTTATGTACAAGTTGCAGGGCGCTCAGGCCGAGCCGAAAAACAGGGCGAAGTGGTTTTGCAGACACATTATCCGGATCACCCGTTATTAACCACATTACTTGAAAAAGGTTATCAAGCCTTTGCAGAAGAAATCTTGAATCTACGTCATAATATGGGCTTGCCTCCGTTTAGTTTCCAAGCGTTGTTTAAAGCACAATGTCGTCATTCTGAAGAGGCGGAAAATGCATTGTCTCAATTGGCCTCTTTTTTCTATGAACAAAAAATTGAAGGCTTGCAAGTGTTAGGTCCAATTCCTGCTCCGTTTAGCAAAAAAGCAGGGCAGTATCGTTGGCAGTTGCTATTGCAACACGCTTCTCGGAAACAATTACAGGCGGCATTAAGTCGATATTCACCAGAGCTGATAAAGTCTTCTCAAGTGCGGTTGATTTTAGACGTAGATCCATTGGATTTGAGTTAGCAAAAATTCCCTAGAAAAATGCACTGTTTTTCAGTAGAATTAAGCGTTTTTTATACTCTAAGTTTAATTTATCGAATATTTTAGGATTTTATCGTGGCTCATCGAGATTTTGCCGGTCGAAGCGGCTCAAAAAATAATAAAAAGAAAGCAAAGAAACGTTTTAATCGCAATGCCTTAATTGTTCTTGCGTTGGTGGCGGTATTAGGTTTTGGGTTAGGGCTTTACTTTTTAAAAAGCAAAACACCAGCACCTGTAGTGACGACAAATGTTCAGCCGGAAAAACCGCAACCAAAAAGTGTGCTACCAAATCGCCCAGAAGAAGTGTGGCACTATATTAAAGAATTAGAAACTCGTACTGTGCCGGTGGATAATAATCCTTCTTCTGTTGAAAAAAATATGCGTTTGACGGAAGAACAGCGTCAAGTGCTTATTCAAATGGAAAAAGAACAAAAAGCGGCAGAAGAAGCGAAAAAATTAGAAGCTCAACGTAAAGAGCAAGAAGCGGCGAATGCGGAAAAAGCTGCGGCTCAAGCACAGCAAGCTCAATCAGCACAAACAGCTCAAGCTCAGCCAGCTCAGCAAACAGAAAAACCAGAGGTGAAAAAGCCTGAGTCAGTTAAAAAGCCTGAACAGCCGAAAAAAGTAGAAGTAGTGAAGGCGGAACCAGCTAAAACGGAGCCTGCTAAAACTGAGCAACCGAAAAAAGCAGAACCGAAACCCGCTGAACAACAAGTACAGGCTGGCGGTAAAAAATTCGGTTTACAATGTGGAGCATTTAAAAATCGTGCACAAGCAGAAAGCTTACAAGGTCGTCTAGCGATGGCTGGCGTAAATGCACAAATTGTGACTAGTGAAGAATGGAACCGCGTACGTGTAGGACCATTTGGTAGTCGAGATGCCGCAACAGCAGCACAAGATAAAGCAAAATCAGTGGCGAGTTGCGTAGTGATTGGAATGTAATTCAGAATTTAAAAGTGCGGTAAAAAATAACCGCACTTTTTTTATATTTTCACTTGCCAAAAAACGAAAAATCAATAAAATGAACGTTTATTCATTTTTGATGTTCATCTTAAATGACCTTTCTCATATATAACCCTAAGAATTTAATTTTTTATTATGCGACAAGTAAAAGCCTCTAAAACGAAGCTTGATGTCAGCGAGCAGATCTTTGATGCAACAGATCGTCTTATGGCAAAAGAAGGATTACACCATCTTTCTATGCATAAGTTAGCCAAGGAGGCAGGCATCGCAGCGGGTACGATTTATCTTTATTTTAAGAGTAAAGACGAGTTATTAGCACAATTTGCTCGTCGAGTGTTCAATAAGTTTGTTGTAGCGATTGAAGAAGGTTTTGATGAAAATCAACCTTTTTTCGAGCAATACAGAAAAATGTGGTGGAATATTTGGCATTTTCTTCAAGAAAATCCAACGATTCTGTTAAACATGAACCAATATCGATCTTTACCAGGGTTTATTGAAACCTGCAAAGAAATGGAACATTCGTGTTGGGATCAATTTTGTCTTAAGGGACAAGCCGCAAATGTGTTAGCTGATTTAGATCCTCATATGTTATTTTTGCTGAGCCTTAAAACGTCAATGGTTTTAGCCTCAGATATTAAATTTCTCGGTACGGCAGTAACCGATGTGGTGTTAGAATCTGTCATTGAACGCTCTTGGCGTGCAATTCAGAAGTAGTCATTTTATTGTCTTAATGGAGTTTTCCAAATGAGTATAACTCAAACTAATAGACCGAAGCGTTCACACGTTTTCTTTTTGAAATTAGCGTTAGGCGTATTTGTGTTAATTTTTGCTGCAATGATTTTTCTTAATCATATGAAAGCAAAAGGCATTGCTGATTTCTTAGCAAATAAACCAGAAACAGCTTCTCCTGTGACTGCAATGACAGTTAAGGCTTCAGAATGGACGCCAATCATTGAAACGACAGGTCTTGTTCGTCCGAATCAAGGGGCGATGTTAAGTGCTCAAAGTGCAGGAACGGTGTCTAAAGTGCTCGTGCAAAATGGTCAGAGCGTGAAAAAAGGGGATTTGTTAGTTGAGTTAGATAGCTCAGTTGAGCGTGCAAGCTTACAAGCCGCACAAGCTCAGGTGGTGTCATTACGTCAAACTTATCAACGTTATGCAAATCTTGCGGGCAGTGGGGCAGTTTCTCGTCAAGAATTAGATAATGCAAAAGCAGCTTATGAAGCACAAGCGGCAAATATTGAGTCATTAAAAGCAGTAATTGAACGTCGCCAAATCGTGGCACCATTTGATGGTAAAGCCGGTATCGTGAAAGTGAATGTCGGCCAGTACGTTTCAAACGGTACTGAAATTGTGCGTGTGGAAGATCGTTCTTCTATGAAAGTGGATTTTGCGATTGCTCAAAACTTATTAGATAAATTGCATATTGGCCAAAAAGTAACGGCTACGGCAGACGCACGTAAAGGTGAAACCTTTGCCGCGAAGGTTACTGCAATTGAGCCGGCAATTAATTCTTCAACGGGTTTAGTCGATATTCAAGCAACATTTGAGCCAGAAGATGGGGCAAAATTATTATCCGGTATGTTTACCCGCTTACATGTCGCTTTACCAACTGAGCATAATCAAATCGTTGTGCCACAAGTGGCAGTGAGCTACAACATGTATGGCGAATCGCTTTATATTTTAACCGCACTTTCCGATGAAGATATTGAGAAATTAGGCGGCGCAGAAAAAGCAGCCAATATGTACCGTGCAAAATCAATCACTGTATTTACGAAAGATCGTCAAGGTATTTATGCACAATTAAAAGGTGATGAAGTTAAAGTTGGCGATAAAATTGTGACGGGTGGTCAGCAAAACTTAAGTAACGGCTCATTAGTCTCTGTTGCAGATAAAGCGGGCGTGGGTACAGAACAACCTGCGAATAAAACGAATCTTTAATTAGGAAAAGCGAATGAAATTTACCGATATATTTATTCGTCGCCCTGTGTTGGCGGTTTCGATTAGCTTGTTAATCATTATTTTAGGATTACAAGCGATCTCGAAATTGGCTGTGCGTGAATATCCGAAAATGACCACGACGGTGATTACGGTGACCACAGCATATCCAGGGGCGGATGCAAACTTAATTCAAGCGTTTGTTACTTCCAAAATTGAAGAGGCGGTAGCGCAAGCGGATAATGTGGACTATATGTCTTCAAGCTCTAGCCCGAGTGCGTCGACTGTCACCGTAAAAATGAAATTAAATACGGATCCGAATGCGGCATTGGCAGATGTGTTAGCTAAAGTTAACTCAGTTCGTTCTGAATTACCAAGTGGTATTGAAGATCCAACGGTTTCTTCCTCTACAGGTGGTTCGGGAATTATGTACATTAGTTTCCGTTCTAACAAACTTGATGCAAGCCAAGTAACTGACTATATTCAACGCGTAGTCAAACCTCAGTTCTTTACCGTAGAAGGGGTAGCGAGCGTACAGATTTTTGGTGCATCAGAGTACGCACTTCGTGTTTGGTTAGATCCAGAAAAAATGGCAGCTCAAAACCTTTCTGCCACACAAGTGATGTCCGCATTATCAGCGAATAACGTTCAAACAGCAGCAGGTAATGATAATGGCTATTTTGTCACCTATAAAAACAAAGTAGAAACTACGACAAAATCCGTTGATGAATTAGGAAACTTAATTGTGACATCAAACGGCGATAAATTGGTGCGTTTACGCGATATCGCCGATATTGAGTTAAATAAATCAAGTGATAGCTCTCGAGCAGTCGCGAATGGTGCTGATTCTGTTGTATTAGCCATTAACCCAACTTCATCAGCGAACCCACTCACTGTTGCAGATAAAGTGCGTCCACTTTATGAGAGCATCAAAAATAATCTGCCGGATGCTATTCAATCTGACATTTTATATGATCGCACCATCGCGATTAATAATTCGATTGATGAGGTAGTAAAAACCATTATTGAAGCAACGGTAATCGTATTAGTCGTGATTACCATGTTTATCGGTTCATTCCGTGCAATTTTGATCCCAATTATTACTATTCCGATTTCATTAATCGGGGTAATTATGTTGCTTCAAACCTTAGATTTCTCCATTAACTTGATGACGTTGTTGGCATTGATTTTAGCCATCGGTTTAGTGGTGGATGATGCGATTGTGGTATTGGAAAACGTAGACCGCCACATTAAGTTAGGTGAAACGCCATTCCGTGCGGCGATTATTGGCACGCGTGAAATCGCTGTTCCGGTTATTTCCATGACTATTGCCTTGATTGCAGTATATTCTCCAATGGCGTTAATGGGGGGGATTACGGGGACATTGTTTAAAGAGTTTGCCTTAACCCTTGCAGGGGCGGTATTTATTTCAGGTATCGTGGCATTAACACTTTCACCAATGATGACAAGTAAGTTACTGAAATCGAATGCGGAGCCAAGTAAATTAGAGCAACGAGTAGAGCATACATTAAGCAAAGTAAATGCAGCTTATGCGTATGTTCTTGATTTGGTGATGGTTAATCGTAAATGTATGTTGATGTTTTCGGCGATTATCTTCGCGACCTTACCTGTATTGTTTAAATCGCTTTCGAGTGAATTAACACCACCAGAAGATAAAGGGGCATTTTTGGCGATTGGTTCAGCACCGTCTAACGTGAACGTGGATTATGTGCAAAATGCGATGGCACCTTATCAAGAGATTTTAAAAAATACGCCAGAAGTGCAGTTTGCCATGACTATTTCAGGCGCACCAAGTTCTAACCAATCTTTAAACGTCATTACGTTAAAAGACTGGAAAGAGCGGTCAAAAAGCCAAACAGAGATCTTAAATGAATTAAATGCGAAAGCGAAATCAATTCCTGAAGTATCTGTACAAGGCTTCTCGTTCCCAGAAATTGATACAGGGGAGCAAGGTCCTCCAATTGGCTTCGTGATTAGTACGTCACAAGACTATAGTGATTTAGCAAATGTGGCAGGTAAATTCTTAGAGGATATGCAAAAATCCAGTAAGTTCGTTTATACCAATCTCGATCTTAAATTTGATACCGCTCAAATGCGTATTAAGATTGACCGTGAAAAAGCGGGGACTTACGGTATTACGATGCAACAAATCAGCCGTACTTTAGGTAGTTTCTTATCTGCTGCAACCATTGAACGTGTAGATATTGACGGCCGTGCTTATAAAATTATTTCCCAAGTAAAACGTGACAATCGTTTATCTCCGGAAAGTTTTAATAAGTATTATGTTACGGCAGCAAATGGTACCTCTGTGCCATTAAGTAGCTTAGTAACAGCAACATTAGAACCTCAACCAAGTTCATTACCGCGTTTTAGCCAATTGAACTCAGCGGTAATCAGTGCAGTGCCAATGCCTGGTACTTCAATTGGTGATGCAATCCAATGGTTGCAAGACAATGCGAAAAATACGTTACCACAGGGTTATAACTATGACTTTAAAGGTGAAGCGCGTCAGTTAGTACAAGAAGGTAATGCACTTGCTGTAACGTTCTTACTTGCGGTAGTAATTATTTTCTTAGTGTTGGCAATTCAGTTTGAATCAATTCGCGATCCAATCGTGATTCTGATTTCTGTACCGTTAGCCGTGAGTGGTGCATTGTTAGCCTTAAATGCTTTCGGATTTATTGGTATTGCAGGGACAACGCTAAATATCTACTCACAGGTTGGTTTGATTACCCTAGTTGGTCTTATCACAAAACACGGTATTTTAATGTGTGAAGTAGCGAAAGAAGAGCAGTTAAATCATGGTAAAACGCGTGTTGAAGCGATTACCGAAGCGGCTAAAGTACGTTTACGTCCAATTCTGATGACAACCGCAGCGATGATTGCAGGCCTTGTACCGTTGCTTTATGCAACAGGTGCAGGTGCGGTATCTCGTTTCAGTATTGGTATCGTTATCGTGGCAGGTTTGGCAATCGGTACATTGTTTACCTTGTTCGTGTTGCCAGTGATTTATTCTTACATTGCAAGCGAACACAAACCGTTACCAGTGTTTGATGAAAATGTAAAACCAATTGAAGGTCACATTAACGAACAACATTAATTAAACATGGCATAAAATAAACCGCACGTTGATTTTTCAAGTGCGGTTTTCTTTTAGAGATTAAAAAAGCGAACATAATGTTCGCTTTTTATTTATGAAAGTGCGGTCAAATTTTTAACCGTTTTTATTTAACCATTTTTATTTTTTGCCGCTTTATAAAGTTCCATCGCTTCGGGTAATAAGCGTTTCAAGTTTTCTTCACGAGAAGCATCGCTTGGGTGAGTTGAAGCTAATACGTCGAGAACGCCTTGAGAGCCACCCGAGGCTTTTGCCATTTTTTGCCATAAGCCAGGTGCAACTTGAGGGTTATAACCTGAGCGAGCCATTAACATCAGCCCCACTTCATCCGCTTCAGTTTCTGCGCTACGAGAGTAAGGTTTATCTAAAGCAAAGTCTTTGGTCAGTGCAACTAAATCAGTCATATCCGCACCTACTACGGCAGATAATGCTGTTCCACCAACTGCACCAGCAATAGCACTTATTGTGCCGAAGTTAGCTTTGGCTTTACCGTGTTCTTTTAGAGCATGCGCCATTTCATGGCCCATTACAACGGCGATTTCATTATCGCTTAGTTGTAAGGTATCCACTAAACCTGTATAGAAAGCCATTTTCCCGCCAGGCATAGCCCAAGCATTGAGTTCTTTAGATTTAATGACATTAATTTGCCAGTTAAACCCCAAGCCTGTATCATTCTCTTGGTTAGCATAAGGCACCATTTTGTTAAAGACATGATGAATACGTCTTGCGGTATTTGATGTGGTATCAATCGCACCTTGTGAGCGAATTTTCCCCATTTCTTGTGTATAGCTGCTTGCTGCCTCTTGATTGATTGAGGCAGAATCCGCACAAGACGTGATAACCGCCCCTGCTAATACAGCAAAAGCAAAACTTTTGAGTTGTTTTTTCATGAATTACCCTTTTATTG
>OBVW01000904.1_pt1 | contig 11446 bp, 9 predicted proteins | sample 1495141 | NCBI WGS metagenome assembly OBVW01 (sample SAMEA2580013, study PRJEB22360) | human gut metagenome | biome: human gut; feature: human-associated habitat; material: faeces | place: Denmark | collected 2008/2010
CGCTTGACGTGATCAACGGTGATCCGACCGCCGACGGGCTTTTTGAGGCCATCGCCGAGAGCGAGACGCCGTGGGCGCCTGCCGTTGCGCGCAACCTTGGCGTTCTGCACGAGGAGCAGCGTCATCTGCGCGGTTTCGAGGAGCGCGCGATGATGACGATCGCCAGCCAGCGCGAACTTGCCCGTCTGCTCAAGCTTGCGCAGACGAATCTCATGCAGGCCAAGGCCCGCATGATCGAGGCGAACCTGCGTCTGGTGATCTCGATCGCCAAGGGCTATGTCAACCGCGGTCTCGCGATGACCGACCTGATTCAGGAGGGCAACCTTGGTCTGATGAAGGCTGTGGACAAGTTCGAGTATCGCCGAGGCTACAAGTTCTCGACCTATGCGACCTGGTGGGTCCGTCAGTCCGTCACGCGTGCCGTGGCCGACTTCGGCAACACCATCCGCATTCCGGTCCACATGACGGAGTCCTACAACAAGATCCGCCGTCACAAGCAGCACTTCCTGCAGGAGCACGGCCGGCAGCCGACCGAGCAGGAGCTTGCCGATCTTGCCGAGCTTCCTCTCGCCAAGGTGCAGCTTCTCACGCAGGCTATGCGCGGCGTCGAGTCCATCGACGCACCAATCGGTGATGACGAGGATGCGACGAAGCTCGACTTCGTGCGCGGCGATGAACATGACGATCCGAGCCGTGCCTTCCAGGACCGTTCGATGATCGAATGCATCAAGAAGTCGCTTGACGATCTCGCTCCCCGTGAGGCTCAGGTGCTTCGCCTGCGCTACGGCATCGGGACGAACAAGGACCACACGCTTGAGGAAGTCGGCCATGCGCTCGGTCTTACGCGCGAGCGCGTCCGCCAGATCGAGTCGGCGGCCATCCGCAAGCTTCGCAGTCCCGAGTTCCAGGAACGTCTGCGCGACTACCTGACTGAGAACTGATCCCCTTGACTCCGCCTCGTGCGGAGTCGCCTGAAAAGGCTCCTTCGGGAGCCTTTTCGCGTTTTCGGGAGGACGCGCCGCCCTGATGCGGGTGGCCGAAAACTGCGCCACGTGCGGAATCCCGCTAAAATAACGGTTTTCAGGCGTTCAGCAAGTGCCCTTGCGACGCCGCCCACACTCAAGAGCCATTCCAAGAGAACGCCAGCAGCATGTCATCGTTCGCACAATTCAATCTCGACTCCCGCATCATGTCCGCCATCGAACGCATCGGCTACAAGGAGCCGACGCCGATTCAGCTTCAGGCCATTCCCGTGGTGATGAAGGGGGGAGACGTGATGGGCGCAGCCCAGACGGGCACGGGCAAGACGGCGAGCTTCGGTCTCCCGCTCATCGCCCGCATTCTTCCGCATGCGAACACCTCGATGTCGCCCGCCCGTCATCCCGTGCGCGCGCTCATTCTGACGCCTACGCGCGAGCTGGCCGATCAGGTCTCTGCCAACATGACGCAGTATGCGGCGGACACGCCGTTGCGCGTCGGTGTGGTCTACGGCGGGGGCGCAATTTGTCCCCCGTCCCCACAAGTTCTTCGGCGTCGACATTCGTCCGCAGTCCGACATGCTCCGCCGCGGCGTCGAAATTCTGACGGCAACGCCGGGCCGTCTGCTTGACCATATCGAGCAGCGCGCGACGAATCTCTCTCAGGTCGAGGTCGTCGTGCTCGACGAGGCTGACCGCATGCTCGACATGGGCTTCCTGCCTGACATCAGCCGCATCCTCAAGCTTCTGCCGGCCAACCGTCAGAGTCTGATGTTTTCGGCTACGTTCTCGCCCGACATCGCCAGGCTCGCGAAGAACTTCCTCAAGCCCGATCCGTTCATGATCGAAGTCGCCCGTCAGAATCAGACGGCCGACACGGTTACTCAGGAGGTCTTTCAGGTCGCGGATCGCGAGAAGACGGACGTGCTGATCGACATCCTCAAGACGCGAGGTCCCGAAAACAAGCCGCTCGAGCAGGTCATCGTCTTCGTCAACGCGAAGATCACCTGCCGTCGCCTTGCCCGCACGCTTGAGCGCGTCGGGATCAATGCAGACGCCATTCACGGCGACAAGACGCAGGAGGAGCGTCAGGCGGGGCTCGACGGCTTCAAGTCGGGCGCCATCCATGTTCTCGTTGCGACCGACGTCGCGGCACGAGGTCTGGACATCAAGGAGTTGCCCTGCGTCATCAACTATGATGTTCCGTTCAGCGCCGAGGACTACGTGCACCGCATCGGCCGTACCGGTCGAGCCGGTTCCCACGGCCTTGCCATCATGCTCGCGACGCGCGAAGACGGCCGTCTTGTCGACGCCATCGAGAAGCTCACGAAGCAGACCTTCGAACAGAAGCCCCTGCGCCCGCTCTCGCGTCAGGCTCGTTCGGAAATGCGCCGCGCCTCAGGAGAGCGTCCCGAACGACGTGGCGAGCGCGAGATCGAGCGCGTCGATACGCCCGAGGATGAACGTCTCGCCAAGGAGCGTGCCCGTGCATATGTGCCACCCTCCCACCGCAACCGAGATCCGATCTTCGACACGCCCTATCGTGAGCGCAGCGGCGCTTCGGGCAAGCCCGAAGAGCTTCGAGTCTTCGAGCGCGAGACCGTTCGAAAGCCCCGACAGGCGGCGGTTCTGCTTTGCGGCTTTCCCCGTCGACGCGATTGATCGAAATGATCAGCTCGTCTAGGCACTTTGTCCATCACCTATCCATGGTAGGCGTGTTGCGACGAAGTGCCTCGGACGTGTATATTAATTCGACAGCATGAAGAGATGAGGACTTTCCTAAAAGCCCTCACGCCAACCTGCCCGCCTCCGGGCAAGGTGGTGGCCTCCGCGGGAGGCCATGTGGCCGGTAGCTCATCGCGCACCGACAAACATACGGAGAATGGCAATGCCTCTCGACATGCGTGTACGCTGCGGGAGGCTTTTTCGCATCAGGACCGGAGCTTCATCGAGGATGAGGCCCCTGACCGAAAAAGCTCCGCGGCATGCACATCCATCAACATTTATCTGCATGAAGGAGAAGCATATGTCGCATCGTCTTACCATCAAGGGGCAGGTCACGATCCCCAAGGAAATTCGTGACTTTCTCGGACTCGAGGAAGGCTGCTCCTGCGTGGAGTTCGTCGTTGAAGCCGACGGCAGCGTCAGCGTGCGCAAGGCGGGCGAAAAGCCTCGTTCCAGTCGTTCCTCCCGCACTTCCTCCGTTCAAACCGTGCGCAAACCCGTGCACGGTGTTCGCACGCGCGCCCATGGCGGCGTTCTCGCCCTGCTTGCGGGCGGCCTTTGAAGCGAGTCTCTACTTCAAAAGAAAGCCTCCGCAGGCGCACAACCAGCGGAGGCGAAAGTCGTCTAGTTCAAAAACTTGGCGATGATTTGAGATTCGTAAAGACTTGGGTCGAAAGGTTCTGATTCGGAATCGAAGTTGACTCTGGCTTCATTGACATATTTGTTGGGGACGCTGCCGCCCTCCTTCATTTTTCTCAGATACCATTCGTATTCAATGTCCAGATGCCCCAGATCAAGGGTTTTGAACTGGTTGGAGAGTTCGTAGGCGATGATTTTGGCTGCGGGACCGAGTGCAACGATGAAGATTGTATCCTCGGGCTGTTTGCGGGCTTCTTCGAGGAGCTGATCGCATTTTTCGAAGGCGTTTTTGGCAGGGCCGATGATTCTTTTGACGCTGGCTGCGTCGTTGAGAAGATCGTTTCCGACTCCGAAACGGGTAAGCTCCCCTTCGATCACGACAACATTTTTATTGGCCCAGAGTGTTCGGATCTGCCTAAAAACTTGAGTAGCAAGCTGGTCATCTTGACTATTGGTATAGGGTCTTGAAACGCAGGCATCCCCATACAAACGGGTTGAATCGAGAATGTGGCGGAACAGCTGAGCTCTCAAGACGACATAGGTTCTCCAGAATCTCAAGTGGGAATTGGTGCTGTTTTCTGGTGTCAGCACATCCACTGACAGAGCCTCAGGAACGGCCACGCAAATGCTTCTGCTGTTCAAAATCTTCAAAAGCGCTTCCCTGAGGCGCGGAGAGGTTCTCTGGTAGTTTGGTCCCCTCTTTTGGGCGATGATGTCGAACTCACCGTCGCCAAAACGCACAAGGGAAAGCTTGTCGTTCTTTTTCAGCAGGTCAATGGTTTCCAACGCCGACAGCACCTTGAATTTCGGGAGGTGATTTTTGAACAGACTGAAGAAAATGACCCCAAACAGGATGGGAAAAATGTACTTTTGCAGGAACCCCATTTTGGCTATTTTGGATGTGTCGTTGATGGGAGACGGAAATGGTGTGCTTGCAAGAGTTGGGACTCTCTCGCCAGTTGAGCGACCGGATGTGGAGATTATAAAGAGGGGAGTTGTGATGTTGAGAATAGGCGGGCGGCGTTCTGATAAAACAAAACCTCCGTCAGTTCAAGATACTGCGGAAGTTGAGTTGTGGCGTCCCCAGCGGGGTTCGAACCCGCGTTAGCAACGTGAGAGGCTGCGGTCCTGGACCACTAGACGATAGGGACGTTGTTTCGTAGGAGATAAACTATACGCCGTTTTTCCAGAAGATGCGAATCGGGGTTTGCGTTAAGTCAATATTTTGCGTAATAAGGATGAAAATAAAGCTCAGCCCGGATGCTTGCGGACTGAGCTTCAACTGATCAGCCTGTTGCCTCTGTCAGAAATCAGAGCGCGCGGGCGATGCGGGCGAGCACTTCTTCCTTGCCGATGAGGCAGAGCGTTTTGTCGATCTGCGGTGTGCGATCGGCGGCGCAGACACAGACGCGGAGCGGGTTGGCGAGAACCTTCATCGCAACACCCTGCTCCTCCATCACGGCCTGAATGCAGCCGTAGACGGCCTCAGGCGTAACGTCGGAGACGGCCTCTAGCTTTTCACCGAAGAGCTTGAGGGCTTCGCGACCGCCGTCGGCGAGGACCTTGGCGGCTTCCTCTTCGTTGACCTTGGGTTCAACGTAGAAGAAGAGGGCGGCGTCGGCCAGCTTTTCGAGAGTGGCGGAGCGGGACTTCAGCAGTTCGCAGACGGCAGCGAGATCGGGACCGCCTTCAACCTTGCCGCCGCGGGCTTCGATGCGGGCCTTCGTGAGATCGGCCAGACGATTCGCGTCGGCTTCCTTCATGTACTGCTGGTTGAGCCAGTCGAACTTCTTCCAGTCGATGCGGGCGGCGGCACGGGAGCAGTCGGAGAGCTCAAACACTTCGGCGAGCTCGTCGCGGGTGAACTTCTCCATGTTGCCGTGGCCCCAGCCAAGGCGGGCGAGATAGTTGAAGACGGCTTCGGGGAGGTAGCCCTGACGTTCATATTCGAGCACGGAGACGGTGCCGTGGCGCTTCGAGAGCTTTTGACCGTCCTGGCCGTTGATGAGCGGCAGGTGGGCAAAGACGGGCACTTCAGCGCCGAGCGCGCGGTAGATGTTGATCTGGCGCGGGGTGTTGTTGATGTGGTCCGCGCCGCGGATCACGTGGCTCACTTCCATGTCCCAGTCGTCGACGACGACGGCGAAGTTGTACGTGGGAATGCCGTTGCGCATGATGATCAGGTCGTCAAGTTCGCTGTTGGAGACCGTGATCGTGCCGTAGACGGCGTCGCTCCAGGTGACGGCGCCGTCATCGGGATTGCGGAAGCGGATGACCGGCTTCACGCCTTCGGGGATGGGCTTGCCCTGACAGTTCTCAGGACGCCAGCGACCGTCATAGCGGGGCTTGAGGCCCTTGGCCTTCTGTTCTTCGCGCATGGCGTCGAGCTCTTCGGGCGTGGCGTAGCAGTAGTAGGCGCGGCCGTCGGCCAGCATCTGGTCGACGACTTCGCGGTAGCGCTCGAGTCGGTCCATCTGATAGACGGGACCCTCGTCGTAGTCGAGGTTGAGCCACTTCATGCCGTCGAGAATGACCTGAACGGCCTCCTTCGTGGAGCGGACCTGATCGGTGTCCTCGATGCGAAGCAGGAACTTGCCGCCGAAGTGGCGGGCGACGGCCCAGCAGTAGATGGCCGTGCGGGCGGTGCCGAGATGCATCATGCCCGTGGGGCTCGGTGCAATGCGGGTGCGAATCGTCTTCATCACTAAAACTCGTTGTTTGAAAAGGGTCCCGCCTGAGCGCTGCGGCTTCGGGCGCGGAGGAGCGGACGCGCGCGGGGTTGGACGCGCGGCTTGAAAGCTGAACAAAGTCAATATTTTACCCCGTTTGCTGATACTGACGTTAAGCGGAAGTCAAATCAGGAAGTGCGGGGAAAGAAAGGGGCCCGACGCGTGTGAGCGTCAGGCCCCGCCTGATGGATCAGGGATGCGGTCAGGCAGCCCAGGTGAGCCAGGTCCAGGCCGAGAAGACGACGAGAACGATGGTTTCCGCAAGGATGATGGGCACCAGCGTCTTGAAGAAGTCCGACTTGAAGTAGTCGATCGTGATCGTGAGGCAGACGTGGGTGGGCGTGATCATCTGGCCTGCGACACCGAAGACCATGGCGACGCCGGCCAGATCAAGAGAGCCGGGCATGAGGCCCGCCACGATAGGCATCACGATGGCGACGTGGCCCTGGCTCATGCCGGTGAGGATGCCGATGACGAAGCTCGTGAGCGCGATGATGACGGGCACGGGAAGCGCCGAGCCTTCGAAGCAGGTGATGATCTGGTGCAGGATGCCCGTGGCCTCAAGAAGCTGGATGAAGAAGAGGATGCAGCCGACGTTGAGGAGAAGGCGCCAGTCGGCGGCGCCGACGAACACGTCCTTGACGCTCACGCCGCGCTTCATCATCAGAAGTACGGGGATGAGCAGCACGACCACGGCGCCCATGGCGAGGGCGGCGGAGAGATTGAAGGCCATCATGAGAACGACGCTCAGAAGCACGGGCGCGATGGCGAGCACGACGTTGATGAGGTCTGTCCTGCGCTGCTCGGACGACAGTTCGGCCTTGCGGCGCTTTTCCTCAAACTTGAGCGGGCGGACCATGACGAACCAGCCTGCGGCGAAGGCGACGACGGACATCCAGAAAAGATGGATGACGAGATCGGCGACGCTCACGTGAGCGATGGCGCAGCCGAGGATCATGCCGGGAATGATGGGGCTGGCGAACTCGCAGATGTGGCGGAACCAGAAGTTGATGGCGGCCTTGCTTTCGGGCTTGATGTCCATGCCTTCGCAGGCCGTCTCGACGATCGGAGCGGAAAAGCGTGCGCCGCCGACAGAGGGCAGAAGACCAAGGAAGGCGGGCATGCTGGAGATGACGACTTTCGTCGAGGAGAAGAAGCGGTTGAGCGCGTCGACCATGCCCTTGAGCGTGCCGGATCTGCGGAGCTGGATTTCAAGGCACATCACGAAGTAGAGCGCAAAGAGGAGGTCGTAGGTGCGGTTCATCGTTAGCATGTCGTGACCGGCTTCGGTGAGGGCGCGCAGAGTGGGGTCTTCAAAGAGCCAGAGAAGGGCGCCGCCGGCCAGAATGGCCGGTCCGATCGGACACTTGAAGCGAAGCAGGACGACGATGAGGATGATTGCCGCCGCAATGAGGAGGAAAACGTTCATTGTTGTTGCCTTGGTGATGGGCGGTCCCTCCTGAATTCGGGGACCGCGAATGTGCATCCCGAAATTTTCCGCCTATTCTCCGAATTTGGCAAAAAATACTTTCCGAACTCGCCATGGCCGGAGCGTGACGTGCTCGGAGCGCAACAGATTGAGGAGGTTTCGTGCAGAAAGGCGTCGTTCTTGGGGAAAAATGATCGCCCTGTGAACTGAAAAAAAGTTCGCGCCTAAGTAGAATACACCCTTTGGCCTGCAACGGCACGGTGCCATGCGGGTCCTGCAATGATTCAACGGCTCTTTCGGACAATGACAGAATCCTTTAACTGGCTCGGGCGGTGCGCCCGGGCAGCGGCTTTCGGCATCGCCGCACTCCTTCTGCTGACGATTGCGAGAATCGTCTTCTTCTTCGCCTATAAAAACGACGATCTCGGCTTTCTGAGCGACTTTGCACCTGCAATGGTGATGGGGCTTCGCGTTGATGCCAAGTGGCTGGCAATCCTGCTACTGCCCGCCTGGATCTGCGTTCTCCTTTCCTACTGGAAGGCCTTCTTCTGGAAGCTGGCGCGCATTCTTGCCTTCGTGGGCATGTTTGTGACGGCGCTTCTGACGGTCATCAACTTCGGCTTTTACGGCTTCTACGCAACGCCCATCAGCCCTATCATCTTCGGCTTCCTTCAGGACGACACGAAGGCGATCGTCATCACGATCATGAAGGACTGGCCCGTGTTCACCTACCTGCTTTGTCTGGCGGGTTTCACGGCTCTGCCCTTTGCGTGCACCATGCTTCTCGGTCGCAGCCGTGAGCGCAGGGTCGGCAGGGCCGCCTACGGCGTCCTTTCGATTCTTTCGATTGTCGTGATGGCGCTTGTCATTCGCGGTAGCTTGGGCACCTTCCCGCTTCGAATCCAGAGCTATTCCGTTACGAAGAACGCCTTCATCGACGCCACTGTTCCCAACGGCATGGCTGCCTTCCATGAGGCCCGAAAGGGCATGCAGGTGCTTGAACTCAAGGGCGGCGCCATTGCCGCCCTCCAGCAGATGGGCTTTGGCAAGGCATCAGATGCTGAGGCTCTCATTGCCGAGGTTCGCCCTGTACTGCCTCAGAGCAAGCCGCTCAAGTCGCAGCCTCATGTTGTTCTGGCCGTCATGGAGTCCATGGGGCGTGACGTGTTCGAGTCGCACAAGCCCGGTGTCAACGACACGCTGGGTGCTCTGGCAGGCGAACTCGATTCGGCGCTTGTCTTCAAGCAGTCGCTGTGTGTGGGACAGGCAACCTTCCCGACGCTCGAGGGCCTGCTTTTCGACTCTCCCCTGAATCCGATCACGCAGAGCCGCTACGGCCGGCACGTCTTCGATTTCTCCCGCATGCTTGAGTACAAGAAGGCGGGCTACAGGACGATCTTCTTGACGGCGGGTCCCGAGGCCTGGCGCCAGATCGAAACCAATTTTCCGCAACAGGGCTTCGACGAGATTGTCGGTGCGGGCAAGCTGTCGTCCCGCTATCCCGGCGTCGAGAACGGCACGTGGGGTGTCGGTGACGCCTGGATGTTCAAGCGTGCGGAGGAGATTCTGAAGGAGGCGGACCAGAAGGGGGAGAAGCTCTTTATCGTGATGCTCTCCACCGCCAATCATCCGCCGCACAGGGTGCCCGACGGCGTCAAGGTCAATCCCGTTTCCTACAAGGAGTTGCCGCCCTTCCTCACGGACAACAGGTACGACATCCTGACGGGTTCTCTTGAAACCTATCAGTACGCGGCCAATGCTCTGGGCGGATTCGTGCATGACATGAGACGCGGCGCGCTCAAGCGCGAGCTTCTGATCGTGGCGACCGGCGACCACAATCTTCGCATGTCGTACGCAGGCGGCTACGCCCATCATTTGCATGGCGTTCCGATTCTGATCTGGGCGCCAGAGAGCCTTGAGGCTGACGCCGGGAAGGTCGACGTCACGCGTTGGGCGGGGCATCGCGACATCTTCCCGACGATTGCAGGCGTCGTGTTGGGCAGGACGCCCGAAATTCACGAAGGCCGCAACCTGTTTGCCAACGAATCGATGGACCTCATCGTTTCCTATACGGGCATCGCAGCGGGCAGCTGGGGTGCCGCCGAGATCAGGGACAACGGAAGCGTGACCTGCTATCGCTGGGAGAATGACCGCATGGTGCCTGAGGATGCCTGCACGGGGCTTTCCAAAAAGATGGCCGATGCGGCCAGAGCCCAGAGGGCGCTCGCCGACTACAAGGTCAGGAAGGGGCTTCTCAACGAGAAGTAAACACCCGGATTGAAATGACAGCGGGCCCGCAGCCGAGAAGACTGCGGGCCCGCTGTCCATTGAAACTTGTCAGCCCTTTCCCGTAAGCCCCAGTGCTTCAAGATAAGGCTTCATGTGGGCGGGAAGGTCGGAGGGATCGCGTTCTCGAAGATGTCCCATGGAGAATTCGCAGCCGCACCAGAGCTGGTTGTAGAAGTTTTCCTCTCTGAGGATCTCGCCCCTGCGCTCCTGCAGACCGCCCTTGCGCCAGTTCTGATCCCAGTAGGTGGTGCCGGGGTGCAGGGCAGCCGCTTCGAGCGCGGCCTCTCGAATCTGATCAAGGCGCTTCCAGCGGCTTCCTGCGAGGGTTGTCGTAAAGCGCCTGATGCCGAGCTTTGCGGCCATGGCGGCGGTGGCCCTCATGCGCACGCCGAAACACAGCCTGCAGCGTTCGCCGCGTTCTGGATCGCATTCGTGTCCCTTGACGGCGTTGCGCCAGCCTGCGTGGTCCCAGTCGCCGTCCGTGAACGGAACGGCAAGCTTTTCACAGTAGCGGATGCACTCGTTCTTGCGAACGAGATACTCCTCTTCAGGAAATATGTTGGGATTGAAGTAGTAGACGTGAGGCGCGTAGTCGTTCTGCAGAAGCCATTCGAGAATGGCGGAGGAACAGGGCGCGCAGCAGCTGTGCAGCAGAATGGGTTCTTTCACGGGCTCGGATCCCTTGCTGAGGATTGAAGTCCGCTCATTATAGGTTCAGGAAAAGAACCCGTGGAGGTGCCAGCGGACCTCCGTCTTGTCGGAATCCTCCGTTCGGTAAAGCCAGACGCGGCGGCCGCTCGAACTTTCGGCCACAAAGTAGTCGCGGATCTCCGAGTCGTCGGCATGGCGCACGGGACCATCAACCAGACGCAGGGACTCTTGACGCCATGCAAGTCCATCGTCCGAAGCGTGGAGCGGTAGCGGATCAGAGAGAAGCATCGTGGGCCTCACGTCTGCTTTGCCGGCAGGAGCGCTCATGGGCTTGCGCGCAAAGGCGTCCGCAACGGGAGCAAGACGGCTCGAGGTGGAGGGAAGGCCTTCATCGAGGTTGCTGAGACGGAAGACGCGTCCCGGACCAAGGCGTGCCTGAAGTCGGGCGGCAAGCCCCGTCGGGACGGAAGCGTTCGGCGTGTCCCTGATGAGATCAGAGATTTCGGGCTCAAGCGAGAGCGTCATGCGTCGCAGGCTTCCCGGAATGGGCGTGCGGATCAGTCGGTCGGTCAGGACGTCGGTGAAGGCGCGTGCGCTGCCGTTATTGACGCTGACGACGATCCTGCGGGTTTCGTCCAGCCCCTCGAGCGTGAGAGTGAGTTCGCCGCCTGAGCAGTCGGCGTTGCCCGCAATCCCTGCGCAGAGACTTTTGACCATTGAGGGAAGTTCCTGCAGACGGATGCCGACGGGGACGCTGACGACGGCTTTGAGGGATGTTTTGGCGCAGGTGGCGATGTTCATGAGCTGGACTCCTTGATGGACGAGCATGAGGGCTGCGTTCAGCAGGCGGGAGAGAGACGGGCCGAGGCGAGAGCCTGTTGCACTTTGCGGCGGCATGCGCGCGGGGCGGGAACGAGGGGCCTTTCCTCCAGACTGACGTCTGCTTCCCGCGTGCGGTCGAAGAATGCGCCGCGTCGCGTAGCTCGAACGTGTACGGTGCCGGACCT
>OBVW01000906.1_pt1 | contig 11408 bp, 8 predicted proteins | sample 1495141 | NCBI WGS metagenome assembly OBVW01 (sample SAMEA2580013, study PRJEB22360) | human gut metagenome | biome: human gut; feature: human-associated habitat; material: faeces | place: Denmark | collected 2008/2010
ACCTGCGTGGTGAGCATTTGGACCACCGGGCAGCCCCCGGTCAGCGATATCACCAAGCTGTGCTGGAAACCCTGCCGAACCTTCGACTCACCAGAAAAATCGAAGATGTAGAGGATTTCATCCGGGCAAAGAAAGGCCCGGATTATTTTATGTCATAAAGGAGATTACCATAGATGAACAAAAAAATCGAAACGGCGGAATTTCCCTACGCAGACCGCCCTATGTGGCTATACAGCCGCAGTAGCGATAAAAGGATGTTTGTCCTGATTCAGCAGATGCGGAATCTTTTAGAGGAAGCTGAACGACGGGAATACATCGTCGTTGGTACCTCGCAGGATATGGGGACCGGCAGGAGCACAGCCCGCATGGGCCTGAAACAGATGATGCAGGCTGTGCAGGGCGGCTTCGTCCGCGCTGTGCTTGTGCGGGATTTAACCCGTCTGAGCCACGATCCCGCCATCCTGATTCAAATATTAGAGTTTTTGCAGGACCATAATGCGGTACTGATCACCACCGAAAGCGACCTGCGGTATGAACTTTACGTCAAGGGGCTGGAAAACCGCTTTTTCCAGAGGGCGACCCAAAGGGGTCTCCATCTGCCGTGGTGAATTTTCATGGCAATTCCCTATACCTTGCAGACCCCAAGCGAAAAGGTGATCAATGAAATCAAATACTTTGCAGCATTCTCCGCATTAAAACGGCTGTTAGAACAAGAGAAAATCACATTGGAAAACTGCCAGCTGGCGAATGTTGCTATTGCCGAAAAGTACGGCGTTTCACAACTCCATATTTAGTGGTTGTCGTGATAGCTATCCCAAACCGGTTGTGGTAGTCTTTGGTGTGACAAAAAAGATGTCCAACCGGAAAGGGGGTGGCAAAGGTGCCGCAGGTCAAAGTTATACAGCCAATAGCAGAACAAGCCAAAAAGCTGCGGGTTGCAGCTTACGCCCGTGTGAGCAGCGATTCAGCCGACCAGCTGAATTCCTTTGCCACCCAAGTAGACTATTACACCAGTTACATTAGGTCGAAAGAAGAATGGGAATTCGCAGGGCTGTATGCGGATGAAGCGGTCTCCGGCACCACAGCCGACAAGCGGGATGATTTTCAGCGCCTGCTTGCCGACTGCCGTGCCGGGAAGATCGACCGCATCCTCGTCAAATCCATTTCCCGGTTTGCCCGGAATACCATCGACTGCATCCAGACGGTGCGTGAACTGGGGCAGCTTGGCATAGCGGTGGAATTTGAAAAAGAGGATATCGACACCGGGAACATGGGCAGCGAAATGCTGCTGAGTATTTTGGGATCAGCCGCACAGGAAGAATCCCTCTCTATCTCGAAAAACCTCAAATGGAGCTATCGACGTCGGATGAAATCCGGCGATTTTATTACCTGTAATGCGCCACTCGGCTATTACCTAAAAAACGGCACATTGCTTCCTGATCCACAGGAAGTACCGATTGTCGAATACATTTTCAGCAGTTATCTTGCGGGAAAAAGCATGGAAGAAATTTCAAATGACTTAAACGCGCAGGAAACACAATTCATGCGAAAGAAGAAAGCAAGATGGTATCGCACGTCAATTCGATATGTTTTGTCAAACGAAAAATACATTGGGGACTCTCTTCTTCAAAAAACATATACGCCCAACGAGCTTCCCTTAGTAAATGTTCGCAACAATGGGCAGCTTTCAAAATTCTATATAAAGAACTCTCATCCCGCAATCATCCCTGTAGAAGTATTTGAAACCGTACAGGATTTAATCGAAAGTCGGGCAGTTTTTCATCAGCCCACTTCGGTTGCCGGTAGCTTCTCTTTAAGTGGTATCTTGAAATGCAGCATCTGCGGTTCTACATTTCATCGACACCTAAAAAAAGACATAGCAAGATGGAACTGCTCCCAACACGCTAAAGATGCCAACCTTTGTCCAATGAGAGCTGTCACAGAAAAAGAAGTCTACCACATATTTTTGAACGTTTACAATAAGTTGCTGGACAATCAGGATATCCTAAAAGCTATGTTGAATCAGCTATTAGAACTGCAAACAAAGGTCATGTTTACAAGGCCGGACATTGTAGAACTAAACGAAAAAATATCCGAACTCATTAAGCAGAATCATTCACTCACAAGGTTGCGGACCAAGGGGTGCATTGATTCTGCTATTTTTATAGAGCGAAGCAATCACAACAACAAAAAAATCGAAGAATTACGACGGAAGTTGCGGCAGCTTCAGGTGCCAGACCGAACCAGTAGCCTCATTGAAAACACAAAACTGTTGTTGGATCTGCTGGAAGAAACCAAACCTATGTTGGAATTTGAACCTTCCATATTCAAAAGTATGATACAGAAAATCATTGTTTACCCGGAAAGATTCTGTTTTCATCTTATCAACGGGCTGGTGCTCGACGAAGGGAGGTGTTCGAGATGAAGAAAATACGGAACTGCCCCTTTGGTTATCAAATGCAAAATGGAGTGTATATAGTTGTCCCAGAAGAGAAAATCCTTATTCAAAACCTTTTTATGGGTTATTTGAATGGGGCATCACTAAATCAACTATCCGATATAGCCGAACAAACAGGTTTAAAATTCCGGGAGAATGCTACCTCATGGAACAAAAATATGGTATCAAGAATTCTGGATAATAAGCGGTATTGGGATGAAGAAAAGTATCCGCCTATTTTAACTCAGGATATCGCTATGAGAGTGGCGAGTTTAAAGAAAAGCAAGGCATCGCCAAAATCAAAAATACCATTTATCCGAAAGCGAATGACTTGCCCGTACTGTGGGGATATTTTACAACGAAACAGCAAAAAATCCCCTCGTGTCTATTGGGATTGCAAAGGTTGCCAAAACCGCTTCGGCCCCATTTCCGACAATGAACTGCAACAGGCAGTCACAGAAAAGCTGCTGGCTGTTTGCCGGAACTCACAGGTGGTGGAATTAGATCAGCAGCCCACCAACAGTCTATCCATACAGGCAGCCCGACTGACCAATGAAATCAATCAACTGCTGGATCAGCGTGAAGTAGATACAGACAGACTGCTTCCCCTGATTTTGGAATGCGCTGCCGAAAAGTATAAGACCTGCAGCATCAGGGAATCCGACCACCTCACGATAAAATTAAAAACTCTCTTTCAGGAGCATAGCAACGACGAGGAACTGAACCGGGAACTTTTCGAGCAGACCGTGAAGCAGGTGATCCTGCATCCGGATGGTTCCATAAAGTTTCAGCTGCTGAATGGAAAAATAGTTTGAAGGGAGCGAACTTCCCATGCCACAAAAGGTAGTCATGGAAATCCCGGCAAACCCCATGCTGGGAGATTTGCGAAAGCGAAAACGAGAGTTGAGAGTTGCGGCCTACTGCCGGGTAAGCACCGAGGAAGAAGAACAGCAAAACAGTTTTGAGGTACAGGTAGACTATTACACCGAAAAGATCACCCACCACGATGGCTGGCAGCTTGCCGGAATTTTTGCAGACGATGGGATCTCCGGGGTGCGGACCAAAAAGAGGGACCAATTCAATGAAATGATAGAGCTCTGCAGGAAAAAGAAAATAGACCTCATCCTGACAAAATCAATTTCCCGATTTGCAAGGAATACCCTCGATTGCATCAAGCACGTCCGAATCCTCAAAAGCTGGGGTATCCCCGTTATATTTGAGAAAGAAAACATCGACACCTCGAATATGAACAGTGAAATGATCCTGACCTGCCTGAGTTCCTTTGCACAGGCAGAAAGCGAATCCATCAGCGGCAACGTTACCAAAGGAATTCGCATGGGATACAAGCAAGGGCGGTTTTCCTTCCGTTACACCGGCTTCGCCTTTCAAAAGGGACCGGACGGAGAACCTGAAATCATCCCCAAGGACGCCCAAACCATTCGCATGATTGCGCGGGAATTCCTGAACGGCGACAGCTTGAAAGGGATCAAGGAAAAGCTGGAGAAAGCAGGCATCCTAAGCCCTGCGGGAGAGCCGAAATGGACAACACAGACGATCCAGCGAATCCTACAGAATGAGAAATACGCAGGCGACGTCCTGCTGCAGAAAACCTACACTTCCGATTTTTTGGAAGGGAAAGTCAAGAAGAATAACGGAGAACTGCCGCAATACTACATTCAGAATAACCATCCGGCTATTATCCCAAGAGAAATGTTTGTTGAAATTCAGGAAGAACTCGCCCTGAGAAGAAGTAAAAAGCCTGCCAACACAAAGAAAGCAAAAACCAACCGTGGCAGGTTTACCAGCAAATATGCCCTATCCGAAAGGCTGGTCTGTGGGGATTGCGGCTACTATTTCCGCAGGGTAACATGGAACATTCACGGAAGAAAGCAAATCGTCTGGCGGTGCATCAACCGGCTGGAGTTCGGGCCGAAATCCTGTGGGAATTCGCCCAGCCTTGAAGAAACCTCTCTCCACACTGCCATACTGGAAGCCATCCGTTCGCTGGTTCATGGGCAGCAGGAAGAAATGGCTACGGCGCTGCAGGATACCCTGATACACTGCATTGCCGGAGAAAAGGAAGAAGCCAGCCCCATTGTAATAGAGAACAAAATCAAGGAACTGGAAACCGAATTTGACCGGCTGCTGGTTCTGGCGGTTGGCGAAAACGACATCATTGACCATAAGCTGAAACAAATCAGCGAAACCATCCTCAAACTGAAACAGCAGAAAAAGCGAATCGAATGCGCCGCAGAGCGTTCCGAGGTAATGGAATCTAAAGCCAAAGATGTCATGGGGCTGATTTCCGCAAAGGATCTCGATCTGACAGAATACTCTGACGCCTTAGTATACCGCATCATTGAAAGAATCACCGTACTGTCCAAAGAGGAAATCCGTATCCGTTTCATCGGCGGATTTGAGATCACACAGCCACTTCACTAAGAAGCAGGTACAGAGAAATGCTGGCAGATCACGTGCTGTCGGTGTTTCTCTGTACCTGCTTTTTGTTGAGAAAAATAGTTTCATAAAATTAACATACAACACTAATATGTAACATATCATTTGGAAAAATAAAAAGTGACAAATACTCGATCCCCAACATTTTATTGTCGTTTTATGTGAAATATGATATAATAAAAAGGAGTGTATGGATTGGAGAGGTTCTTTATGGAAAGATTAAAATATATAGTAGAAGACCGCACAATTGCAGAGCTTTTAGGTGTTCAAAACTTCACAAACGAAGAATCAGCAATTCTTGAACTCGTAAAGAATGCTTATGATGCCCATGCCAAAAATGTCAGCATCTGTTTTGGCGATAATTCTATTTGCATAATAGACAATGGAATAGGCATGGATAAGGATACAATATACCAACATTGGATGCATGTTGGAAAAAGTGATAAGGGTTATAGTACCGCAAATAACTCAGGGGATGACGAACGTGTTTTAGCTGGTTCCAAGGGAATCGGACGATTTGCATTAGCACGTTTAGGAGCATCTGTTGTTGTTTATAGTGTGAAAGAAAACTCAAATCCAGTTAAATGGACTACAGATTGGAATGAAAGTATTTTAGACGATTGGGATAACAAAGAAAATATGCCAATTGGTACACATATTTTTATTACCTCATTAAGAGATAAATGGTCTGAGCGAAAGATTTCGAGGTTAATTGATTATTTGTCAATTACCTATAATGATGACAGAATGGCAATAGAGATTATTCCAGATATCGGGAAAAAGGTTCATTATTATTTTAGTGATCCTATACTGGGAAAAAATTGTGTTAGTAAAATAAAATTATTTTATGATAGCGAAAAAAAACATCTTCGCTATGTAATTGATAGTGATGAATTTATTTTATCAGCTAAAGAATATTGCTCAAGCGTAGATTTATACCATTTTGAAGATAAACTATCTGTTTTAGAAGAATTATCCGCAGATAGAGAAATAGATTTATCTGACGATGAATTAGATGATGCCTTAAAATCTTTGGGAGACTTTTATTCAGAATTATATTTTTCACTTAAATCAAGTACTAAAAAAGACTGCGAAAGTTTTCTATATAAGTACGACCAACTTCCAGAAAGGTACGAGAATGGTGTCGTGCTTTATCGAAATGCTTTTAGTATTTCTTCTTTTGATGGAACACAAGACTGGTTGGGCTTCAATAAGCGTACTAGACAGTCCCCAGCAGCAGCAACACATCTTACAGGTTCATGGAGAGTTCGTGGAAATCAGATATCTGGAAAAGTAATTATTGATAAAAAAGAAAACCCATATTTAAGAGATTTATCTAATAGACAAGGTCTTGAAGAAAATGATCATTATAAATTGTTTGTTAAAGTTATTATTGCAGGGGTAGCTGCCTTCGAAAGATATAGACAATCAATTATTAGAGCTATTGATAAAAAAAACAAGATAACAGAATCTCCTCAAATTCCTTTAATTGAGCAAATATTAAAAAACCCTGAGAGGGCTAAAGGTCTGTCTACAAATGATGCCCTGACCCTCGTTCATGAGCTTGATGCTGTTAAAGAAGAATCTGAAAGCTATAAAGAAGAAAAGAAAAATACCGAAGAAAGATACAGATACGATGTCAGAATTCTAAATGTTCTCGCTACTTCTGGACTTAAAGGAGCTTCTATTGCTCATGAAATGAAAAATGACAGGAATAGTGTAAGTGTTAACTATGATTATATTGTGTCAGCCTTGAAGGAGTATTCAATGTGGGATGAACTAAATTCACCAGAGTGCACAGAATACAGCTACAAAAATGTTCCTCAACTACTAAATAGGAATAAAGAAATAAATCAAAAAATTGTTGTATTCATGGATACAATGCTTGACGAGATTAAAAAACAAAAGTTTACTTCCCACACATTATGTGTGTTTAATTCCATAAGTGCAATCCGGGCAAACTGGATACGAGATTATGCGTCGTTAAATATTATAATTGATATTGATGAAGCTATGTGCTTTGATACTTCAGAGGATGTATTTTCTGCTATTTTTGATAATCTCATTTTAAATTCTTGGCAACAAAACAAGTCTGCAAGTAAAATTAACATTTCAATATCAATTCAAAAAGTAGATAGTTGTTTAAAAATTTCTTATACAGATGATGGCGTAGGTTTGCCTCCCAAATATATTAATGACCCTATGCGTATTCTTGCAGTTCATGAAACCTCTAGGGAGAATGGTCATGGACTTGGTATGTGGATTGTTAATAATACAATTCAAATGACAGGTGGACAAATTATCCGCATAGATGGTCATAATAGATTCCATTTTTGTTTTGAATTAGGAGATAGGCTGTAATGAAAGAGATGCGTATTGTATATATCGATGATATAAACGATGAAATTTTATCGAGATATATGAATCAAAATTATTGTACTAAACCTCTTGTATGTTCTCAATTTAAAGAAGAAATTATAAAAAAGTATAATGAAATCAAGTTCAATGGGGAGTTAGGTTATGAAGATCTTCTTCATAATAATTTGGTGCGTTCGGCAAATGTGGTGTTGATTGATAATCACCTTTTTGAAGAAAGAACTGTAGGGGCTAGTAGATTTTCTGGAAAGCAATTTAAAGTCATTCTTAGAAAGCTATTGCCATATGTAGAAGTAATCATCATTACACAAGACGATGCTCTTATAGGTGAAAATATTATTCACAAATTTGCTGATAGGCATGGAAAGGATCCTAATCTATATTATCAAAAATATTTGGACCCTATTTTGGACCAAGCTATCAAATCAGTATTGGAATTTGAGGCATTAGCTGATGATTTGAAGCAAAGTATAGATGTAGAAAAGATATTAGTAGAAAAAATAATTCACTCTCTTCAGGGCGACAGTTCATACGATTCATTGACAAAAGCAGATATTGATAACTTAATTGCGTGTTTTAAGGAGTTAAAGGATGGCTGCTATTAATAAAGATTTTAGAAACACTGATGCTTGTCCTCAACTCGTTGATGTTGTCCTCAAGAAAAACAATCTTGAAAATAAAATTCGGCGAGAGCGAAAACGAGTTCGTATAATCTATAATTCAATTCGAGATAAACAAAGTGAATATTTTAAAGAATTTGCACAAATTTATAATAATAAATGTGCATATTGTGGTGCGCTTCTAGGAATCATCGATATACGACTGTTTGAAATTGATCATTTTATTTGTGAAGCTGATTTTACAAATGATACGGTTGGACGTATTGAAGCAGGAAAGGCTGAAAACCTTGTTTTTTCTTGTTATTCATGTAATCGAGGAAAAGGAAGCTTACATATTGATGAAGAACACCGGATTATGTTAAATCCAGATGATTGCTCCATTGCTGATGTGTTTTTTAGGGATGCCGACTATTATATTAGAATCAAAGATGATTTCAATAATGATGAACAGGTTCGACTTTTTTATAATAGTCTTACACTTGGTAGCGAATCTAGAAGAATTGACTATTTATTACTAGAGATTAAAAATCTTATACACAAAAAGAAAAACACTGAATTGGCAAACAGACTTGAGCAATGTATGGGTTTATTATTATTAAAGAAGAATAATACGCTTTTATAACTCTAATCCAGATCTGAGAAGGAATTAGCAAAAATATGAACGAGAAGTTATCGGGTTCTTATTATACTCCACAGAAAACTGTTGATTTTATTTATAGATATTTACTTGAGCAACACAAAATTTTTACTACTGTTTTAGAACCGAGTGTAGGTGATGGACGTTTTATAGATGTTTTTGTCAAATCAACCACTACGGATCATATCGTTGGTGTTGAACTTTATAATGAAAAAACAGAAGCATTATATGCAAAAAATTACCCATCTAAGGTTGAAATTATTACATCTGATTTTTTACAATTTGCTTATAATTATGATGGGAAATTTCAACTGGTAGTAGGTAATCCTCCATATATTAATATTAAAAATATGGATAAAGATTTCTTAGAGTCTGGTCGTTTATTATGTGAAGAATTTTCGTTACCAGAAAGTTTGCTACAGAATGCTTGGGTTGCTTTTGTTTTAGCATCAATAAAGCTTTTATCTTGTAGTGGTGCAATTTTTTTTGTGTTGCCTATTGAATTTTTACAGGTTCAGTATGCTGAAAAGCTTAGAGGGTTTTTGGAAGAAAGATTTAATACAATACACATTATTTCTTTTGGGGAGCGTATGTTTCCTGAAATAGAACAAGAAGCTTGTTTAGTTTATCTTACGAATGAATCCAAAGCTCTTCCTTACATTTCTTACAAACAATATGAAAAGCTTGACTCTTTGAATGTTGTGTTTAAATCCAAAATTGAGCGTAATAAACCTCTTAAAAAATGGTCAAATGCAATTTTATCTGATTACGACATAGATTTGTTGAACACGACAGCAAGTAAGTATACTCTTATAAGTAATGTTTCTAATAGTGCCCCCGGAATTGTAACAGGAGCAAATAGCTACTTTATATTATCTGAAAATGAAGTAGAGAAATATGATTGTAGACAATTTGTTACACCTATAATTTCTAAAGGTGTCATGGTAAAGAATACATTTGAGATAACGCAATCCTTGGTACAGCAACTTGCTAAAGCAGGGAAAAAAGTTTTTTTGTTAAATTTATCTAAATCCTTACCAAGTGATTTATCTCTCTCGTTACGTAATTATTTGAATAGTATAGCCACAACTAAGCGAAATGGAATAGAAATTCAGCATAGCTATAAATGTTCAAGGCGCACACCTTGGTATGCTGTACCCATAGTTAAGAGTGGCAGTGTCGTCTTTTTTAAACGATATGACATATGTCCTCGTTTATCGACTAATCCAGATGGTATATATACTACAGATATCGCATATAACCTTCAATTATTTGATGGAATTGATGCTGATAGCTTGGTGTTTTGTTTCTATAATTCGTTGACAATGGCTCAATGTGAGTTTGTGGGAAGATATTATGCTGGAGGTGTATCAGAATTAACACCAAGCGAATTTCGTTCCATTTCAATTCCATACCGCCGAATTGAGTCCTCACACATTGATAAGTTAAAAAAAATGTTCCATAACAATGAGTCTCTGGATGATATCATTGAATTTGTCAATTCTAAAACCATTGCAGTAGATCTTTCTGACAGTGACATTTGTCAATTAAATACTATTCGCAAAAAATTGATGAACCGTAGAAAATAGTGAATTGAACAGAGGTCGAGATTTGGAACTCAAAAATGAGACATCCAAAATTCGGCCTCTTTTTCTATGCTGAAAACTGAGAATTCAAGCCATCTTTTCGGTGTTTCTCTCTCTTGTAGAAATGAGACACCCAAAATGAAAAACCGAAAAATCGCAATGTAAAAATGAAAATGGCTCAAATCCGAACCTGAAACTTTCCTTTTGGGGGTATCTTTTTTGTCAACGCTTCCCAGGCTGAGCCTGGACGCACTTCGCGTTCCGGGCTCATTTTTTTATTTTGCCTGTTCACTCGCGTTTATGGCAGGGTATCTATTTTGTAGCGTAAACCCACGTCGGAATGGACTGCGCTCCATTCAAAATCCCCAGCCAAATGGCTGGGGATTTCTCATACCGCTTCGTCATTCCTCCTTTCCGCAAAAAGTCACGCTTGCTGCGGCTATGCCCTTGTAAACGCGGGCATGACGCCTCCGCTTCGCTACCAACTTTTTGCGGCTTAGTACTACGGTCCCTTACTGGCATCTTTTTTGTAGCGTAAACCCAGTTTGAATGTTCATAACGCAGATGAACATTCCTATGTAAAGGAGTAGTCCGAAAGGGCTGCTCCTTTTCTCGTTTATCCGGCTTTTCCAACCAGATATTCTATTTCTACGCCCTGCCTGCTGTTGAGAACGGCATTTCCCGGCAGAACAGGGCTGTGCGGCAAATCCAGCACGCCGGCAATTGTGCGGCTTATGGCCGCGGCCGGCGCAGTACAGAAGCCCTGCAAACATATTTTTTCGCTGTTTTTAGGCTGCCTGTACTTTGTGCCCGCACGCCTTTTTCCGCAGACAGGACTTCGGTATAAAAGCCCAATTCCAAATAATCACGCCCAAGCCGCGGCCTATCTTTGACAACTCGTTTCCGTTCCTTTCCCGTCCTTTTCAAAGATACAAGCATAGGAAAGGGGGGGCTTTCCGTAAAATGCGCTGAATTTTAGTTTGTCGGGAAGTGCCCCAAACCCTCTATTTCCTGCGACGGAGAAACAGGGCGTTTTGCCAGCCTGCGGGTGCGTTCATTTTCAAAAGTCACTTTTTGTGAAAAAAAGACCGCTTTCAGTTGACAAACACACGGCATTTAACTATAATGTATTATTAAAGATATGTATTTTTTTTCATATTTTTTACGGGTATTGAAAAGATCGCGGGATAATTTACAAATAGGGGCTTGATTTCCATGGAGAAGCAGGGCATAATTTTGTCAATCAATCAATCAATCAATCAATCAATCAATCAATCAATCAATCAATCAATCAA
>OBVW01000911.1_pt1 | contig 11334 bp, 9 predicted proteins | sample 1495141 | NCBI WGS metagenome assembly OBVW01 (sample SAMEA2580013, study PRJEB22360) | human gut metagenome | biome: human gut; feature: human-associated habitat; material: faeces | place: Denmark | collected 2008/2010
CGGAGCAATTCGTGGGTATCAGTTGGGGCAAAATACCTTTTGACCCCAACATCATTTTATTTATATCGCAAACATAACTATCAAGTAAACTGTTCTGTAAGCGTAACCGCCTCAATCCGGCACGCTTTTTTATCATCCATTTTTGGCCATTCCTGCAGGTAGATATGATCACCCTCATGCAGCGGATGAAGTACTGCTGTGATTTTTGTTGGGAAGTCAAAATATCCCAAACTAAAGAGTGCCTTCTGGCCTGTATAGAAATAATCGTTTACCTTTCTGCCATTTACAAAAAGTTCCATGCTTTCACATGCATAATCAAAGGAAAGAATGCAATCATAGCCTTCCTTACGGCCTTCCTCATTTTCCCTTGCATACTGCACACTGATCTCATAGATCTTTTCGTCACCCTTTAATGTTTCTGGCTGACCGCAGCTGTTTACAAGCTTACCCGAAAACTCCTCTGGTGCCTGAGCAGACTGCGCAAAGGAAACGCTCGTCTGTACATTTGCATTATTCTTTGCCTGGCTTCTCTTATAAACTGTAAATTCACCATCGCCTGCAATCTCCTTAAAATCTGCCGGAAGTACATCTTTTGAAAGCTTTGGGAATGTACGAATAATTGTCTCCTCACCACCAACTACACGAAGAGTACCGCTCTCTTCCCACACAAAATTATCTGATAATACAAGATATTCCTGATGATCCTTTAATGTAACTCTTGCTGCTGACAATGCATCTGCACGGCTAAGATGCATAACCTTCGCAGGTGTGCCATCCCATGTAAACTGAGGATCTTTATCGCCATAAAATACATAGACATTCTCACCGTCGACAGTCAGTTTACACAGAGGAGTTGCAAGAGCACTTACAAGAAGATGCTCGCCAAGCTTCATATTATATGGATAAAATGTATACTCGCCTGATGCAATATCTGTTTTAGGAAAACGCACTGGCTCACCTTTTGTTTTTCCTTCAAGCACAACATCTTTATGATCATCCATTGTCAATCGTCTCTGATAGTTATTAACAAATACATAGCCATGTGTATCATCATGACGAACTGACACACGAAGAGTATGTGTATCTCCCGGCTTGACAAATTCTGGATCAATATCAGTTGACAAAGCAGCTAAATCAGCACCAAAGTCCTGCAAAAAGTATGCAAGCAGACGAATTTCACGGTAATTATCAGAGATCGTTCCGTACTGACGAATCGGCGCATTAAAATCGTAGTTGATCTCTGGAAGATCATTTAAATATCCTGTCGCACGGCTCTCCTGAAGTGTAGAAAGCTTGCTGTCTGGATTGCTGCCGCCATGATACATGTAGTAACCAAGAAGACCAACACCGCTTCCAAGCTTTGTAAGTGACATCGCACCAACATCATTTCCTGAAACAATAGGACGTCTGTGCTTTGTCACCTGCAAACCGCCGCCAAGCTCTGCTGTAAGATATGGAAAATCATCCTGATTGAATGTAACTGTATCGTCCACATGATGATCACTTGCAATCAGTGCATCGTTTCTTATATGACTAAATACATAATTTGAGTTTGGCTCAATCTCAGTAATACGCTGATCAAGGTGCCTCGCAGTAGCCGCCCATTACAGGAAGAAGTCCTCCAGTCGCAGCACCGCCCCAGCCTGTTGCCGTGCAAAGTGGCAGATCAAAGCCAATCTCTCTTGCCATTGCTGTAAGTGTGCGCATATGCTGCTCACCCTTTTCTCCATTATATCCGCCAACATGACCATACTCATTTTCAATCTGCATGCCAATCACCGGGCCGCCATCCTGATACAAAAAACCTTTTGCCTGCTCATAGACCTTCTCCCAAAGACGTCTCACGTATGCAAGATAAGCAGGGTCATTGCTTCTTAAATCAATTTCATCCTGCTTTTTTTGCAGCCAGTCCGGAAATCCTCCGTTTCTTGCCTCTCCATGTACCCACGGACCAAGGCGAAGAAATACAGAAATTCCCACTTTCTTTGCTGCTTCCAAAAAATCATGAAGATTTCTATTTCCTGTAAAATCGAATTTTCCTTCCTCTTCCTCATGATGAATCCAAATGACATAAACGGATGCAATCGACAAGCCGCCTGCTTTCATTTTACGAAGAGATTCTTCCCATAAATCTGCACGATAACGGCTAAAATGAATCTCACCCATCACCGGAAACCACGGCTTTCCATCTTTCGTCAGATATTTATTTGTAAAACCATACGTTGTGCTCATGTTTTCTTTCCTCTCTGTCTTCTATTATTCGTCTTTATATCTATCTTCATCAATCTTCCTTGTACAGCAAAAATCTTCTAACCATACCATAGACTGGAGGTGCACTGATCGTAAGTCCTGCTGTGAGTGTATCTCCTTCTTCAATTGAAAAATTGATTTTGCTTTCTTGCCACTCCTTTGTAGGATGAATCACAGCCTGAAACAGCTCACTGCTTTGAGTGTTAGTGTCCTTTGTTTTTTCTGCAAACAAATGAACCTCTACACCAGTAGTATCAGTTCCAGAATACTGCGCCTTCAATACATATCGTCCTGATGCCAGATTTTTCTTTTTCTGGCTGATATGAAATATAAAGTTTTTTACACCTTCTACACGCACTGCATTGACAGGCGGCGCTGGAAATGGATCTTCAAATTCTGGATACAGCTGTACATTTACTCCATCCTCACTGCTGCTTGTCTCCCACTGCGTCAGGCCATCATCCCAATTTGCATCTGCAAAAAGATTCTTCTCGCTCATCAGCTTCTCTACAACCTCAATCTCCTGAACTACTGGTTTTGTCCACTCATCATCCAATTCATCAAACCCATCGAATCCATCAATTATGCCCTTTACAAAAATCGTGCCGATTTCATCAGCCTTAACTGCCCCTGCATTTTCCCATTTGACCTTGTGACTTTGAATGTTTCCATCGAGGTAAAGCACTTTTACTTCTTCCGGAAGCTGTACATTTTGGTGTACCTGTACTGTAAGCCGCTGCGGTTTGTAAATCTTTGCTGGAAGTTCTGGCTTTGCATCACCTCTTACAAATTCAAAGGAATGAATTGCCTCCATTGCCTGTCCGCGCTCATCAAGTATTCCCATATTTTCTGCCCATCCGCCTTCATCGCCGCGCGGAATGCACAGTGGTTCCCAATAGTAAATTCCTCTTCCCATTTTATCAGGAAGAGATGCCATGATTGTATTGTCCATATCAAGCACCATACGCTGTCCCAATGGCGATGCCGCAAAGCCTGCAATCTTTTCCTGAGCTTCATCAATAAAGCCATTTTTGCTCTTTCGCCATGCATGTGCAGTCTCAGCAAGAATAATCGGCTTTTTAAAATCCTGTATTAGCTTTTTTGTTGTTTCCTTTAAATCGTTAAATGTGCCATGCCAAAATGGATAATATGATAAACCGATCACATCAAAGTCAGAGAGCCCTGCTTCAAATGCACGATCAAACCAATCTTTTAAGTAAAAATAGCGACCACCCTGATCAAGGTGAACCATGATAAGAAGCTCTTTGCCTCCAATTTCTCTGGCAGCCCTGATTCCGGCATTCACTAAACGCACCATTGATACATAATCTGGCAGTTCTCCATCAGGGAAAAGAAGACCACTTCGAATCTCATTTCCAATCTGAACCATATCCGGCATTACACCAGCTTCCTTTAACGCGCACAGCACCTTAATTGTGTACGTATACACAGCTTCTTCAAGTTCTGTCCCATGAAGATTTTCCCATGCCTTTGGCTTTCTCTGCTGACCTGGATCTGCCCACCAGTCTGAGTAATGAAAATCAAGCAGGAAGTCAAAGCCCTCCTGTTTGATCTTTTTTGCCATCACAATCGTACGCTCTAAGCTGCAATATCCACCAGATTCCGGCACATTTTCAGGGGTATGCCATATGCGAAGACGCATTGCATTAACACCATGTTTTTTTGCTAATTTAAGCGGATCGATCAATGTTCCATCCAAATCATATGTCTTCATTCCTTTTTCCAGATACTCCTGTAAAAATGAAATATCCATTCCCTTATAATAATCAAGCATCTTAAAACGTCCTTCCCGCTGACTTTCGAAGTAATATCTCATAGTCCAGCATAGTTTTTTTATTATAAATTTCTCCCTTTAGGCAATGAATCATCTGCTTTCCGATTGTAATGCCCTGCTGTCTCGCTAAAATATTAACCGCCGTAACCGCCGGAGTAAAGCAGTCCAGCGTAGCACCATTGTAAAGTGAAGCGATTCCGATATCAAGTGGGATTCGATACCCTTCTGCCTGAAGCCTTGACATCATTCGACTGCAAATAACATCATCTCCACATATCACACACTCTACCTTGTTACTCATAACATCATGAATTATATTATCCATCAGTCCCATCCACTTGAAGTTACGAATGCATAGCTGCTGTTCCTGTGCAAGTCCATATCGATCAATTGCCTGATAAAAACCTTCAATTCGTTCATGATTAACACGATACGTTGATTCTCCTAAAATCAGTGCAAACTTTTTATAGCCACAATCAATTAGCATAGATGTCATGCGGTGCGCTGCCTCATTGTTATCACTGTCAACTTGAATTACATTTTCATCTGCACAGCTGCCTGTCAGCCCAACTGGGATACCTTGCTTTATCAGATATTCCAGTGTCAAATCCTCGTCATAGCTTCGCATTAAAATCATCCCATCTACTTTGTGATCCTCTACAAGCTGCTTGGCTCCTGAATAATCTGTCGCTGTTCCCGTCGTGATAATCACATTATAATTTTCTGATGCAGCTGCTTCACTGATTCCAAGAAGACACTCCTGAAAAAAGGGAATACTAGCCGTATACGCATCTGCTGGAATCACAACGCCGATATTCCCTGTTTTCACCAATTTCTTCTCATCATTCGCCTTCTTTTCTCCATATTGGTTTGACAAATTATCTTGCGCTGCGACATAAGCCTGAATACGTTCTATAGTAGCTTTTCCGATTCTTCCTTTTCCTGACAATGCTCTAGATACAGTACTCTTTGATACACCAAGCTCATTCGCAATCTCTTCTATTGTCATTTTCCTGATCTCCTTTTCCCACCTTTTTTCTAAAAAGAAAGCGGAAAGGGCTGTCAGCTTTGCAGTCCTTCCCGCATTAATCGCTGTCAGATTACTCTGCCTTTGCTGCGATAAATTCTTCCTTCTGTCTCTCCATCTCATCAAGCACATCCTGAATACCAGCGCTCTCAAGTGCTGCTCTAAACTGCTCAATTGTTGCGTCTACATCATCTACAAGTCCATTTACAAGCGGATTGTAATAGGTTTCGATGTTTGCCTCTACTGCTGCCACCTGAGACGCTACATTAGTGTTATCAAATGTGAAGCCTTCCAGAACGTGAGATGGCTTAATGTTTGCTTCCCACTCAGCCTTCATCTCATCATACTTGTCATCCAGTGCAGTTCTGTCTTCAATATACTCAGTTCTTGTAATATCTGCATTGTTCCAGCCCCAGTTACAGTTGCTACTTACACCATAGCCTGACTCGTCAATTACCTTATACTGATCATCACCAACTGCCTCCCAGTGCTTGCCCTCAATACCAAGCATTGCCAGATCATATACCTCTGGGTTGGTGTAGAACTCATTCAAAACCATCAACGCTCTTTCTTTCTTGTCACTGGATGCATTTACGGCAACACCATTATTAATATATGAATTTACTTTCTTAGGAAGATCAGAAACAGGATCAATAAGTGTTACATTCCAATCTGGATTTTCTGCATTTGCCTGTTTTGCATAAGTCAAACAGCTTCCAAGATTCCATACCATAGATGCTGTTCTTCCTGTTAACAAACCAGTCTGTCTTTCATCACTAGAATTTAATACATCAGATGACCATGCACCCATATCTGCTAACTCTTTCATCTGCTTGCAGTAATCAGCAAATCCGTCCCAGTCAAGAATGTAGTACAGATCGGTATCTTCTGGATCCTGTGTATTGTAAAGAACAAGCTCACCACCCTTTGGAGCACCGCCCAAAGTAGAAAGTCCCTTTTCCTGGAAATACTGATACCATGGGCCACCCTGGCTTGCATACATGCCATTCTCAGCACAAGCCTTAAAGAATGCCATTAAGCTGTCCCAATCCTTGATCTCATCAATGCCATACTCTTCCATTAAGTCGCCGCGAACTGCCAGAACATCCTGTCCAAACTCGTTTGAATAATTTGGTACCATATAAACTTTGCCATCAATCTTTGCCTGATCCCATGCCATTTCTGGAACAACATCCCAAATGCCAGGTGCATAAGTCTGAATATCTTCCTCTGTAAGCTCAGCAAATCCGCCAAGTGCAACAGTCTGCTCATAGTGACACCAGCTTGAAGCGGTAAAGATTAAATCAAAATCCTCTCCACCGGAGAATAACAGGGAATACTTAGTATCATGTTCGCCCCAAGATAAGAAATCAACGGATAAAGTACAGTTTAACTTTTCCTCAAGAATCTCATTAATCTTTCCATATACCTCATCGAAATCAGGTGTTCTATCACCAATCAGGTACATCTTTAATTCCATTGGCTCTGATGTATCTACATCAGATGCCCAGATATTTGTGGACTCTTCCTCTGCTGTTGCTGGAACTGACATTCCTGCCATCATTCCAACTGCCATAGCTGCACTTAACAGCTTCGCTGTGTTTCTCTTTACTCTTCTCATAATAAGCCTCCTTAATTTTGTTTGATTTTATTTGATATTGTTTGGTTTTACTTTTTTATAAACTTCATCAACCCTTTACTGCACCAATTGTGATACCCTGTACAAAATATCTCTGGACAAGCGGATATGCCAAAACGATTGGTCCTGTAACAACGATAGTCAGTGCCATCTTTAATGTCTGCGTTGGCAAAGATACGGCACTTACAACGTCACCACTGACGTTTCCGTTTGCCAAAAGCTTTTTATAAGCCTCAATTCCGTTTATCTTCTGATATAAGAAATATTGAAGCGGATACATCTCTTCTTTCTTAATATAAAGCATTGCATTGTACCAATCGTTCCAATATGCCAGTGCAATGAAAAGTCCAACTGTCGCTAATGCCGGCTTAATAAGCGGCATTACAATCTGGAATAACGTGCGGTATTCACTGCATCCATCAATCTTTGCTGCATCAATCAAAGACTCTGGAAGAGCCATAATATAACTCTTCATAATGAGCAAATTATAAACAGAGAACATAAGCGGCAATAGCAGTGCCAAATAATTGTCCTTTAATCCGAGAGTGTTGGTCATCAAAATGTAATACGGTACCAAACCACCAGAAAATAATGTTGTAAAGTAGAAGAAGAATGAAAACTTGTTTCTCCACTCAAAATCTTTTCTTGCCAGTGCATAAGCTGTCATCGTCTGAAGCAAAAGACCTACAACAGTACCAACAGCAGTCAGACCGATTGTGGTTGCATATGCTCTGAAAACGACTGATGGATCACGAAACACCGTCTTATATGCATCTAAGGAAAAATCCTGCGGCAGAAGGCTGAATCCGTTTTTGTTGATCGCTGCCTCCGAGGAAAAGGATCCTGAAACGATCATGATAAATGGAATCAGACACAGTATTGCCACAATACCCGTAAAGGCGTACGCCACAATATTAAGTGAAATGATATCCTTGCCATGTCTAATCTTGCTGGCTTTTGTTTTTGAACTCATTGTACGCATCCCCCTTTAGAATAATGTGTAATCCTTGTCGTACTTACTTACAAGCCAGTTTACAATTACAATTGTGACAAAGCAAAGTACCGACTGATATAAGCCGATTGCGGCTGACATACCGAAATCCTGACTGCTGATCAATGCACGGAAGGTCAGCGTATCAATAACGTCTGTCTTGTTGTACAAAAGACCATTGTTTCCTACTAAATTGTAGAATAAATCGAAGTTGCCCTTGAAGATACCTCCTACAGAAAGCAAAAGCAAAATAATGGTGGTAGGCATGATCATCGGAATGGTGATCTTGCGGATTCGCTGCCATACGTTTGCACCGTCGATTGCGGCTGCCTCATAAACTGATGTATCAATTCCCATAATTGCTGCCAGATACATAACTGATCCGTATCCAATGTTCTTCCATACATTGAAGAATACAAGAATGAATGGCCAATAATCTGGCTTTGTATAGAAGGAAATCTTCTTACCTCCAGCAGACGTAATCATACGATTCATAAATCCATAATCAGAACTAAAAATGTTGAAGGCCATAACACCTACAATAACCCATGAAATGAAATATGGAAGGAACATAAGCGACTGTGTGATCTTGCGGTAATGTTTGTTATGAATCTCCGTTAAGAAAATTGCGACCGCGATCTGCATGATCGTATTTACAGCAATAAAAACAATACCGTATTTTTCGTTACCAGCCATGCCTGACCAGATTTAAAAAAGAAATCGAAATTTTTAAATCCGTTCCATGCACTTCCCCAGATACCGCCGGCATAAGTGTACTTCTTAAATGCCAGAACAACACCCGCCATTGGATAATACGCAAAAACCAATGTATAGATTACTGCTGGTGCCAGCATAATCAAAAACTGACGATAACGGTACACTTTTTTGAAGAAAGCCTTAGGACCTCTTGGTTTTTTCACCACTTCATTATTCATTGCTTTCCATTCCTTTCTGTTGCGCATTTTATTGCGCACTTTTTGTTTCCTCATTGACGTTTTTACCAATGTTTTATGATAGTTACATTATACTTTTTAACTTTTTAACCGTCAATTTTCATCCTGCATAATATACCCAACGTATTTCATACTTTTTTCACAATTTTTGAGCACAATAATGCGCAATAATAGTTTTTTAGTGTTGCGCACGCTCTTTGTTTTTTATTTTCTTAACACTCTTGCACAAAAATTTATTTTTAGATATACTATTTGAACACAGCAGCAAAGCGAACTTCAGCTGTTCGCTTTACATAGTTTTTTAATATTTCTTATAGAAGGGAGTTTTTCATGAACCGTAAGAAAAAATATGCATCTGTCATAATACCCGCTGTCTCACTTTTTCTTTTACTGTTTCTCTTTTTGCTCAGCGGTCTAATCTCTCTTGGGCAGCAGCTTAATTCTGTCAGTCCCATTCTTGCCTGGCTGTACGGACTAATTGTTCTTGCCTGTTTGGGTGCAGGTATTATATGGCCTATTGTAAGTGTTTGGAGGCGCCCCATCTTTTCTATGTATATGCTTCGCTACCGTGATGGACGTGCCCGCTTCTACTGGTGCCGCAAGCTTACCGATAACTTAAAGAAAAACACAGAGCTTACAAATGAAGAAACTGCGCAGCTTGAGGATTTCTTAAAACAAGGCAATCAGGCCGATGATCTTTTGATTGAATTTTTCACAGAAAAGTTCTCTCCTGTCATAGACAGCGAGATCAAAAGTGCTGCAAAGACAGCTTTTGTTACAACAGCAATCTCTCAGACAGCTTTTTACGATATGTTTTCTATGCTTTCTGTCAATCTCCACCTGATACGCACCATAGTAGAATCCTGCGGCTATCGCCCAAGCGGTGCATCACTCCTTGGACTCTATGTGCGCATCTTAAAGGCAACATTTTTAGCAGGCGGTCTTGAGGAGATGGATCTTGAAGAATTGCTTCCACTTGTAACTGGAAACGCTGCTATGAAGCTTCCCGGCCTTGTCTTTGCCTCTGCTGCACAAGGTACCGTCAATGCATTTATGACAATCCGTGTTGGTATTTTAACAAAAAAATATCTTTTCAGTGCTGATGGACCAATTGAAATGCCGCAGGCACGAAAAGACTCCTATAAGGAAGCAATTGATTTTCTAAAAAAATGTGAATTACATAAAGATGTGATTGCAATTGCTAAAAAAACAGCGCAAGGCGCTAAGGAAGCTGCTGCTGCATCTGTAAAAAAAGTATTTAAAAGTCCAAAAACCTCACCGCTTACTTAAAGCGGTGGGATTTTTGTGTTTTTTTCTATATAAATAGTCATAATGACACTTTCCTGCAAATCTCAAGGATTCCCTTGATATAAATCACAAGTGCTGTCTCAACACGTTTTAACGAGATGGCCTCATCTGGCTGATGATAATCTCCATGTCCCTTTTGGAAAAGTCCCTCTGGAGCTGGCGGCAACGGCATACCTGTTCCGCATGCAAAGGCTCTTGGAAGCTTTCTTGCATAAGTTCCACCACTCATAACAAATGGCTTCTCATGATTTTTTGTCAAACGATTGTAGGTGTCCGTCATAATAGTCACTGCTGGATGCTTCGGATCAAACAATGTTGGCTTTGTATTTCTTGTTACATTAAGCGAAAATCCATTTTCATTTGCTTTCTTTTCTGCTATCACTGCAAGATCTTCTTTACAGCCTGCCGGATACTTTGACAAAAATCCAAATACCAAATGACCATCTTTTATCCATCCCTGTGTCACAGTTAATACAATCGGTCCTGAAATATCATCCTCAAAAAATACACCAAGCGGTGTTCCATGACAATCTTTATTAATAGAAATAATCCATGACAACACTTTGCAGTCATTCTCTGAGGCGAGTTCATATCGACAAATCGCTTCACAAAGAATCGTCAATGCATTGCTTCCGGCTTTTGGTGATGCACCGTGAGCTGTTATGCCATGAGCTGTAAGTTTCCAGGCACGCTTTCCATTTTCTGTCTGCATTTGTTCCACCGTTACAGATGATTTCCTTGATGATATAAGCTCTTTAATACGCGGTGCGTCCATAACAACAGCCTCCGCAATATTAGGAACAGAATACAAACCACAATCACATGAAAAAGAAATCAGCCTTTCACTAACGCTTTCATTTGCCGTCAGCTCTCCATTAAAACTTCCGCGTTCTCCACAGCATACTGGAAATCCGCTGTCTGGTACAAGAGACAGCTCTGGGCACGGATAATGAGCCACAAAATGATCAATATCAAACATTCCAACCTCTTCGCTCGTACCCATATACGCATCAAGACTGTACGTAAGCTTGATTTTGTGTTCCTTCATATATAAAAGAAGATATAGCGCCATTACTGCTGAACTTTTATTATCCTGACAACCTCTGGCAATCATATATCCCTGCTCCACAACAGGCTCAAACGGGTCATGCTCCCAGTAGCCTCCTACTGGGACAACATCAAGATGGCTCCAGATTCCAATAGACTTTTCTCCATCTCCATATCGGATTCTACCGACACAAGAGTCAAAATTTTTTGTGTCCAGTCCATACTCCTTTCCAATCTGCAGCATCTCATCTAATACTCTGACACATTCTGGACCATATGGCGGCGTTTTTTTTTCTTGCCCCACCCCCCCCCCTGTTGGAGTAA
>OBVW01000920.1_pt1 | contig 11239 bp, 13 predicted proteins | sample 1495141 | NCBI WGS metagenome assembly OBVW01 (sample SAMEA2580013, study PRJEB22360) | human gut metagenome | biome: human gut; feature: human-associated habitat; material: faeces | place: Denmark | collected 2008/2010
TTTTCTCTTTTTTCAAGTTATTCAGCCGTTTTAATCAAGATTTCCTTGTTTTTTATGTTTTTTTCAATTTCCTGAAAATTCGTTTCAACAAATGCTGCACCCCCACAGCAGTCAGCAGCCCGGCTGCGATTCCCAGAACAAAGAACCAGCGAATACTTCCATAAGTCGTACAATACATCTGACGAAACACATACGCGCTCACCAACAGCCAGAAGCCGATATCCTCCACACCGACTGCCAGCGGATGATGCCGCACGAGTCTTCGTATCAGCAGCAGAATCTGATAACCGCAAAAAAGTACCATCCCCGTAAGCGCCGCATAGAAAAAAATCACAACTTCTGTTTCAATTCCGAGCATCATAATAACGCCTACTTAAATAATTTTGACAGAAAGCTCTCATTTTGCCCGCCCTGATTCACTCCAGAATAAGCAATACTGTCAATATTTCCGGAAAGGTCTACTTCTCCCTTCTCAACACTGAGCCGGTTCACATGGAGGTCTGTGCCTTTCACCATAAGCATCCCCTGCTCTGTCTCCAGAAGAATCTCATTCAGATCAAACGAGAGAACATCCAGAACTCCGGTAACCATACTTGTCTTTCTGTTATTCACGATCAGTTTATGTGCCTTCGCCGGCATTTGTCGTTCTTCCATACACTTTCCCCTTTCCTTCTGCTTTTCTATATATATGAGGGGTTGTATTATTTTATACCGGAAAAACGAATTTTTCTGTTTTATAAATAGCGGAACAGGTCTTTCGCCTCTTCTTTCTTGGTCGTATCCTGAATATCCAGCACTTCTACTTTCACCGTCTTTGTACCGAACTGAATCTCGATCACATCTCCCACTTTCACTTTTACGGATGCCTTTGCAGGCTTTCCGTTCACCAGAACTCTCCCTGCATCACATGCTTCGTTGGCTACGGTCCTGCGTTTGATCAGCCTGGAAACTTTTAAAAATTTGTCCAATCTCATCAATCTTTTCTCCTTCCTTCTCCTGTAAAGAGAATACAACCGGCTTGTCCGACTGTATCCTCTTATGCATCTTTATCTGTTCGTCAATTATGCGTTTACAGCATCTTTCAGAGCTTTTCCAGCTTTGAATTTCGGAGCTTTGCAAGCTGCGATCTTCATTGTCTTTCCTGTCTGAGGATTTCTTCCTTCTCTTGCTGCTCTTTCGCTTACTTCAAAAGTACCGAATCCTACTAACTGTACTTTTTCTCCTTCTTTTAACTGCTCTGTTACTACATCAACAAACGCTTTTAATGCTTTCTCTGCATCTTTCTTTGAAATTTCTGCCTGCTCAGCGATTGCTGCGATCAGTTCTGTTTTGTTCATGGATAATTCCTCCTCTTTATTATGCTAGAATGATTATTCTAAATTGGTAAAGGCCGCATGTCTCTACCCTTTACATGTCGATACCCTTATGTACTGTTATAACTGGTGAAACTGCTTTTGTCAAGCAGTTTCACAGATTTACCATGCAAAGCGGTACTGTTTACAATAACAGCAACATTTTTACATAATCTTATCAATCATTGCCAGCACTTCTTTGCCCATAGCTGCGGATTTTTCATCTGCATCAGAAAGGGAGGTTCCTTTGATACCGTAGTAGAATTTGACTTTCGGCTCTGTTCCCGATGGTCTCACACATAACCATGCATCATCGGAAAGATCATAGTACAATACGTTCGATGTTGGAAGACCTGTCGAAGATACTTCACCAGTCTGCATATCCTGAATCGTGTCTGCTTTGTAGTCTCTCGCTTTCAGCACTTTGTAGCCTGCGATCTCTGCCGGCGGATTCTTACGGAGTGTCTCAAGAATCTCCTGGATCTTTGCAAGTCCTTCGATTCCTTTGAGTGTGATAGACTGGATATCATCTTTGTAGTATCCGTATCTCTCATACATCTCGATCATGGCATCCCAGAGAGTCATGTCTTTTGTCTTGTAGTAAGCAGCTGCCTCGCAGAGTGCCATTGTCGCAACGATCGCATCTTTATCCCTTGCATGTGTTCCGATCAGACATCCATAGCTTTCTTCAAATCCGAATAAGTACTCGCCTTTTTTGCTTGTCTCAAATCCCAGAATCTGCTGTCCGATATATTTGAATCCGGTCAGAACTTCAATCAGCCCTGTGTTATAGTAATCTGCAATCGCATCCGCCATATTGGTTGTCACGATCGTCTTGATCAGATATCCATCCTCAGGGAGTCCTCTCAATGCGCTTCTCTGTCCGATCTCATAGTCTGCAAGGAGACAGCCGGACATATTTCCTGTCAGATCGTGATATTCACCGTTTTTATCTTTTACCCGGACACCCAGACGGTCTGCATCCGGATCTGTAGCAAGCACAATGTCTGCATCCACTTCTTTTGCCAGCTTCAGTCCCAGTTCAAATGCCTCTGCCGCCTCCGGATTCGGATAAGAAACAGTCGGGAATTCGCCGTCCGGCAGGTCCTGCTCTTTGACTACATATACGTTCTCAAATCCAAGTTCTTTCAGGATCCGGCGAGCCGGAATATTACCGGTTCCGTGAAGCGGACTGTATACAATCTTCAGCTCTTTTCCAACTGCATCAATTGCATCCTGATGAATCACCTGTTTTTTCAGTTCTGCTATGTAAGCATCATCCACCTCTGCTCCGATCACTTCGTAGAGTCCGGCTGCTTTGGCATCCTCTGCCGGCATCGTCTTCATCGTCGTATAATCTGTCACTGCCTTGACTTCATCCATGATTCCTTTGTCATGAGGCGGTGTGATCTGCGCGCCATCTTCCCAGTATACCTTATAACCATTGTACTCCGGTGGATTATGGCTGGCTGTAATGTTGATTCCGGCAATACATCCAAGTTTTCTGACTGCGTAAGAAAGCTCCGGTGTCGGACGAAGAGAATCGAATACATAGGCTTTGATTCCGTTCGCAGCCAGGCAGCATGCCGCTTCCTGTGCAAATTCCGGTGACATCCGGCGTGAGTCAAATGCGATGGCAACTCCTTTTTCTGCGTTTCCACTCTTTAAAATATAGTTTGCCAGTCCCTGTGTTGCCTTTCTCACTGTATAAATATTCATACGGTTCGTTCCGGCTCCGATAATTCCCCGAAGTCCTGCTGTACCAAACTCTAAATCTGTATAAAAACGCTCTTTGATCTCGTTCTCATCTGATGCGATACGCTCCAGTTCTGCTTTTGTATCTGCATCAAAATAAGCATTTGTCAACCACTCATTGTATATTTCTTTGTAACCCATCTTAGGCACCTCCTGCAATATAGTATGGTTCTATTATACAACAGCCGCCTATAAATGAAAAGTGAATATATTTTCTAAAAATCGCTCTTTTTCTGCCTGCTGTCCGATTGCAGTCTGCAGTTTTTCTACACTTTTCTCTGGAATCCGCGCCTTATTGGAGTTCGAATACAGATTTGCTGTCTTCCAGAACTTCTCCGGATAGGCCAGGCAAAGTGCAAGGAATTCCTTTTCCCTGTCCTCCAGAGGACGAACGCTCTCATACATCTCCAGAATCTTTCTTCCCAGACTTTCTTTCCACTGATATTTTTCCATCACCTTTCGCAGGAAATAATACAGATCCTGTACCTGTACATCCATTCTGAAATGCTCAAAATTGGTGACTGCAATCCTGCCGGAACTGATCCAGATGTTGTGATAATTATAATCTCCGTGTATCAGCTTTCCGGCTTTTAAATTGTCTTTGTACAATTCCGGATATCCGGAGCACTCCATCCGTTCTGTCACACTTTGCGCCATCTCATACATTCTCTCAAAATGTGCCAGAAAACGACGCTCAAATTCATTTTTTGTGACCCTGGAACGGATAAATGCCCGCACTTTTTTCACTTCCCGGTTGTGCCGCCTTAATTCTGACAGCATATCTCTTCCTGCAAAAGGTTTCAGTTCTATCTCTAAAACAGGTTCATGATCCGAAGCCTGAGGAACCATCTCCTGCATCTTTTCTTTTGTCCACGCACCGTCGCCAAGAATTTCTCCCCAATCCATTCTCTGATGCAAAAGTCCGAGAGCCTGTGCCGCTTCCAGCACATCCCGCTCCCTTCGTACCTCACACTCTCTTCCCGAAACCCATTTTTTCAGCATGTACTTTGTTCCATCCTGGGATACGCTAAAGAGTTTTCCCGCCTTCGTAAAGATGGGTGTGTCCACCTTCATTCCGTGTCTGGATTCCAGATAACAGAGCAAAACATACATCAGAGGTGCGCGCCCAACCGAAATTCCTGCCGGTCCAAGCAGCATCAGCCCCTCCTTTGTATCGCAAAAATAAGCACCCCTGGTCTTGCGGGTGCTTATCACGTCTATGTCATACTGTTCCAGAACTTCTAACTCATATTCTCTCATACTTGCCCCCTGCACTTTGCCCCGCCGAAAGCAGGGCGGATTCATGACTCTTTCTAATCTATGAATCCCGGTGAGCAAGTATGCTAAAAGCCAAATCTTTCTTTCACGTAATCACACAATTTTCCTTTTTGATTCCATGCCGGATCTTCGATCACCATATCCAGCAGCTCATTTAAGAGCGTTCCCAGTTTTTTTCCCGGCGCTATTCCGAGATTGATCAGATCCGTTCCTGTCACTGCCAGATCTTTTAATGTCACACATTCTTTGTTTCGCAGCGCATTTCGATACAGTTCTCTGATCTGAATGATATTTTCCAGCTTTCCTCTGCGTTCAACTCTGCGCTTTTGTATCTGCAAGCCGGACTGCCAGATAATATGGAAAGAGTTCCACCCCGATCTCATGCATGGCGCGGCGCACGTTCGCTCCGGTCGGTTCCATCCGGTAATCATGATATGCAACAAGCTTTGTTACTTTTCGAATCGTATCATTATCAAATTTCAAACGTTTCATCACTGTTTTTGCAATTTGCTCGCTGGCGATCGCATGCCCTTTGAAATGGTCTCTTCCATTTTCATCTGTGGTCTTCATTACTGGTTTTCCCATATCATGGAACAGCATGGTCAGTCTGAGGACTTTATCATTCTTTACATTCTGCAGCGCATGAACTGTGTGTGCAGCTACATCATATTTATGATGCGGCGTATTCTGCTTCACACCGACCATGTCATCCCATTCCGGAAGCACCACTTTTGTGATTCCCAGCTCACAGGCATCCTGAATCCGCTCCGGATGATCGGATACCAGCAGTTTTACCAGCTCTGCCTGAATCCGCTCTGCACTGATCTTTTCCAGATTCGGCGCCAGACTTTTGATCGCTTCTGCGGTCTCCGGCTCGATTGGAAATGCCAGCTGCGCAGAAAAACGTACTGCGCGCAGAATCCGAAGTGCATCCTCTGAAAAGCGCTCCTTCGGATCACCCACACAACGGATCAGGTGATAATTCAAGTCCCTCATTCCGCCAAACGCATCCACCAGACGCTCATCATCATTGTATGCCATGGCGTTGATCGTGAAATCCCGTCTCTTTAAATCTTCCTCCAGCCGGCTTGTAAATGTCACCTCTTTCGGATGACGGCCATCCTCATACAGTCCGTCCACCCGGTAAGTGGTTACCTCAAATCCGTCTTTTCCAATCAGAACTGTTACCGTCCCATGCTCGATCCCAGTGTCTACGGTACGTCGGAAGATCCGCTTCACCTGCTCCGGCTTTGCAGAAGTCGTGATATCCCAGTCCTCCGGTTTTCTGTTCAGAATGGAATCCCTGACACAGCCGCCCACCGCATATGCATCATAACCATGTCTCTGTAAGTTTTTAATAATCAAAACTACTTTTCTTGGCAATTCTATTTTCATTGAAACTCTTCCCCTTTATTCTATGGTCTACCCTGTCTTTCCATTTCTATCTCATTTAAAATTTCAAGTTCACGTTTTTGGCAACTAAATATTATAACCTGTCTTGACTGTTCGCTCAACCATTTTAGCGTATATTTTAATCTTTTTTCGTCATAACATCCAAACGCATCATCCAGGATCACCGGAACTTCCTCGCCATACAGAATCTCAAGAGCTGCCATTCGAAGTGCAAAATACACCTGCTCCACGGTTCCCCTGCTGACTCGTTCTGCCGGAATCCGCCGCCCTTCTGATAAAAGAATCAGTTTCAGAGAATCCTCGATCAGAAGCCTTGTATACTTTCCATCTGTTACTTTCGCAAGGATTTTTGATGCTTTTTCATTCAGTACTGTACCGAAATCTTTTGACATGGATGCCGCTGCCTTCTCCATTGTCTCAGATGCGATCTCCAGTGCCCGTGCCGTCTTTTTCAGCCTCTGCTCCTCTTCTCCGGAAAAATCCAGCTCCTCCAGCTGTTCTTTTACATTATTTAAACTGACCTGCTTTTCCTTCTGTTCCTCCCCGATGCGCTGCAGCGTCCAGTACAGCTTCTGCTTTTTCTCCCTGTAACCAGATTCCATCGTTTCTCGTTCTTTGATCCTGACACCTTTTTGTGTCTGCGCGTCTTTTATTCCCCAAATAAGAAACAAAATACTTACCGCGACTGGAATCAATGTATATACACTGTGCAAAATCACGCCGACTGCCAACAGACACATGGCTGCGATTATCTGCCAGCTGATTTTTTTCTTCTCCTCTTCTGTCACATGCTCAGGTTCTCTTAAATCTGCAAGCTGTCGCTTCTTTTCCTGCATCTCTGACTCCAAACGCATCTTTTCCTGCTGAATATACTGATATTTTCGTTGAAGTGCCTGCCGTTTCTCTGCTTTTTCCGATTCCAGCTGCTTCCATTTCCGGGTGATTTCCTTTTTGCGCTGCTTTAAGTGCTCCTCTGCCCCTACCAGATCTACTCCGCTGTTTCCTGTTTCGTAATAATTTGCTGCATAATTCTGAAGCTCTGCCGCCAGACTTTGCCCTGGTCTTGCTCCAAGCTGTCCGATCGCTGCCGTATTTTCAAACTGTTCCGCTGTCAATCCATTTAACAGCATATCCAGATCACCATGCTCCACAGAAAGTTCCTCACCGTCATCCTCGCAGATCAGCACAGCTCCTTTTGTGTACCGGTCAAAACGCCGTTTCAGACAAAAGGTCTTCTCACCACAGGAAAACCGCATCGTTCCGGCGTATTCATTCGGATTCTCCCACGGTTCAAACCGGCTGAACGCATCATTGTGCGCCGCTTTTCCGCGCCCTCTCTCCATCCCGAAGAGCATCGCTTTTAAAAATCCGTAAATCGTGGACTTTCCGAATTCATTTTCTCCATAGAACACTTGGATCCCGTCCCGAAACACAAATCTCTGATTTGAAAATTTTCCAAAGTTTTTGATCTCAATCTCTTTTATCTTCATGCCTTCTCCTACTGCCGGTTTGCCATCAATGCCTGAATTCCTTCACAAAGCGCCTCATACTCTACGCTTCCTGTCTCACATCCCCCAAACGCTTCAATGTATTTTCCGATCAGATTCTCCTGATTTGCCTTCCACAGTTCTTCAAAATCATAATCCGGAATCGTCTCATCCACAATTTCCAGAATATTCCCATATCTATCCTTGGAACCCGTATCAAATTCAATATCCGGATCCCTCTTTCCCGTCAGAATGAATTTGTAGAGATTCTCTCTTCCATGCTCCTGAATCTGTCCCCGGATCAGTTCCCGCACTTCTGCATTTCCCATCCGGCTCTCTGTCTCGAGCACCAAATGCAGATATTCCCGTTTTGCCAGTGGTACAAATTCAAATCTAGTGCCTCTTTCTGAAATCTCTCCCCTGATAAATCCATGCTTTCCTGTATCATTCTTATCGGTCGGTTCCAATGCCCCCGCATATGCTGCAAGTCCCGGGATCACCTGGCAATATAGTCGAATCCGCTTTTTTCCAACAGACTTTTCTGTATCGGAAGATGTTTTTCATCTCCGCCGTGAACCAGAAGAATCTCATACTTTGCGTCTCCTTCCGCACGGATCCCGCCATCAAAAGGTGTCAGTATCTCCCGTGACTCATAGCTGAATCCCGTCACTGCCACATCAAGATCCTCAAAGATCACACACTCCGGCTCTTTGTCAAACAGCGGATATACATTGCTGCTCCACTGAAAGCTCCGATAATAAGAATCCTTCTTTAAAAAATCATGGTTCCCGGCAATCAGAACAACCTTTGTCCGGGAAAGTCGGGAAAAATAATAGTCCACTTCTTTTAATTCTTTCTTCAGCGGCTGTCTGTGGAACAGATCCCCCGCAATAAGAAGCAGATCCGTCTGTTCTCGCTCACAGATGTCGATCACTTCCGCAAAGGTATCCCACAATTCCTGAGGCCGCACCTTTGAATAAGCGTCTCCCGCATCCGGAGACGCACCCAGATGAACATCCGCAATGTGAATCCATTTTACCATGGTATCTCCCTCCTGTCTCTTTTATCAGCAAAGAGGGTGCTCAAAAGCACACTGCCTTTGGTCACCCTCTTTCAATTCTCTTATAGACTTCTCCCTGGAAATATTATAAATCACAGTTATTTACAGTTCTCGGGAACGGAATCACGTCACGGATATTGGACATACCTGTCAGATACATCACACATCTTTCAAATCCAAGACCAAATCCTGCATGTCTCGTAGAACCATATTTTCTCAGATCCAGATAGAACTTGTAATCCTCCTCGTTCAGATCCATCTCTGCCATTCTTGTGCGAAGTTTTTCGAAGTCGTCCTCTCTCTGGCTTCCTCCGATGATCTCTCCGATTCCCGGTACCAGACAGTCTACTGCTGCCACTGTCTTGCCGTCATCATTCTGTTTCATATAGAATGCTTTGATCTCCTTCGGATAGTCCGTCACAAACACCGGACGTTTGAAGACTTCTTCTGTCAGATATCTTTCGTGCTCTGTCTGAAGATCTGTTCCCCATGTTACTTTGTACTCAAATTTATCGTTGTGTTTTTCAAGAAGTTCAACGGCCTCTGTATATGTCACTCTTGCGAAATCAGAAGATACTACATTGTGCAGTCTCTCCAGAAGTCCCTTATCCACAAATGAATTGAAGAAATTCATCTCTTCCGGTGCATTCTCCAGTACATAATTGATGACATATTTTAACATTGCTTCTGCAACAAACATATTGTCGTCCAGATCTGCAAATGCCATCTCAGGCTCGATCATCCAGAACTCTGCCGCATGACGTGTTGTATTAGAGTTTTCTGCACGGAATGTCGGTCCGAATGTGTAAATGTTACGGAATGCCTGTGCATAAGTCTCTCCATTCAGCTGTCCGCTTACGGTAAGGCTTGTCTCTTTTCCGAAGAAATCTTTGGAATAATCTACGCTTCCGTCTTCATTCTTCGGTACATTATTCAGATCCATAGTCGTTACCTGGAACATCTCTCCCGCACCCTCACAATCACTTCCTGTGATCAGTGGTGTATGCACATATACGAATCCTCTCTCCTGGAAGAACTTGTGAATCGCATATGCCGTCAGAGAACGTACACGGAATACTGCCTGGAACGTATTCGTTCTAGGTCTTAAATGTGCGATCGTTCTCAGATATTCAAAACTGTGGCGCTTCTTCTGAAGCGGATAATCCGGTGCCGATGCTCCTTCAACTTCTACGGTATCCGCCTGGATCTCAAATGGTTGCTTTGCCTGCGGTGTTGCTACCAGCGTACCTGTAACGATCACTGCTGCCCCGACATTTAACTTGGAAATCTCTGCAAAGTTATCCATCTTGTCATGGTATACAACCTGTAAAGGCTCAAAGAAGGTTCCGTCATTTACCACGATAAATCCGAATGCTTTGGATCCACGGATACTTCTTACCCATCCTCCGATTGTTACTTTCTGATCCATGTATGAATCTCTGTTTTTATACAATTCTCTGATTGTTGTCAATTCCATACCAATGTTTCTCCTTTTTTAAAAACTCACATATATTTCTATTATACCATATCCCCCTGGTTTATGTTATACTATATTTACTGAATTTAAAAAGTTAGGAGATTATCATATGAAGAACTTACTAGTTGCACAGTCCGGCGGACCAACTTCTGCAATCAACGCAACCCTTGCCGGAGTAGTTGAGAACGCACTTTCCAGCCCGTCTGTAGATAAGATTTACGGATCGATCAACGGAATCCAGGGAGTGCTGACTGAGAACCTGGTAGATCTGAAAACTAAAATTACAAATGTATCCGAACTGGATCTTCTTTGTCAGACCCCTGCTTCTGCACTCGGCTCCTGCCGTGTGAAATTAAAAGATCCTGCTGTGTGTGCAGATGAATATGAGACCATTATCTCTGTTCTTAGAAAATACAATATTGACTGCTTTATCTATATCGGTGGAAATGATTCCATGGATACAGTGGACAAGCTTTCCAAATATCTGAACGCCAAGGGAATCACAGATATTACGGTTGTCGGTGCTCCTAAGACCATCGACAATGATCTCTGCGGAACGGATCACTGTCCTGGTTTTGGTTCTGCCGCAAAATATATCGGAACTACATTTGCCGAGCTGGAACGCGACTGCCACGTATACGCAACTAAAGCAGTAACTATCGTAGAAGTCATGGGCCGTGACGCCGGATGGCTGACTGCCGCTTCCTGCCTTGCCCGTGCAAATGGTGCGAAAGGACCTGACTTCATCTATCTCTGCGAAGTACCATTCAGCATTGATACATTCTTAAAAGATGTAAAAGCAAAACTGGAAGAACAGGATGCCGTGATCATCGCTGTCAGCGAAGGCGTGAAGAACAAAGACGGCCGTTACATTTCCGAAGAAGTACAGAGCTCTGCTGTAGATTCCTTTGGTCACAGCTATATCGCCGGTGCCGCAAAGGTTCTGGAAGATGCTGTCAGAAATGAGATCGGATGCAAGGTACGTTCGATCGAACTGAACCTGATGCAGCGCTGCGCCGCACATCTTGCAAGTGCTACCGACATCCAGGAATCCAGAATGCTCGGAAAGACCGCCTGCCAGTATGCGCTCGGGGGTGCAACCGGTATGATGGCTGCTGTGATCCGTACTTCTGATAAGCCTTATGCTACAGAATTCAAGGCACTTCCAGTATGCGATATTGCCAATGCGATCAAGAGTGTACCTGCGGATTATATTAATGATGCGGGAAATGATGTAACGGAAAAGATGGTGGATTATCTGACGCCGTTGATTCAGGGGGAAATGAATACGGTGTATGAGAACGGGATTCCGAAGTATCTTTATTTGTATTAAATTGGGATTTAATTCAGAAAAGTACGACGACCCGGACCTGCATAAAAAGTAGAAAGCCATTCCTGTTCAGGTTCCGTCGGCGGG
>OBVW01000930.1_pt1 | contig 11121 bp, 6 predicted proteins | sample 1495141 | NCBI WGS metagenome assembly OBVW01 (sample SAMEA2580013, study PRJEB22360) | human gut metagenome | biome: human gut; feature: human-associated habitat; material: faeces | place: Denmark | collected 2008/2010
GGAACCATTGCCCTTCCCAACCACCCGCGGCCCCGCCCCCTGCCACAACCACACCGCTGACCGTTCCCACCACTGCAGATACCGTCTTTTTAGAGACTCCGCCCAAAAGCCACAGGGTCAGCAATGTCGAGAGAATGACAACAACAATGGTAATACCGATCGGTGAAATGCCCCGGTACATCAGCGGAAACATCAGATAAACAATACACACACCGGTAAATGCCAGACTTGCAATGGCTTTGACTCCTTTTTTCCCACCTATCATACATATCACCAGACAGAAAAAAAGTACAAACAGATAAATCGCCATAGTACGGTCTTTGCTGTATACCGTAACGACAGCATTATCATCTGTGGAACTGACAATGACAATTACGCGCGAACCAACTTCACAGTTCTCCATGCCAAACAGCGAACCGCTTGGATTGACGGCATCAAACTCTTCCCCTGCATATGTTCCGGATTTGACCTGTACGCGCACCTCCTGTGTCCCGTATCGGTTTCCATCTTCTGCCAGATTATCTTTCGTGATCTTCGTCACGACTGCTTTCTCATAGCTTTGCCCTTCCGTGGAAATCAGGGATACTTTTTCGAACTGGTTTTCTTTGACTAATAACAGTAGGAACCCCACCAGACAAAGGGTTCCCACTAAAACTTTTTTCCAGTTTTTCTTCATTATTATTTAGCTGCTTTCTTTACTGCTTTCTTTGTAACAGTAATTGTAATTGTTTTACCTGCTGCCTGATACTGGCTGGTTGCTGCTGCCTTTACTGTAATCGTAACTTTTCCGGCTTTCTTCACTGTGACTTTTCCGTTTTTGTCAACGGTTGCAACCTTCTTGTCGGAAGATATATAGGTAAGCGGTGTTTTCGCTTTTGCATTTAAGGAAAAGGCTTTGTCTCCTACGGTTTTTTTGTAAGAGTTCTTCGCCTGAATGGTCTGCTTTACCGCATCTTTTACGATCGTATATGTGGTAGATCCCTGTAACTGTTTTCTGGTCGTTGCATCATAAGTTGTTACAGAAAACTTTTTGTCCGTTACTTTTACTACGGAATAGGTTGGTGTCCAGGTCTGGCTTCTCTCAGAAATGAAGTCCTGTTTGGAAGCAATCAGGTTATAGAATTTTGAGCCTGTTGCAGAGTTTGCCTCTAAATATACGGTTCCTTCCGGATTGGTAACGGTTCCGCCAACGGTCTTGTTTACGATTTCATAGCAGTTATTCTGTGCCTGATAATCACTGTCTTTTTCAGCTTCCTCTACAGATTTGTATCCATAAGTGCTGTAAGAAGTATGATCCTTTCCATCCCCCTCAAGCTGGAAGGTTCTGGAATAGGTATGATCATGTCCCTGCATCACCACATCAATCTTATACTTATCCATCAGTGGAGTAAGCTGTGTACGAAGCACCATACCATCGGAATCGGAATGGTCGTAACCACTGCCGTAAATATCCTGATGGAATACCGCAATACGCCATTTGGCATCTTTATTCTCATTGATTGCTTTTTTCATGACATTCTCATGCGTTGCACAGTTATAGTTGTTTGTGTCAAGAACAATGAACAGGACATTTCCATAACGATAATAGTAATCGGTTCCTGCCTTTGTCTTTCCCTGTACATAATTGGTATCGGTATCGGAAAAAGCATTTGGATTATTAAAATGCAGGCTGTACTGATTCGAAACACTGTCGTGGTTACCAATGGTCGTTGCTACCGGAAGGGAAGTCAGTGCCTCTGCCCCAAGATATCCTGCATATTCCCGCTCGTTGCTTCCGTAGTTCACCTGATCTCCTGCGGACACAAGAAAACTTACATCGGAATGATCCTCGAGTGCTTCATTTAATACGTTGTTCCAGTTATAGCTGTCATTTCTTGCTGCAAGATTTTTTTCCGGTGCAGAAGTTACAACATTTCCTGCATTTTCCATCTTTTCACTCTCACTGCTGGTCTGGCCTTTGGAAGCCCCGATCTGCGGATCTCCGACATACAGAAAAGAAAATTCATCAAATGCCTGTGTGGTATAGTTTTGTGTATCCTGCCACTTTCCATCCTGAAATACCTGATAATAATAGCTGGTATTTTCTTTGAGACCGCTTACGGTTACTTTATTGGAAAAATATTTCGTGGTATCTATGGTCACAGCTTCGGTCTGCGCTCCGGTGAACTCTGTCGCCCCATCCATATTCTGTCTGGTAGAGATTCTCACCTTTGGAGTCTCAGCCGTTTTGCTGTACCATGCATAATTTAATTTTGTCTCATCCGCACCCGGAGTCAGTGATACATGTTCATACTCACTGCTATAAGCAGCCCAGTTCTTTTTCCAGTTGCTCCAGTCTGTAGACTCCCGGGAAGCATCATTCCAGTGTTCCGTTGCTGCTGCAATCTTTGTCGGGATACCAGTGGCAAACATTCCTGCCAATACAGCGGTGGAGAGAACTCCTGCTGTAAGTTTCATCACATTTTTTCTCATAATTCTTTTGTTCTCCTTGTGAAATCTGTAAGATTTATTACAGAATTTATAATAAACGGGTTATGTAAGATGTACTATCCGGTTTCTGTAATCCTTTTGTAAAAACAAAAAGAGTGGATGCTTTGGGACATCCACTCCACATGACGGCCTATGCCATGCCGTTTACGGTTTTATATTTATAGAGCATCTCCGCGTGGTTTTGTTCTTCCACCTGGATATCTGCCAGAAGTTTGCGCACATCGGAATCCCCGAATGCAAACACATCGGTATTATACGTTCCGGACACCATTTTTTCAGAACCAATGCTGTCTGTAGCAAGGAAATTATCGTTTTTCTTATCTTCCGGATTGGTCATGGAATCATATGTTGCCTTTGGCTCATACATCTTTCCATCCCTGTCATTGACGTTGCAGGACGGGACACTGCCTTTCATGACCTGTTCCAGAGACTCCACATGCTTTTGCTCCTTTTTTTCCAGATCGGCAAACAAATCCCGAAGCACCGGGTCCTTTGCTTCCTGTCCGTAACGTTTGTACTTCTCCACGCAGGAAAGTTCCTGTGTGTGCAGATCCTCAATTGTAGCCATCTCTTTTTCTGTTAAAACCATGGTTTATACCTCTTTCTTTCCATAAGATAATCTTGTTGATTGCAGAACATGAACACTCCGCAACCTTCTCCTCTAGTATCTGTAAAAAAATACAACACATACCTGGTAAAATTTCGTCAAAAAGGGTTGAAACTTCTCACAACAGATTGTATAATTTCGTTTGTATTTTATACAATGTTTACAAAAAGGTGGATTATTTTATGGAAGAACGAGAAAAATTAAAATCCCGTCTGGGATTCATTCTCCTGTCAGCCGGATGTGCGATCGGAATCGGAAACGTATGGAAATTTCCATACACTGCCGGACAGGGCGGAGGCGGTGCCTTTGTGCTGTTTTATCTGTTGTTTCTGATTATTCTCGGACTCCCGATCATGACGATGGAATTTGCGGTTGGGCGTGCCAGCCAGAAAAGTCCGGTCAAAGCCTACCATGCACTGGAAAAACCCGGACAGAAATGGCATATCCACGGGATTATCACATTGATCGGCTGCTATCTTCTTATGATGTTTTATACAACGGTCACCGGCTGGATGCTTCATTATTTTTATATGACGGTCACCGGACAGTTTCAGGGACTGGATGCCGACGGTGTATCCGGACAGTTTACCACAATGCTGAGCAAACCTCTGACCATGGGCTTCTGGATGGTGGTAGTTGTTTGCGCCGGCGTATTTGTCTGCTCCCGTGGACTGCAGAACGGTCTGGAAAAAGTAACAAAGGTCATGATGACTTCTTTGCTTATCATCATGATCATTCTGGCGGTCAACAGCTTTTTTATGGATGGTGCAAAAGAAGGCCTTGCCTTTTATCTGATCCCGGACTTTGAACGGATGAAACAGATCGGTATTGCAAAAACCATTACGGGTGCCATGAACCAGGCATTTTTCACGTTAAGCCTTGGAATCGGCGCGATGGCAATTTTGGGAAGTTATATCGGAAAGGAACGCTCTCTGCTTGGTGAATCGGTAAATATTGCCATTCTGGATACATTTGTTGCTATCACCTCCGGACTTATCATTTTTCCGGCATGCTTTACGTTCCATGTTGACCAGACTTCCGGACCAAGCCTGATTTTTATCACCCTGCCGAATATTTTTAACCATATTCCGCTTGGCAGACTCTGGGGAAGCCTGTTCTTTTTGTTTATGTTTTTTGCAGCGTTTTCCACAATCCTGGCAGTATTTGAGAACATCATCTCCTGCGGTATGGAACTGACCGGATGCAGCCGCCAGAAATCCTGTGCCGTTAATCTGGTACTGATCATTGTACTCTCCCTGCCATGTGTACTCGGATACAATGTATGGAACTGGAAAGGTTTTTCAATCTTTGGCGGGTCTGTGCTTGACCTGGAAGATTTTCTGGTAAGCAACCTGTTCCTGCCTCTCGGTTCCCTGGTATATCTGCTGTTTTGCACAAGCCGCTACGGCTGGGGCTGGAAAAACTACACAACCGAAGCCAATACCGGAAAAGGATTAAAAATTAAAAACTGGATGCGCGGCTACATTACCTATATTCTGCCGCTGATTGTGCTTTTTATCTTTGGATTTGGCATTTATGATAAATTTTTTACAAACTAAGGAGGATTTCTTATGTATCACGCAAATGAATCACGTTACGAAACCATGAAATACCACCGCTGCGGCGACAGCGGACTGATGCTGCCGGAAGTATCTTTGGGCTTCTGGCACAATTTCGGAGATACCGGTGTGTATGAAAATATGAGACAGATGTGCTTTACGGCATTTGACCACGGGATCACACATTTTGATCTGGCAAACAACTATGGACCGCAGCCGGGCAGTGCGGAGGAAAATCTCGGGAAGATCCTTCGGGAAGAGCTTTCTTCCTACCGCGATGAACTGATCATCAGTTCCAAAGCCGGTTTTGACATGTGGCCGGGACCTTATGGAAACTGGGGCAGCCGCAAGTACCTGATTGCCAGCCTTGACCAGAGCTTAAAACGGCTCGGTCTGGACTATGTGGATATTTTCTATCACCACCGCATGGATCCGGATACGCCGCTGGAAGAAACCATGGGTGCACTCGACCAGATCGTGCGAAGCGGAAAAGCACTGTATGTCGGTCTGTCCAACTACGACGGGGAAACCATGAAACGCGCAGCTGCCATCTTAGAAGATCTGCACTGCCCATTTATTATCAACCAGAATTCCTACAATATCTTTAACCGTACCATTGAAGAAAACGGTTTAAAACAGGCCGCAGCAGATGGGAAGAAAGGAATTATTTCTTTCAGCCCGCTCGCGCAGGGTATGCTGACCGACCGCTATCTAAACGGTATTCCAAAAGACAGCCGTGTCAACACGGACGGACGTTTCCTGCATGCGGATCAGTTTGATGAAAAACGGATGGCAAGTATCCGGAGCCTGAATGAGATTGCGGCTGCCCGTGGTGAAAGCCTCGCACAGATGGCACTCAAATGGGTGATCCGGGACGGTGTGGTTACTTCCGTTCTGATCGGAGCTTCCCGCCCGGCACAGATTCTTGAAAATCTGAAAGTGTTAAACTCTGCTCCGTTTACGGAGGAGGAACTGGAAAAAATTGATCAGTGTGCACTTTCTCTCTAGGTAAAACAAAAACCCCGGATATTTATTTCCGGGGTTTTGTCTTTTCCTGCATCTGCTATTTGACTTTGACTTTTAATTTTAAAACTTTGGTCTTTCCATTGTTTAAGGTTACTGTCACGCGAATGGACGCAGTTCCTTTTTTGTTCGATTTTATGGTACCCTTCTTGTTTACAGATGCAATTTTTTTGTTATTGCTCTGATAAGAAATGCTTTTTACATTGTCCATATTTAAGGTGGCTGCCAGAGAAACCTTCTTTTGTTTTCCCTTCTTCACCTGAACGGTTTTATTCTTCAATGTAACCGTTTTTAATATTTTCGTTGTGACCTGATCCATATCTTTCTGATCCATAAGGACATAATCCTTATTGGAATCTGCTGAAAAATTCACATTTCCAGCTTTTGTAACCGTATAACTCTTGTCGTTTACAAGGACATAGGCACCTGTCTTTTGATCTTTTGCACACACATACAGCTTATTTCCGGTCTGTATGTCTGCTGTATTTACGGTCAGTGTATAGCTTACGTTGCCAGCCGGATCGGTGACCTGGATCGTCACATCTGTGTGTTTTCCATCGTTTTCTTCCAGTATCTGATTTATCAGATCAGCGGTCACCGTTGTTTTGATGGCTTTATTTTTCCGGGTTCCGGTAACGGTCACGGTTGGTATATTTTGTCCGGCCGTGTTTCCATCGGACGGTGTTTCTATACCAGCTGTATTTCCGTCAGACGGTGTTTCTTCATCGGTTTTGTTTCCGTTGGATGGTGTTCCCCCTCCGGCTGTGTCACCACTCGAAGTATTTCCGCCACCACCTCCGGAAGATGAGCCGCCTCCGGTTGTTCCACTTCCTCCGGAAGATGAGCCGCCTCCGGTTGTTCCACCGCCTCCGGAAGATGAGCCGCCTCCGGTTGTTCCACTTCCTCCGGAAGATGAGCCGCCTCCGGTTGTTCCACTGCCTCCGGTGGAACTGTCCTCTTTGATTGTAACGGTCACGGCTTCACTTGTCACCGTTTCGTAATAAGTCTGTCCATCCTTATCATCCGGCTCATATACTGCCTTAAACTGATAAGAACCGCCACGTTTTAAGCCTGATACAACCGTATCGGCTTCCCCATATACGAGTTTTTCCTGTGCCTTTATTATGGTTCCGTCCTGATAAAAAGAAATCGAACCAAGCGGAATACTGCCATTTCGGACTCCATCTACCTTTGCATACAGATGTACGGAATTACCGTTTTCTGTCTCTGCCGTAAGACGAATCGATGGTTTCGCCGCTGTAATGGTAAAGGTTCCGACTTTTTCCTCCACATCGTACTGGTTTCTATCCACTTTAAACCAGACATCATAACTGCCCGGCTGCACCGGAACAACATTTTTCCCATCCTGCCGATAGAAAACTTCAGGCTTTACCTGCGAATCTACCGTCTTTCCGTTGTCCGTTCGGACTACATTTACCGTGGAAACAAAGCAGCTCTGTTTCAGCCCTGTGTATGCAGCTGTCTGCTGGATGGTATCATACTGCATCTTTACGGCAATTGGATTTACCGTCACGGTTTCGTTTGCCTGGGAAGGAAGTGCCCTGTAGTTTTCATTGGCTGCTCCTGCATAAAAAACTGTAATTGCATTTTCTCCCATATGAAATCCGTTTGCCTCTGAAACCGGAATCTTTATGGCTGCCACTCCGTTTTGAAGCGTGATGCCGGATACTTCATAAGGGGTCTGGTTAATGTATATCGAAAAACCAGCAGATGGCACGTTCTGTCCCTGTAAGCTGCTATCTGTATAGACCGTCTGCACGGTAAGATTCAGTTCATCCTGCATGAACACGGCCGATGGTAATCCATTTATCGTAGTGGTTGTTTTCTGTGAAGTAACCGTCGAACTGGATGTATCCGGATCTTTGTTTACAATCAGAACTACCTTCTGCTCAATTTGTTCATCTGCTGAAAATGGACGGATTGTGATGTAGTAGGTTCCCGGTTTTACCGTAGAACTATTAGCCGTGCGATAGCACATTAGTGTGATCGCATTCTCCTCTATTCCCGTTTCGAACATCAAATTAAAATCCGGAATACAAATAAAACTACCTTCATCATTCTCTGAAGAAAGTGTTTTCCCATTAAATGTCACTTCATATTGTAACGGAACACAGGCTAAATCTTTAAATGTCTCCTCTGTTTCATCCGGCCAGCTCACGTCTGCCAGATATGACTTTCCACTTCCAGAAATCTCTGAAACCGTTGTGGTAATTACCGGATTTTTTATGGTCATATTTTTTACTGCAACCGGTTCATTCCCTGACAACTCACTGGTTTTCCAGATTTCTCCGTTTCCAGACGATGTCCGTTCCAGTGTCATTCCCGCCTGTCCGTCTGTCGGTGTAAAAGAAACCGCCGTATCCGCAGCCCTTCCAAGTTCCAGATAGGTGTGACCATACTCCGCAATTCCGGATTTTCCATTTCTTCCATTCAGGGTTTCAAATGTAAGTGCACCCGTAATGGTATCTGTAACATTCAGCTTCTGTTCTTTTCCTAAGATCAGTCGGTTTCCTGCTGAATCCGCACTCACAATCGAATGTACCTGTGGAGTTTCCATCTGGGAAAGATCAATCGCACTTGCCCCTTCCAGCCTGACCGTACAGCTGTCCAACGCTGCCGGTGCAAATGTTCCACCGCCCTTTACTGTGAGGTTTCCTACTTTGCTTATACCTGGAATTCCGGTATAGGACTGGTCGGTATCTATGGTCAGAAATGTCTTCCCTGCGTGATTTTCAGATACTCCGTACACCTGTTTCGTATCGGAACCGGTAAGTGAAATTTCCACATCGCCGGAAACCGTATATTGTCCATCCGCTGCCGGTGGATCCGGCTCCTGCGTGGAAAACCAGTCATCCTGATTTACATATGGTTCAAGGGCACCGGATGCATAGATTTCCCCATTTTGCGTACCGGAAACGTGCGCAAGCACGATCTGTGTCTTACCGTCATATGTTCCGTTCATGGAACCGGCATAAATATTCCCCAGATTGGTACCACCACCCGTAATCAGAATCTGTGCCTCTGATCCCGGATGATTCCCCATATTCTTTCCATTCTCATAAAGGGATCCGCCAAAGATATCTACATAGCGGAATCCGCTGTCGCACGTAACATTCTCAAGAACAAGTTTATGCCCATTTGCAAAAATTGCATCGTGCAGACGATTGGAAAACCGCAGCGTAATGTTTTTAAATGTCACATCCGTATTCAGGATAAATCCCCCCTTACGGTTGGAAAAAGTATTTCCATTTCCGTTGACGGTCACGCTTTTATCAAAAATAAACGGTTCCGCAGCCTCGGCATTTAAAAAAGCACCACTTCCCAAAATTGAGATTTCATCCCCATTGCCGGCAGCCGCATAGGCATCCTCAAATAAATTGTAGGGATTTCCATAGCTTCCATCTCCGGAATGGGTAGAATTTCCATCTTTAAATTCCGTATAGATCGTTCTTGCCGCTGTCTGCACAGCCTCCTGCGCCTTTACCGGCACGACAGGCTGCACGGTAATACACATGGTGAGCACGATAAAAAATGCCCATAGACGTTTTGCTACATTGTCTGGTTTCATTTGCTTGTTCTTTTTCATCCATTTCTCCTGATAATCAGAACAGGGGGATGAGTCAAAAACTCATTCCCCTGTCACTTCATTGATAGTCTCTGCCATCATCCTAACATGGTTTCCTGTCAGCGTCAACAAATTTATGACCTGTTTTTATACCTATATCATCTGCTGATTTTATATTTTATTATTTCTATCTGTTCTATCTGTGTGATATCAATCTTCTGATTGAAAATATAACGAGCCCCACAATATTTCATTTCACTTGCAGATGCATAGCCATCTCCAAGCTCTTCAAGATCTGTACCATCCATGAAAGGATGTTTCTTTTTTTCAGTTCCTTTTCTGTCATCGGTAAGAGGTAACTCTCCTATGGAATATTGCTTTCCGTCTTTTGTTGTTGCAACTACATGATAAAAACACCCTTTTTCTCTCCAGTCATTGACGGGACAAATACTAACCGTATAAGGTGTAATTTCAACAGGGATTGTTTTTTTTGTTTTCTTAACATCCGCTTTTAACATCTTCTCCTTCATTGGAACAACTTTTCCCTTAACCAAAACATTTTTTAATGGCGTATTTGAATTATCCGGTGATTGAAATCCCTTATATACTTTCGGATTTTTCCACGCAGTATCATCGGAATAAAAGCCGCATACATTGATCTGAATACCATCACCTGTATCTATTACATCCACCTTACTGGTAGTATCTAACCCACCTAACCAATAATTTGTTCCTTCCAAATATTTTACGTTCGGAAGGAACACCTTTGCACGCATAACCTTCGTATTTGAAGCAACCTGAATTGATGATATGATTATCTTTTGTTCTTTTCTGCCATCATCGTCTCTACTGTTTGATTTTGCATCAGAATTTTTTCCACACGCACACAGACAATATAGCATTGTAAAAATTAATAAGTACAGTCTGATTTTCTTCATTCATAATCCTCCAATTTCTTTTTCTTTAAAACACTAAGGATTAATATGCTTCCTATCACTATAATTCCAATGCCAGCCACATATTTCATCGAACTTCTGCTCTGTACTCCAGCTCCTGTACTTACCTCAGAATCTTCAATATAAGTATCTGAAATCTCCGCTACAGAATCAAATGAATAGACACCGCTTTCCACATTTTGAGTTTCCGGAATTTTCTCCATAACCGGATACTGATACCCCAACGAAATCCAGATACGTGCTGTTTCATCATCCATCCCAAGTGCAACCGGCTGTCTCATTCCCGGTTGACTTCCCACCAGTACTACTCTCGTACAGTCCGATAATGCCTCTCGTTTTTCCAGAAGTATATCATAGTAAGGTTCCACTGTATGTTCTGCTGTCTCTGTAATCATCCATTTTCCAGCATGATTTTTTACTTCTTCCTGTTCTGCTTTTGTCAATACAGACTTTGCTTCTTCACTCAAAGGAAGTCCTTTGGCTACGGTAAACATTCCATATGTCTTTTCCATTTTAAAAGGAATGACCCATACATAATTTGCACTTTCCAGAGCACTTGTGAGTTTTTTCGTATCTGCCGTCTGCAATTTTATAAGATTACAATCCACATATACTTTTAATGCCTTGTCATAATCGATGGTTGCATCCGGCTCTTCTTTTTTCATTTCATCCTGTAAATTACTGATTTCTGTCCAATCACGGCTCGTTATTAACTGATCCTGATCGGAAACCGGTATTTCCGCGGCATACACAGCAGAACCTGCTATCGTAAAAATTGTAATCATCATAAGCATTATTTTTAAAATATTTTTCATGGCTATTTCCCCTCTCTTGTGTATACTATATAGGCGTTTGCGAAACGCCACAGACCGCATAAATACGGCATTTTTTGTTACCAAA
>OBVW01000944.1_pt1 | contig 10929 bp, 9 predicted proteins | sample 1495141 | NCBI WGS metagenome assembly OBVW01 (sample SAMEA2580013, study PRJEB22360) | human gut metagenome | biome: human gut; feature: human-associated habitat; material: faeces | place: Denmark | collected 2008/2010
GGCCGTACCGGTAAGATCAGCGGTGTGGTAATGGGCGTGTTCCTTCTGCGCATCATCTTCGTGGCACTGAACTTCCTGTCCATTAACCAGAATCTGCAGTACATCATCAAGGGTCTTATTATCCTGGTGGCCTGCTCCATCGATATGAGAAAATATCTGGTCAGAAAGTAATAGGGAATGTCCCCTGCGGCCGTTTAAGGCTGTGGGAGCTGAAAAAGGGGTGCTGTGAGGGCGGAAAAGCCGCCTTTGCGGCACCTTTGGTGTATAAAAGACAGCAATTTTTAAAATACAGGAGGATCCGTATATGGACGAACAGAAGAAAGTGCCGGAAACGGAGACAGGAGGAGAAGGCCTGTCTCCGGATCCGGCAAGGAAAAAGCTTTTTGGCCGGGGGATTTATGGCAGCAAGGACGTACCCATTCGGATCCTGGACGGCCTGATCGCTGGAATGATTATTCTGGCTGTGGCGCTGACGGTTATTTTCAGGCGGGTATCGCGTGACCTTTGACACACAGGGCGGAGGGGAGATTGCCTTTCAGAAGCTTCGGTATGGGAAACTGGTAGAACGCCCGCAAGATCCTGTAAAGCCGGGATATGAATTTGTCTCCTGGAAACGGGAAGAAGCAGAGGGGGACTGGGCCTTTGACCATGATCAGGTAAAGGGGGACATGACCCTGGTGGCCCAGTGGAAACCGGCCTCTGTTCTTGTGAAGTTTGATCTGGGCGGGGGAACGGTAGACGGCAGGGATCAGGCAGAGCCCGTATATGTGACCTACGGGGAGACCTATGGGGTTTTGCCGGAGCCAAAAAAGGAAGGATACCGTTTTAAGGGCTGGATCTACAGCGGCCAGATGATCAGCTGTGAGAGCAGGGTCACTATGACCGGGGAACACGTTCTTACTGCAGTTTATGAGTAGGGTCGGAGAGGCGGCTGTTCTGATACTGGCCGGAAAATGTTACATCCTCGCCAAACCAGGACGGAGGGGAAAAGGTCTGGGCTGCCTCCAGAGTGGGAAATTCGACTTCCGCCAGAATCAGTCCCTTATAGACGCCTTCAAAAATATCAAGTTCAATAGTCAGATCCTCATTCCCTTCTGCGGGAAGAAGCCAGCGGGTCTTTGTCAGTATAATGCCGTCAGCTTTTTTTAAAAGATGATCATAGGATTCCTTTGTCAGGGGAAGGTTGTATTCTTCCCTGGCAAGGAGTCCTTTTCCTTTATAGGTGAGGTAATAGGACTCGTCCTCCCTGCGGATCCGGATCACTGGATCGGTGCACAGATATGCCTGTTCTATGGCATGGCAGGGAAAGCTTGTGTAATGTTTCGGCAGATCGGCTAACCGGCCGATTCGGTATTTGCGTTCGATTTCCATCGTGAACCCTCCTGATTTTTACGAATTGTATTGGTGCTTTTTACTGATATTTTAAATGATTTGTCAAACAGTATCATATCATTTATCTCTTTTCAGGAAAAGGGATAAATGATAAAATAATGTCAAAAAGACGTGCCCCTGGCGGCAACATAAATTTAAGGGAGAAATGATTATGTCAAAGGTTTTTGCATTTCTGGCAGATGGGCTGGAGGAAGTGGAGTGTCTTGCGGGGGGGGGTGTTTTAAGACGGGCCGGAGTGGAGACTACCCTGATATCTGTTACCGGAAAACGGGAGATTACCGGCTCTCACGGGATCTGCTTTCTTGCAGACGCTCTTTTTGAAGAGGTGAATACGGATGATGCCGATGTGCTTTTCCTGCCGGGCGGTATGCCCGGAACAAATCATTTAAAGGCCCACGAGGGGCTGGCTGATGCTATCCGCTGCGCCAATAAACAGGGCAGAAGGCTGGCTGCCATCTGCGCCGCCCCCAGTATTCTGGGAGAGATGGATCTGTTAAAGGGCAGGACTGCCACCTGCTATCCCGGTTTTGAGGATATGCTTCACGGGGTTTCCTATACGGTCCAGGGAGTTGTGACCGACGGAAATATTACTACGGCCAGAGGCCTTGGCTATGCGCTTGATCTGGGCATCGAACTGATCCGCCTGCTGCTGGGTTCTCAGCAGGCAGGAAATGTGAAGGCGTCCATTCAGTATGATCGGGTGAAATAGAGGAACTTTTTTAAAAAATGCTGGCCTTTTTCCCGTCTCCATGGTATAATGCTACATTGAAGTGTAGCGCCCTCATGGATATGGGCGAATCACATATATTTTAAGGAGGAACCCGTAATAATGAGTGTACAGGTAGAAAAGTTAGAGAAAAATATGGCGAAGCTGACCGTTGAAGTCAGCACCGAGGATTTTAAGGCTGCGATCAAGAAGGCTTACAACAAGACAAAGAACCGTTTCGCTATCCCTGGTTTCCGTAAGGGCAAGGCTTCCCAGGCAGTGATCGAGAAGATGTACGGCGAGGCTGTTTTCTATGAGGACGCTGCAGATGAGGCGATCAACGCTTCTTACGCTGAGGCGATGAAGGAGAGCGGACTGGATATCGTTTCCAGACCTGAGGTTACCATCGAGCAGATCGGCAAAGATCAGGCATTCATCTACAGCGCCCTGGTTGCTGTTAAGCCGGAGGTTACTTTAGGTGAGTACAAGGGCGTGGAAGTAGAGAAGGCAGATGCTTCTGTGACTGCCGAGGATGTTGAGGCAGAGCTTAAGAGAGTTCAGGAGCAGAACGCAAGGCTTCTGACTATTGAGGATCGTCCGGTAGCTGATGGTGATCAGACCGTGATCGATTTCGAAGGCTTTGTAGACGGCAAGGGCTTTGAGGGCGGAAAAGCTGAGGATTATCCTCTGACCATCGGCTCCCATTCCTTCATCGATACCTTTGAGGAGCAGCTGATTGGAAAGAACATCGGCGAGGAGTGCGAGGTGAACGTTACCTTCCCGACAGAGTACCATGCAGCTGAGCTGGCTGGAAAGCCTGCCATGTTTAAGGTGACGGTAAAGGAGATCAAGGCAAAGGAACTTCCTGTCCTGGATGATGAATTTGCATCTGAGGTTTCTGATTTCGATACGCTGGACGAGTACAAGAAGGATATCGAGAAGAAGCTGCAGGAGAGAAAAGAGAAGGCAGCTGCTTCTCAGAATGAGGATCGTGTAGTTGCTAAGGTAGTAGAGAATGCAACCATGGAGATTCCGGACAGAATGGTAGACGCTCAGGTGGATAATATGCTTCAGGATACAGCCCGCCGTATGCAGAGTCAGGGTCTGTCCATGGATCTGTACATGAAGTACACCGGCATGAATGTTGATCAGATGAAGGATCAGCTTCGTCCTGATGCTGTAAAGCGCATTCAGACAAGACTGGTTCTTGAGGCGGTTGCAAAGGCTGAGAACATTGAGGTTTCTGAGGAGAAGATCGACGAGGAGATCGCAAAGATGGCGGAGTCTTACAAGATGGAAGCTGACAAACTTAAGAGCTATATGACAGACAGCGATAAGGATCAGATGAAGCAGGATCTTGCAGTTCAGGCGGCGGTTGATCTGCTGGTATCTGAGGCTAAGCTGGTTTAATCTACGCAGGATGGCAGGGGGGTTCCTCTTTTCGTGTGTCTGAAGGGCGCACAAAAGGGAGGAACTCCCTGGTTTCATTTAGAAAATAAGGAATTTTAATACAGAATTACAGGAGGATGGTTGCATGAGTTTAGTACCCTATGTCATTGAACAGACCAGCCGGGGAGAGCGTTCCTATGATATCTACTCCAGGCTTTTGAAGGAAAGGATCATATTCCTGGGCGAGGAGGTAAATGATACCTCCGCAAGCATTATCGTGGCGCAGCTTCTGTTTCTGGAGGCGGAGGATCCTTCCAAGGATATCCACCTTTACATCAACAGTCCGGGCGGTTCCGTGTCCGCAGGACTTGCCATTTATGATACCATGAAATACATTAAGTGCGACGTGTCCACCATTTGTATCGGCATGGCGGCCAGCATGGGCGCGTTCCTTCTTTCAGGCGGTGCAAAGGGCAAACGTTTTGCTCTGCCTAACTCCGAGATCATGATCCACCAGCCCTCCGGCGGAGCCAGAGGACAGGCGACGGAGATCAAGATCGTGGCTGAGAATATTTTAAAGACGAAGAAGAAGTTAAACGAGATTATGGCAGCCAATACAGGCAGGCCCATTGAGGAGATCGAGCGCGATACAGAGAGGGATAATTATATGTCCGCAGAGGAAGCCAGGGCTTACGGTCTGATCGACGAGATCCTCATGCATCACTGATAAGACTTAGGAGATAGGAAAGGGTAGGTTTAGTGAGTATGCCAATTAGACCAGATGACACGATCCGCTGCTCCTTCTGCGGAAGGACTCAGGATCAGGTACGAAAGATGATTGCCGGAACAGGCGATAACCATGTATTTATCTGCGATGAGTGTATCGAACTGTGCTCTGAGATCCTGGAGGAGGAACTAGCGGGAGACGCAGAGGGAAAAGAGGCTTCTGCCTTAAACGATATTCATCTGTTAAAGCCGAAGGAGATCAAGGCCTTTTTAGACGAGTATGTGATCGGCCAGGAGGAGGCAAAGAAGGTGCTGTCCGTGGCCGTATACAACCACTATAAGCGAGTGACCTCCTGTCAGCATATGGATGTGGATGTGCAAAAGAGCAATATCCTGATGATCGGCCCTACCGGCTCCGGAAAGACCTATCTTGCGCAGACCCTTGCAAAGATCCTCAATGTGCCCTTTGCCATTGCAGATGCAACGGCTCTTACAGAGGCCGGTTATGTAGGCGAAGACGTTGAAAATATCCTTTTAAAGCTGATCCAGGCGGCTGAGTATGATGTGAGCCGGGCAGAGTACGGCATTATTTATATCGATGAGATTGATAAGATCACCAAGAAGGCCGAAAATGTATCTATTACCCGCGATGTGTCCGGCGAGGGCGTACAGCAGGCACTTCTTAAGATTCTGGAGGGAACTGTTGCCAGTGTTCCTCCTCAGGGCGGAAGAAAGCATCCGCATCAGGAGCTGATCCAGATCGATACCACCAATATCCTCTTTATCTGCGGCGGGGCTTTTGATGGACTGGAGAAGATCGTGGAGCAGCGTATAAGCGCGGGCTCCATCGGCTTTAACGCAGAGGTAGTAGACCGAAACGCCATGAATATCGATGAGCTTTTGCGCAAGGTGGAACCCCAGGATCTGACCAGATTCGGCCTGATCCCGGAATTTATCGGCCGTGTGCCGGTTGAGGTGTCCTTAGAGCAGCTGACCAAGGAAGCGATGGTCCGTATCCTGTCCGAGCCGAAAAATGCGCTTACCAAGCAGTACCAGAAGCTGTTTGAACTCGACAATGTAAAGCTTGAATTTACACAGGAGGCCTTAGATGAAATCGCCAGACTTGCAGTGGAACGCAAGATTGGCGCCAGAGGTCTGCGGTCCATTCTGGAGGGAGCGATCATGGAACTGATGTATGAGATTCCTTCCGATGATTCCATTGGCATCTGCACGATCACAAAGGGTGTGATTGACAAGACCGGGCTGCCGGAACTTGTGTACAGGGATATGCAGCCTGCGTTGAAAAAAACGCTGTCCGAACGCCTCAGGGGAGGACGAAACGGTGAGATCGCCTGATGCTTTGAAGGCGCGTTTCCTGTCTGCAAGGATTTAAAACATAAGCAAGAACATTTCAAGGCCGCTGCAAACCAGATCCCTGCATTTGCAGCGGCCTTTTTTAAAGATACGAGGTGAAAAATACATGGAAGAACAAGTGATAACCATGCCGGTGGTAGCCTTAAGAGGGCTTACTATCCTGCCGGGAATGGTGCAGCATTTTGATGTAAGCAGGCCACGATCCGTAGCGGCAGTGGAGAAGGCTATGATGGGGGATCAGAAGCTTTTTTTAGTCAGCCAGAGACATCCGGAACTCCAGGATCCTGAACTGAAGGATCTGTATCAGGTAGGCACTGTGGCAGTAGTCAAGCAGTTAGTGAAGCTGCCGGGAAAGATGGTGCGGGTACTGACAGAGGGACTGGAACGGGGAGAGCTTCTGGGATTCGACTCAGAGGATCCATTCTTTATGGGCGAGATCAGCCCTATGGCTCCTGAGCAGGAGGATGTAGAGCCCATGGCCAAAGAAGCCATGGTGCGGATTCTTCGGGACAAACTGGAAGAATATGGAAAAGTAAACCTGCGGGCTGCAAAGGAAATTCTGCCGTCCCTTCTGCTGATCGGCGACCTTGCCGAACTTTTGGATCAGATCGCCATCCAGCTGCCCTGGGATTATACCATGCGCCAGACGGTATTGGAGTGTACGGCGCTGTCTGCGCGGTATGAAACGGTGCTCCAGACTCTGATGACAGAGATGGAGGTATACCGGATTAAGAAGGAGTTTCAGGACAAGGTAAAGGCAGATATTGACCAGAACCAGAAGGACTATATCTTAAGGGAGCAGATGAAGGTCATCCGTCAGGAACTGGGAGAGGATAATTCTCTTTCTGATGCGGATGATTACCAGAAAAAAGCGGAAGGCTTAAAGGCAGATAAAGAGGTAAAGGAAAAGCTTTTAAAGGAAATCGGCCGTTTCCGCACCATGCCGGCGGGAAGCCAGGAGGCAAATGTGCTGCGGACGTATATTGAAACGCTTTTAGAGCTTCCCTGGAAGAAGGCTTCAAAGGATAATGACGATATACGCCACGCTGAGAAAGTATTAAACGAGGATCATTACGGTCTGGAAAAGGTGAAGGAACGTATTCTGGAGTATCTGGCTGTCCGCAGCCTGACTAAAAAGGGAACCTCCCCGATCATCTGCCTGGTGGGCCCTCCCGGAACGGGAAAAACCTCCATTGCGCGATCCGTGGCAAAAGCGCTGAATAAGAAATACGTCCGCATCAGTCTGGGCGGCGTCCGGGACGAGGCTGAAATCCGCGGACACAGAAAGACCTATGTGGGAGCCATGCCGGGCCGTCTGGCGGACGGACTGCGTCAGGCTGGCGTAAGCAATCCGCTGATGCTGCTGGATGAGATCGATAAGGTCAGCAGCGACTATAAGGGAGATACCTCTTCCGCTCTTTTGGAAGTTCTGGACGGCGAGCAGAATGTGCGGTTCAGAGATCACTATGTGGAGGTACCTCTGGATCTGTCCCAGGTGCTCTTTATCGCTACCGCCAATACCACACAGACCATTCCGGGGCCTCTGCTTGACCGTGTGGAGCTGATCGAAGTAAACAGCTATACGGAAAATGAGAAGTTCCATATTGCGAAGGATTACCTTGTGGATAAGCAGCGGGAGAGAAACGGCCTTTCGGAGGGGCAGATTACATTTTCAGACAAGAGTCTGGAAAAGATCATTCATAACTACACCAGGGAGGCAGGAGTCCGCAGTCTGGAGCGCCGCATCGGAGACGTATGCCGCAAGGCGGCCAGAAAATACCTGGAGAATAAAAAGGCAGGCTGCATCCGCATTACAGATGGAAACCTTGAAAAATACCTCGGAAAAGAGCGGATCACCTTTGAGGACGTGAATGAAGAGGATGAGGTGGGCATTGTAAGAGGACTGGCCTGGACCAGCGCCGGAGGAGATACGCTGCAGATTGAGGTCAACGTAATGCCTGGAAAAGGCAGCCTTCTTATGACCGGACAGCTGGGGGATGTGATGAAGGAGTCTGCTCAGACTGCGCTGACCTATGTGCGTTCCGTATGCCCGGAGTATGGGCTGGCGGACGACTATTTTGAGAAGCATGACCTGCATATCCATATCCCGGAGGGCGCAGTGCCCAAGGACGGGCCTTCTGCCGGTATAACCATGGCTACTGCCATGCTGTCGGCGGTTACGGAAAAAAAGGTTCTTGCAAAGGTTGCCATGACAGGAGAGATTACCTTAAGAGGACGTGTTCTGCCCATCGGTGGTCTGAAAGAGAAGATACTGGCAGCCAGAATGGCCCATATTAAAAAGGTGCTTGTTCCTGAGAAGAACCGGCCTGATATAGGGGAGCTGTCAAAGGAGATCACAAAGGGACTGGAGATCGTCTATGTGAAGAATATGGAGGCAGTGGTAAAGGAGGCATTTGCATGATCATTAAAACCGTAGATCTGGAGACTGTATGCGGCGTTACCAGCCGTCTGCCGAAGGTAGCGTTGCCGGAGTTTGCCTTTGCAGGCAAGTCCAATGTGGGAAAATCCTCCCTGATCAATGCGCTTATGAACCGCAAGGCTTATGCCAGAACCTCATCCCAGCCGGGAAAGACACAGACTATCAATTTTTACAATATCAACAAGGCTCTGTATTATGTGGATCTTCCGGGCTATGGCTATGCCAAGGTCTCCCTGGAGGCTAAGGCAAAATGGGGAAAGATGATTGAACGCTACCTTCAGAAATCCGCCATGCTTAAGATGGTATTCCTTCTGGTGGATATCCGTCACGAGCCATCGGCCAATGATAAGATGATGTACGACTGGGTGGTAAGCAACGGCTACCATCCGGTGATTATCGCTACGAAACTGGATAAACTCAAGCGGAGCCAGGTGCCAAAGGCGGTAAAGGTCATCCGCATGGGACTGGGGATGGAAAAGGAAGATATTCTGATTCCGTTTTCTGCCGAGACAAAGCAGGGGAGAGAGGAAATCTGGGAGCTGATTGAGCAGGCTGCGCAGGAAACGCCTTTGAATTCCTGAAAAGAAGAAAAATCGGAGGTTCCTTTGAGGTAAAAAAGGGCTGTCTCGCAAAGAGTCATGTGCAGAAAGCGCGCATGATTCCATGGGACAGCCCTTTTTATGACAGCAGCGTATGCATAATGTGGGAATACACCTCCTGGCTTTTGCTGCGCCAGGCACTGCAGATATCCTCGGCCTGTTCCTTATCGGGAACAGAGAGATCCAGGCGGATGAGTACGGCCTTGTTTTCCCGGACTTCGCAGTGGACGATATAGTCCTGGTTGGTGCCCTTATAGAAATCAGCCGTGGTGCCTACCTCTTCCCGGAGACGAAATTTGTTTTCCTTCAGATACTGGTCCATGTCGTCCACAATGGCGGGAGAGATGTTTTTGCCGAAAAAATTAAGGGTTTCCTCGCCTTCTCGGGTGATCTCGTAGCGTGTGCTGCTGTGGCTGGCCTCCTTGTGAACCAGTCCCGCCTCCTCCAGCTCATTTAACGCCTGCTGGAGGGTAAAGTAGGTGGTATATTCGTGTTCTGTAAAAAAACTGGTCAGCTGGGCATTGGTCAGAGGAAAATTAACCTGCTTTAGCATATACAGATTCATCAGTTTATATAAGGTCATAGGCTCTGTCAGCATATCTTGTACTCCATCCAATCAACAATTATCATTTCTTACCGTCTATCATATCAAGTTTAAGGGTTTAAATCAAGCGGCACTTGGGATCTGTGAAGCAAAGCTGCGGATAAAACACGGATCCTGGCGCAAAATTCTCTTTTAAATCAGGGGAAAATGTGTTATCATGAAACGTAAGTGAAAAGCATAAGAGGAAGACACAGGTGGTAGTGTATGAGAGAACGGATCAACCGTTTGGCCAGGGGCATCGTTGACGGCGGCGTACCGGGGCTGATGATAAAACCTGAGCGTGTGGAGGGCTCCCTGGGGGCCGGTCAGACGGCCAGGGGAGAATTTCTTGTGCAGAGTACGAATGATCTGCACATCAAAGGACTGGTCTATTCCAGCAATAAAAGAGTAAAAGCTGTCAATGAGGCCTTCGGCGGCCTTCGCAGCCATATCATATATGAGGTCGATACCCGCTATTTAGAGGATGGAGACGAAATCAAGGGATCTTTTTACCTGGTCACTAATGGTGGTGAGAGGGAGATTCCTTATTCTTTGCGTATTCAGACGGAAAACGGAGGGGAGGAACTGACCTCCCTAAAGACAGCCAGGGACTTTGCAAACCTTGCAAGGAGGAACGTGGAAACAGCGCTGCGCCTCTTTGAATACCAGGATTTTACAGAGGCGCCCTTTATGCAGGATGCGGAAGCCAGAACCATTTATGAGGGCTTGCGCGGAAGAAACGGAAGGAGAAATCTTCTGGAAGAATTTCTGGTGGCGCTCCGTGTGAAAGAGCCGGTGCGTATCCAGGCTGACCCCTCTCCAAGATATTACAGGGATCTGGAGGAGCCGGCAGGAGGAGAAATCGAGCTGGTTTTAAACGGCTGGGGCTATGGAGAAGCAAGGCTGATTCCTGAGGGAGATTTTATTTCCATGGAGGTACAGTCAGTGACAGACCGGGATTTTACAGATAACCGGTGCCAGGTTCCCTACCGTATTCTGTCCCAGGCTCTCCACGGAGGCAAAAACTTCGGCCGGATCCGGATTAAGACCCTCCGTCAGGAGTTTGTGATTCCCATAGAGGCAGAGGGAAAACGACGTGGGGATCCATACCGTGAGACGGTGGAGGATAAAAAGGGATTTCTTGAATATATGCAAATGCGTCTGGCCTATGAGCTGGGGACTCTTAAAGGAAAGGGAGCAGAGAGCGCTCTTTTGCAGGAGGCGGAAAAATTGCGGATCCTTTATCCTTCTGATATGCGGGTGCGCCTTCTTCGGGCGGAGCATCTGTATGCCTGCGGACGCCGGGATGCGGCAGCTGCGGTTTTGGAGGAGCTTAAGGCTCAGGCGGCAGGAGAGCGGGAGCATACGCCGTGGATATACTGCTACCATGAGTATCTGTGTATTCTCGTGGAGCCTTCAGAAAGCAGGAGGGAGAGCCTGATTCGGACCTTAAAAAAACTTCTCTGGGAACAGAGAGGAGCGTCTCCATGGCTTCTGCTTTTGCTGATTCGTGCAGACGAGACCTGCTTACAGAACCCTCTGGATCTGTACCGCTCCATGGAAACCCTGTTTGCCAACGGCTGTAAAAGCCCCTTCCTCTACGGAAAAGCCTGCCGTCTGCTGACGGAACATCCGGTGCTTTTTGGAGGGATGGGGGAGTTTGAACTCCAGGTACTCAGCCTTGGGATCCGCGAGGGAATCCTGACCAGGGAAATCGCTT
>OBVW01000947.1_pt1 | contig 10908 bp, 8 predicted proteins | sample 1495141 | NCBI WGS metagenome assembly OBVW01 (sample SAMEA2580013, study PRJEB22360) | human gut metagenome | biome: human gut; feature: human-associated habitat; material: faeces | place: Denmark | collected 2008/2010
CCTGATGTAACCCAAAAAAAAGCCGGAAGCGGGGAGGGTTTAGCCGTAAAGTTGACCAGTTCCAGACGCAATGTATTTGCGATGGCACCGATAAAGGCAGCCGTGGCTGCCATCGGGATCGAACTGTTGAACATAATAGAGAATCCGAATACACCGCAAAAACTTGTGATCAACCGCAGTAACAGATGAAGGACAGGATCGATGGATAATGAGGAAAAATCCTGTGGCTGCAATTTTAAGAGCAATGCCATGATCCATGCAAACATGGTAGCGACCAGCACGATGATCACGGAATAAGTGAGGCGTTCCAGTCCGGATCTCAAATCAAGCTTGGCAAGGTCGATTCCACTTGTGATGAATGGAAATCCTGGTATGATAAACAGCATGGAACAGATATATCCTGCCTCGTGGAAGGACGGAATATGGAATAACATTTCTGCCAGATGCAGACATACGGTATAAGTCAGACAGGCGGCAGAGATTGATACTGCAATATTTAAAAATAACGTATAATGGTGTTTGATCAGTTTGGTGCGGATCACATTTCCAATACCGGCTGCGATAAAGGCGAGAACCATTTCAATCGGACCACCACCCAGCAGGAACGTGAAAGCACAACATGCGAGTGCAGCGGCGAGACCAAGTTTGGCAGGGGAGTAGAGTGTGTGAATAGACTCGATTTCATCCAGACGTCTGTGAATCTCTTCACCTGTCAGATGGGCTTCCTGTTTTGGAAAATTGTCAACAAACTGTTCCATACGGTAAAGCTTTGAGGTATTGACACCTGTATTGGCAATGCTTAAGGATTGTGAGACACATTCTTTTCCGTCAAAACAGTTAAATTCGATGGACATAAGTCCGACATCCACGGTGCAGGTGACACCAAGTTCCTTTGCAAGACGGTTCATGGAAGTGCGGACACGCCATGCTCCGGTTCCACAGGAGAGCATGATCAATCCGACTCTTCCGATAACAGAAGCCTTCTCGATCAGCCCTGCTTTATTGATCAGAACATTGCTGTCGTTTTCCGTGTAATCGTGCCAGGGGATTTCCATATGATTTTTTTCCATGATATCCATATAATTATTCTTCTGCATAAATGATCGCCTCTGCTTTTTTTACATGTCGTTCCAGATTCTTCAAAAACAGCGAATCCGGTAGAAAAATACCAATCTCATCATAGCGGGTGTTTTCCTCTACCAGAGAATCCTGCCCATAGAAAATGTACGCCATAGGAAGACTTTTCTCCAGTTTGATCATAAGATCCCAGACAGCAGAATAAGCTTCTGCCTCTGTCTCTTTCAGCTTGACAGTGTCGGGCAGCTCGCGGATGATCAGTACACCGGTATTTTTTTCCAGAATCTGCTGATCCATATCCATTTTTTCAGAAGCATAGGCATGGCGGTAACGGTAGGCCTGTGCAAAATAAATATTTTTCTTATTGTCAAGATCACAGTAGACATCATAAAAATGCTGGTAATTTTTTTCATGTACGGTTGTTTTATATCCGGGCAGTAAATTGCCCGATTCGTCAGTCATGATAATCGGATTCGTTCTGCCGTCTGCGTTAAAACGGTACGGAATCAGAAATGAATTCCGGAGCAGATCGAATAATGTATTTTGACAGATTGCCATAAGAAAAGCTGACAGATCTCTGTTGTGATAAGCATTAAAAAGTGCCTGGGAAAATTCAGCGGGAGATAATGGAAAATTGTTATCCTCATTGCAAAACAGGGAATTGCAGAAAGTCCCCTGGAGTTTTTCACATGCCCATGGATCATTTAATATTTTGTTGAATAAAACATCTGCTTTTTCTTCACGTGGAAAAATTGTTTTTTCTGCCATAAATGAATCGCTTCCTTTTCTTTTTTTCGCTAAAATTATACTATTGAAATAGAAATATGTGAAAGCTATAATTGATATAGCAGAAATAATAATTTGATATGATTGAGGGCGAGCTATGGATGTGAATTTTGAGTATTATAAAATTTTTTATTACGTTGCGAAATATAATAATTTTACGAGGGCTGCAAGGGTGTTGGGAAACAGCCAGCCGAATGTGACAAGGGCAATGAACTGTCTGGAACAGCAGCTTCATTGTACGCTTCTGGTGCGGACGAACCGTGGAGTTTTTCTGACTACGGAAGGGGAAAAGCTGTATACACATGTAGCAGCGGCCATGGAACAGCTTTTTACGGCAGAGGAGGAACTGGCAGAATGTGTGGGACTGTCCCATGGGAGTATTGCAATCGGAGCCAGTGAGACCGCGTTAAATTTGTTCCTTCTGGATAAGTTAAAAGAGTTTCACAATACATACCCGGGAATCCGGCTGAAGATCTACAATCATTCCACACCGCAGGCGGTGGAAGCGGTGAGAAGGGGAACGGTTGATTTTGCAGTCGTTTCCACACCTGTAAAAGCGGATGCACCGCTCCACATGACAATGCTTCATCCATATCAGGAAATACTGATCGGTGGAACAGAGTTCGGGCATCTGGCAGGAAAGCAAACAACATTTGAGGAGATTATGCAATATCCGCTCATCTGTCTTGGAAAGGAGACGGTGACCTTTCAGTTTTACAGGCAGTTATTTGCTTCTTATGGTCTGGACTTTGAGCCGGATACAGAGACTGCAACGGCGGATCAGATCCTTCCACTGGTAAGAAGCGGACTGGGGCTGGCTTTTATACCAAAACCGATGGCAAAGGATGCGATTGACAGGGGAGAGGTGTCAGAGATACCCCTGTGTGAGAAGATACCGTCCCGGAATATCTGTCTGATCTATGACAGCACGCACCCATTTAAGGAGGCTGCCACACAATTGAAAAAGATGATCGCTGCGAATAGTTTTGCCAGTGTTGAATAGGTTTTTGGAAAACGATTGATATTTTTAAAAGCATATGTTATAGTTCAAACGAACTTGATAATGAAACAAACAGGTGTCAGATAGGCAGGGTGACCTCACTCTGCCGGATCTGGTGAAAAGGGAAACAGGTGCGAATCCTGTACGAACTCGTCACTGTATTTAGGGAGTGCATGCCAAAAACTCACTGGGCAGCCGGGAAGAGGGCAATGCATGATGATCTGTAAGTCAGGAGACCTGCCTGATTGTTGTACGGGAAACAAAAATGTTTCCACGCCACGAGTAACTGGCTGTACGGATGAGAAAATTTGACCTGTTTTTAGATCATTTTTGTAAGATAGGACAGGAAAATTTTTATATTGTGATTTGAGTGCAGCGTTTCTTTTGTGAAAAAGAGACGCTTTTTTCATATTCAGGCAGAACGATTCCATAGAACATCATCTGGAACAGACCGTCGAACAGGAAAGAGAGAAAAACAGAATGCAAAGCAACGGAAACGGAACCGAAGTATGGGAAAAAGGAATACAGGTTGATCTCCCGGATGGAGAGTATGAGATTGAAGTGCAGCTGACAGGGGGAAGCGGCAGGGCGTCTGTCACATCACCGGCAATTCTGCAGGTGCAGGATGAGAAGGCCGTCATCGAGATCGAGTGGAGCAGCCCTAATTATGACTATATGACGATGGACGGAGAGACTTATCTTCCGGTCAATACAGAGGGCAATTCTGTTTTCGAACTGCCTGTGACTGCTTTTGACAAAGAAGTGCCGGTAACGGCAGATACGACAGCCATGAGCGTGCCGCATGAGATTGAATATACGATTCTGCTCGACAGTGCTTCCATTGCAAACGCCGGGAAAAAACCGATGGAAGTGATCGCAGTTGTCTACGTCGCAGCCGTGATCGCAGTAAGTATCACAGCGTGGCAGATACATCGGAAGAGAAAAGGAAAAAAAGAATGAAGCAGATAAAAAAAATCGGTCTGTGGTGTATATTGCTTTTTGCCTGCATCCAGATATCGGGCTGTGGAGACGGCCAGACCTCCTGGAAGAGTGAGGATCATGAGATCAGCAGTGAGCTGACTTATGAAAAGAGTATGGATTTAGATTATGCCACAGAGTTTGCAGTGGATTATTATGAGAATGGTTTTACACTGATTTCCATATCGGATGGAAGCAGATTTTTACTGAATACCGAAGGGGAACAGGTACCGGAGGATTTAGAGAAGGGTATCACAGTCTTAAATGCCCCGGTGTCCAATATTTATCTGGTTGCCTCGGCGACTATGGATATGTTTTGCAGTATCGGTGCACTGGATCACATCTGCCTGTCCGGACTGCCTGAGGAAAAATGGGAGATCCCGGAGGCAAAGGCGGCAATGGAGAGCGGACAGATCGTATATGCCGGAAAGTATAATGCACCTGATTATGAACTGATCTGTTCGAAAGAGTGCGGGCTTGCCATTGAGTCAACGATGATCGGACATTCACCGGAGGTAAAGGAGAATCTGGAATCGTTTGGCATTCCGGTTTTAGTCGATCATTCCAGCTATGAGTCTGATCCGCTCGGCAGGACCGAGTGGGTAAAGCTTTATGGAGTGCTGACCGGAAATGAGGATGCGGCGGTGAGCGCATTTGAGGAACAGAAACAGTATGTACAGGAACTTTCCGATGTGGAAACGACCGGAAAGACAGTTGCATTTTTTTATGTTACAACAGCGGGAACGGTCAGTGTGCGAAAGAGCAATGACTATGTTCCGAAAATGATAGACATTGCCGGTGGGGAGTATGTGTTCCGGAATTTAAAGGGGGAAGATAACGCAGCTTCCAGTGTCAATATGCAGATGGAAGAATTTTATGCGCAGGCAAAAGATGCGGACTATCTTGTCTATAACAGCACGATCGACGGCAATCTTGCTTCCATTGATGATCTGCTGGCGAAAAACAGTCTTTTTGCAGATTTTAAAGCAGTCCAGAATGGAAATGTATGGTGTATCGGGAAAAATCTTTATCAGGATACCATGGATACCGGAAGCATTATCCATGATTTTCATGAGATGCTGAACTCGGAGGATACGGATGAACTTACCTACATGTATAAGCTCAAATAGAAAAATAAGATATATGGTCTGTTTCGTCATTCTGATCACATTATCAGTACTCTTTTTTATCATCAGTGTATGTGCCGGAAGTGTGCAGATTCCGCTCTCAGATATCTGGAGACAGTTCAGAGGGGAACAGGATGAACTTTATGCAGCCATTCTCTTTCAGATCCGTATCCCGAGAACGTTTGCGGCAATCCTGCTCGGTGGTGCGCTGGCATTGTCCGGGTATCTGCTGCAGACTTTTTTTCATAATCCGATCGCAGGACCGTTTGTCCTTGGCATTTCTTCCGGGGCAAAATTATTTGTGGCGGTCGTGATGATCGTGTTCTTAAAATATTCCAGAACATTATCTTCTGTGGATCTGATCGTGGCGGCGTTCGCAGGATCTATGCTGTCGATGTTTTGTGTGCTTCTGATGTCACCGAGAGTTCAGAATATGTCATTTTTAGTGCTGATCGGAGTGATGATCGGCTATATCTGTTCGGCAGTCACAGATTTTCTTGTGACATTTGCAGAGGATTCTGACATTGTGAATCTTCATAACTGGTCGATGGGAAGCTTTTCCGGCATCACATGGGAGAATGTGAAAACGATCGTGTTTGTTGTAGCCGTTACAGGCATTTTGACATTCTTTTTGTCAAAACCGATGGAAGCGTACCAGTTAGGAGAGACTTACGCAAAAAATATGGGTGTCAATATCAAAATGTTCCGCGTATTGCTCGTGATCTTATCGAGCATCTTATCCGCAGTGGTAACAGCGTTTGCAGGACCGGTGTCGTTTGTCGGGATCGCGGTGCCGCAGATGGTAAAGCGGTTATTCCGGACGGCAAAACCGATCATCATGATACCGGCATGTTTTTTAGGTGGGGCAGTATTCTGCATGTTCTGTGATCTTCTGGCGCGGATGGTGTTCGCACCGACGGAGATGAGTATCAGTACCGTGACAGCGATTTTTGGCGCACCGGTAATGATCGCAGTCATGTTGAAGCAGCGACAGGAGCGGTACTAAGGAAGAAAAATTGAAATTGTGAGAAGCATGCATCCAGGCATTCGGTAGGTAATGAAATATCTTGACAATGGAAAATGAGGAACGGAATGGAAGAACGGGAACTTTTACACACGGACGGACTGTCCGTTGGATATCACGGAAAAGAACTGATAAAGGAGATAGGGATTTCTCTGAAAAGGGGAGAGATCGTGACATTGATCGGACCAAACGGGGCAGGAAAATCCACTATTTTAAAGACTGTCGCAAAGCAGCTGCAGGAGATCTGTGGCAGTGTTTATGTGGAAAACACCAGGCTGTGTGAACTGCCGGAAAAAGAACTGGCGAAGAAAATGTCCATTGTTTTCACAGAGCGCATCACACCGGAGCTGATGACAGTGGCAGACGTTGTGGCGATGGGGAGATATCCGTATACCGGAGGACTTGGCATCCTGACACCAAAAGATGAGGCGGTGGTGGCGCAGTGCATGGAACAGATCCGCATCTCACCGTTAAAAGAACGCAATTTTATGAGTCTGAGTGATGGGCAGAAACAGCGTGTACTGCTTGCAAAGGCGCTGTGTCAGGAGCCGGAGATTCTGATCCTTGATGAGCCGACATCTTATCTGGATGTAAAGTATAAACTCGAATTTTTATCCATGCTGCAGGAGATGACACGGAAGAAAAAAATTGGTGTTCTCATGTCGCTGCATGAACTTGATCTTGCAGAGCGTGTGTCGGACAAAATTGTATGCGTCAAAGGGGAAAACATTGAGCATTACGGCACGCCGGAGGAAGTCTTTGCCGATGGATTTGTCGATCAGCTTTATGAGATCACGGACGGAACATTTCAGGAGAAAAACGGTTGCGTGGAACTGAAAAAGTGCGAGGGCATACCGGAGGTATTTGTGATCGCCGGAAATGGTACGGGAAGTTTTCTGTTCCGGCAGCTTCAGAGAAACGGGATTCCATTTGCAGTGGGGATCTTAGGAAAAAATGATCTTGATTATCCGGCGGCAGAAGCGCTTGCGGTGCAGGTGATCGCTGCGGAGGCGTATCAGGACTTTGAGAGGCAACATTATGAGGCGGCAAAACAGGTGATGTGCGCATGCAGAAAGGTGATCTGCTGCCAGACGGTATTTGGATCACAGAACAGGCTGAACAGACAGCTTTTGCAGGAGGCAGAAGACTGTGGAATGGAGATAGAATTATGGCAAAAGTGATCATGGTGCAGGGCACGATGTCAAACGCAGGAAAGAGCCTGATCGTGGCAGGACTCTGCAGGATTTTCAAACAAGACGGATACCGGGTGGCACCGTTTAAATCCCAGAATATGGCACTGAATTCTTTTATCACAAAGGAAGGTCTTGAGATGGGACGCGCACAGGTGATGCAGGCGGAGGCAGCCGGAGTGGAGCCGGTGGCTGCAATGAATCCGATCCTGTTAAAACCGACCACACATGTCGGTTCACAGGTGATCGTGAACGGTGAAGTGCTTGGGAATATGAGTGCCAGAGATTATTTTGCGTATAAAAAACAATTGATCCCGGAAATCAAAAAGGCATTCCGGGAGTTAGAAAAAGACAACGACATTATCGTGATCGAAGGCGCAGGAAGTCCGGCAGAGATCAATCTGAGGGAAAATGACATTGTCAATATGGGATTGGCAGAGCTTCTGGATGCACCGGTGCTTCTTGTGGGAGACATTGACCGGGGCGGCGTGTTTGCACAGCTTCTCGGAACACTGATGCTGCTCGAAAAAACGGAAAAGGAACGTGTAAAGGGGCTCATCATCAATAAATTCCGCGGGGATAAAACCATATTAGATCCGGGCGTTGTGATGCTGGAGGAGCGGGGACATGTGCCGGTCGTGGGCGTTGTGCCTTATATGGAGCTATCCATTGATGACGAGGACAGCTTAAGCAGCAGATTTGACCGCAGGGAGGAAGGCCTGATCGATATTGCAGTCATACGTTATCCAAGAATTTCCAATTTTACGGATCTGTCTGTCTTAGAGCAGATCGGGCAGGTTTCCGTGCGCTATGTGGACAGTGTGAGAGACTTACACCACCCGGACATGATCGTGCTTCCGGGCAGTAAAAATACAATGGCCGATCTGAAATGGATGCGGGAAAATGGTCTGGAGGCGCTGATCAAAAAGAAAGCGCAGGATACCATTGTTTTTGGGATCTGTGGCGGATATCAGATGCTGGGTGAGACAATCCGTGATCCATATCAGGTGGAAAACGGTGGAAGCATGAAAGGTATGGGACTGCTTCCGGCTGTGACGGAACTGAAACAGGAAAAAACAAGAACACAGGTAACGGGAACTTTTGGAGAAATTTCCGGAGCACTCTCCGGTTTTTCCGGAAAGAGTGTGCGCGGATACGAGATCCACATGGGCAGTACCGTAGACAGTGAAAGTATCGTAGACAGTGAGAATGTCAGACAGCCGGAAAGCAGAAGTGACAAAAAAGGCTATGTATGCAGAATACAAAACGAAGCAGATGGCAGTGTAAAATACGACGGAATCTTTTCCGGTAACGTATATGGAACATATGTTCATGGCATTTTTGACGAGGGAACGCTGGCAGAGACACTGGTTGGTATCCTGGCTGCCCGGAAGGGTGTGGTGCTGGATACCGGACAGATGATAAGTTACGGGCAGTTTAAGCAGATGCAGTATGATAAACTTGCAGACGGTGTGCGGAAATCCATGGATATGGAAGCAGTGTATGCAATGCTGCGGGAAGCTGCGATTTAAAACAGAACTGTTGTTACTGGAACGAGGTACGAGTGAACAGTAACGAAAATGCGCAGTGCATAAAGAGGAAAAATAATGGAATTTAAAATAGAGGAACCGGATAAAAAAATCAGGCAGGAAATCAAAGCAAACTGGGATCGTGTGGCAAAACCGCTGGATGGTCTGGGGGAGTTTGAGGGACTTCTCGCAAGGATCGGGGCAATCCTTGGGTCACCAGAGATTGATATTGCGAAAAAAGCAGTGATCGTCATGTGCGCAGATAATGGCGTTGTGGCGGAAGGCATCAGCCAGTCCGGGCAGGAGATCACGGCAGCGGTGACAGAGAATCTCGGAAAAAGAAATACTTCGGTCTGCAAAATGGCGCAAACAGTTGGCGCAGAGATTTTTCCGGTGGATATCGGTGTGAACACCGACCGGATTTTTCCGGGAGTCATCAGCAGAAAAGTAAAAAAAGGTACAAATGATTTTCTGCTAAAACCTGCGATGTCAGAGAGAGAAGCCATGCAGGCGGTCCGGGTTGGGATGGAACTTGTAAAAGAGTGCAAAGAAGCTGGATATACGCTGCTTGGCACCGGAGAGATGGGAATTGGCAATACGACGACAAGTGCAGCGATGGCAGCAGCTCTGCTTTCCGTTCCGCCGGAGATCGTGGCAGGACGGGGCGCCGGATTAAGTGATGAAGGGCTTGCCAGAAAAAGACAGGTGATCGCAGCGGCACTGGAAAAATATCAGTTGAGAGAGACTGAGCCGATGCGTATTTTATGCTCGGTCGGCGGGCTGGATATCGCAGGGCTTTGCGGTGTGTTTTTAGGTGGTGCAAAATACCATATGCCGATCGTGGCAGACGGTGTCATCAGTGCGGTGGCAGCGCTTACAGCAGAGAGGCTTTGTCCGGGAACAAAAGAATTTATCATTCCATCCCACAAAGGAAAGGAACCGGCTTCGGAACTTTTGATGCGGGAACTGGGGCTTTCTCCTGTCCTGGATGCAGGACTTGCATTAGGAGAGGGAACGGGGGCAGTCATGATGTTTTCCCTGTTAGATATTGCCATGAGTTTATATGAGACAGGGGCTACTTTTGGCGATTTTAAAATTGAGGAGTATCACAGGTTTTGATAAAGTCAGTGTGAACATATTTTTTACATGTGACAGAAAGGTGCAGTTATCAGGATGATCACATTGGTGACAGGGGGAAGCGGCAGCGGAAAATCTGCATATGCAGAAAGCCTGCTGTATTCCTGCGAAGGAATCAGATATTATATTGCAACCATGCAGATTTATGATGCAGAGGGCGAAAAAAAAGTAGAGCGGCATCGGAAACTGCGGGCAGGAAAAGGGTTTCTTACGATCGAAAGCCCGATGAATGTAGGAAAAATCCGGTTTGTATGTGCTGGAGAATCAGGGCAGGCGCAATACCGGCAGGAAGCAGAGAGGAAAGGACAGTGCAGCTCAGAAAAGAAATCGGCACTGCTTGAGTGTATGTCAAATCTCACAGCAAACGAAATGTTCACGAAAGACGGCATGAAATCCGAGGAGGAAGTAGTTGAAAAAATTGTATCTGAGATACAGACTCTTTCACAGAAACTCGACAACCTTGTGATCGTCACGAACAATGTATTTGAGGATGGTGTAATCTATGACGCCGGAACAATGGAGTATTTGAGAGCACTTGGCAGGATCAATGCAGCACTTGCGCATCTGGCAGACCGGGTGGCAGAGGTTGTGGTTGGAATTCCGGTGGAGCTGAAAGGATGAAGTTATGAAATTATTAAAAGCGATGGCGATCGCATTTTCCATTTATTCTAAAATCCCCGTGCCGCAGTTTGAGTGGAAGGAAGAGGATATGGAGTATATGATGTGCTTTTTTCCGTGGATCGGCGGGGTGATCGGAATGTTTTTTTTCGGATGGGCGGTGTTATGTGAGAAATTTGCGGTAGGAAATGTCTGCTATGCACTGATCGGTGCGGCAATTCCGTTAATGATCTCCGGTGGATTTCATGTGGATGGATACATGGACACGATGGACGCATTTCATTCGTACCAGAGCCGGGAAAAAAAGCTGGAGATTTTAAAAGATTCCCATATCGGTGCATTTGCGGCGATCATGCTGGCTCTTTATTATATGATCGATATCGCAGCAATTTCAGAAATACATACCCAAAAGGCAGTGTCTGCAGTGGCAGCCGGGGTTTTT
>OBVW01000948.1_pt1 | contig 10905 bp, 7 predicted proteins | sample 1495141 | NCBI WGS metagenome assembly OBVW01 (sample SAMEA2580013, study PRJEB22360) | human gut metagenome | biome: human gut; feature: human-associated habitat; material: faeces | place: Denmark | collected 2008/2010
ATACAATGATAACCGGGAAGATGGAAAATGCGATCATCACATATACCTGCCCCATGTCAAACTTGAGCCAGTCAGCTCCACGTAACTGTGCGATCAGGATAGGAAGTGTCTTTTTCCTGTCATCATGTAAAACCAGCGCCGGTGTGAAATAATTATTCCAGCTGCTTACAAAAGTAAAGATCATCTGCACTGCGATAGCAGGTTTCATCAACGGCATTACGATAGTATTAAATGTATGAAATTCTCCTGATCCATCAATGCGCGCTGCTTCGATCAGTGACAACGGCAATGTACTTTCCATGTACTGTTTCATGTAGAAAAACGTAACCGGAGCGGCAATTGCCGGTACGATCAGAGGAATGAAGGAATCCTCTAATTTCATGCTGGAAACAAGTTTGATAAATCCAAGTGCCGTTACCTGTGTCGGGATCATCATAATCATCAGGATAAACGGATAAATATATTTTTTCAGTTTGAAATCATATGCATGGATCGCATAAGCTGTCATCGTCGAAAAATATACACTGAGTACTGCACTAAGGGAGGAAACGATCAGACTGTTGATCATACCGTTCCACACCGGAAGTGTTCCATTCCTTAAGTTTTTCCAGTTTTCCCAAAGATGGCTGCTCGGAATCAATGTAAAACCTGACTGCAACTCACCGTTTGATCTGGTCGCATTGATAAACAGCACATAAAACCAGAATAAACACAAAACAGAGACAATCGCTAATACAACATATGCAATAAATCTTCTTGCATGAATTCCTACACCTTTTTTTAAATTACGGTTCTCATTCATACTTTTCACCCCTTCCTCTTATCATTGCCGGTTATCTTAAATACTACCAGACTTAAAATACCTGTAATGATAAACAGAACAACTGACAGTGCACCAGCCATACCATAGTTCTTACTATAGAGATGTTTATTTAAGAACATGATCAGTGTCATGGTAGAACGCATCGGGTCACCGGTTCCATTGGTTAATATCTGTGGCACATCAAATAACTGTAAGCCACCGATCAGAGATGTGATAACCACATATACAAGGATTGGGCGTAACAGCGGCAGTGTGATCTGCCAGAATACCTGCGAAGAAGTTGCCCCATCGACCTCTGCTGCCTCAAACAGAGAGGTATCGATACCCATCATGCCTGCCATCAGAAGGATCGTCGTATTACCAAACCACATCAGACAGTTCATCAATGCGATCAGCCCTCTTGCACTTCCTACATTCGATAAAAATTTATACGGTGTATCAACCAATCCAATCTGCATCAGCATTGAGTTGATGGGTCCTCCATCAGAGAACAACGTAAAGAACAACATGGAAAATGCAGATGCCATGATCAGATTCGGCAGATATACAACTGTTTTAAAGAAACGGGTTCCTTTTAATTTAAGACGTACATCGGAGAACCAAGCGCCAAGTACCAGTGATAAAATGATCTGCGGCACGAAACACATGATCCATAATACCATAGTATTTTTTGTATAAACCCAGATATCTCCATCAGAAAAGAGTTTTTGATAGTTTGCAAGTCCGACAAACTTTGGTCCGACCTGTGTCAGTCCTGACATATAGTTTTCAAAGAAACTGTTGTAAATAGTGCTGACTAATGGGATCAGCTGAAAAATAACGTATACTACAATAAATGGAATCAAAAAGATATACCCCCATTTATTGTACCTTACTACCTTTCCACTACTTTTTTTCATGATAATCTGACCTCCTTTTTCAGAGTGTATTATTTTCATCCACAGAGCTCACAGCATCCTTCACCTTTATCCTGTGTAAACATGCTGTCAGCTCTGCGCTTGGCATTTTAACCTGAATAAACCGCACCTGCCTTCCTTATTGCATTCCGGCAGGCGCAGCTTTTCATTCATAACAACAGAATATCCGCAGAGCGTGCTTTCCATTGTTATTTTTAGATCATTCATCTTCTTAATATGTTAATTCCGGATATTTCTCTAAAACTGATTTGTAAAACAAGTCTAATGCCTCTTCTTTCGTTGCACTTCCTTCAAAATAGTTCTTCATTGCATGCTGAAATTCTTCGTTGCATCCCTGATCGTATGAAGAAAGATTACTTAAATCAAGTTTGGATACACCCTCATTATAAATACCAAGTGGATTCTGTCCGCCTAAGATTTTACTTGCGTAAGAGCTGTCTGCCATCTCAACGATTACATCCTGATTGTTTACAAAGTCATCATCTTTCTCGATGATCTCTCTCATAACATCATCATTGGTTGTCATCTGAAGCAAGATATCTTTTACAAGACTCTGGTTATCCGTTCCTGTTGCTGCACAGATCCATGTACCACCCCAGAAAAAGCCCTGTGGTCCTTCGGTTGCACCCCAGCCGCCGTTGTAACCGATACTGCCTTCGGTATCTGCTGCCATTGAGAAGTTTACTAACCATGCAGGTCCAAAGTAGCAGAATACATTTCCTTCCGGATAGAAACCTTTCTTCCAGTCATCACTCCACAGTTCGTATGTTCCTGTCTCGCCTGCATCTACAAGTTCTTTGGAATCATCAACCCATTTCATAATGTTGTCATCAATATTGATCTTGCCATCAACAACCCATTTGGAAGTAACGTTGTTGGAATATACACGGTAAGTATCGTTTGCGGAAGATGTGATGGTGTAGCCTGCATCTTTCATCTTCTTTGCTGTATCATTAAATGTATCCCAGTCTTTCACATAATTCTGAACCTCTGCCGGATCATCAGAACCTAATACTGCTTTTGCTGCATCTCTGTTATAGAATAATACGCCAGGACAGCCCTGCCATGAAAGACCTTTTAATACACCATCAGAATTGGTAACAACATCTTTGGTGTACTGATACTGTTTAGAAAGATCTTCATCGGTAATACCAAGGTCTGTCACTGCCATTGTGTAGTCGGTATCAACATATTTCAATGCATAATCAGCTTCTACCAGGAAGATATCAATTTTATCATTTGCTGCTGCATCAGACTGCTTTAATAAGGCTGCATCCAGGTTATTCTGATATGCCATATCATCACTCGGGGTAATGTTCCATTTTACTGTTACATCACCGATCGTACCTGTGGTTGCATCTACCTCTGTATATCCAGGATAATGATCTGTCAGACGACTCTTGAACTCCTCATTCCAGCAGTAGATATTCAATACTTTTCCCTCATCAGAAGTACCTGTCTCTGCGTCTGTACCTGCTGTCTCTGTTACCGGCGCAGTGTCTTCTTTTGCTGTGTCATTGGATTTCTCTGCTGTGCTGCTGTTTGCTGTATTTCCTCCACAGCCTGCCAATAAAGCTGTCCCCATTGCTGCCACAAGCATCATACTTACGATTCTTCGTTTCATTTACTTTTCCTCCCTTTTTATAAGCACCTTTGGAACACTTTATCTTTTGTGTTCCTGTCTTGTTTACAAGTGATATATTACCGGATTTCAGCTCTGCATTATATTAAATCACTTGAAAAAATATCAGATTCATGACATAATAATGCGAAAATAAAAAACAGGAGTAATGCTATGGAACTTTCAAAAGAATGGTATCACACAGAATTAACCAACAGTGAATACGATATGCTGCACCGTTCCCCGACTGTTGAATATTCTTTTTACAATGCAGTCAAAACCGGTGACATGGATTCTGTGATACGAAACTGTAAGGAAGATGCCTTCATCGACTTAAAGGGTACCGGTGTCCTTTCCCGTAATCCGCTTACAAATATTAAATATCATTTTGTTGTCACTACCGCTATGATCACGCGCTATTGTATTGATGGCGGATTAGAGCCGGAGCAGGCTTACCGCCTGAGTGATTTTTATATTTTAAGGATGGATTCGTGTACCACCGTCCGGCAGGTGGCAGATCTGCATCATGAAATGGTAAAAGATTTTACCGGAAAAATGATTTTACAGAAAAAAAGTTCTATACTCTCGAAACCGGTCATGCAATGTGTGGATTACATCTATACACACATCAAAGAACGCATTACCATAACCACTTTAGCTGAATATACCGGTCTGTCTGAAAGTTATCTCTCGCGCGTTTTCAAACAGAACCTCGGCATATCCATCAGCGATTATATCCGTGAAAAAAAGATTGAAAAGGCAACTCATCTGCTGCGGTATTCTGACAAACCGATCGTCGACATCGCAAACTATCTTTCTTTCTCCTCACAGAGTCATTTCATTCAGATTTTTGAAAACTATACCGGACTGACGCCCAAAAAATACCGGGATAAATATTATAAATCCATGTGGTAATGCATGTTTTCTAAAAAAAGCAGCATACAAAATCTGTATGCTGCTTCTCTCACCCTATCAGTCATTTTTACATGTTACTCTTGAAAAAACACATCAATTCTGTGACATTTTTTTGGGTCAAGTGTTTCAATCACACTCTTCCTTAACCGTACACCATATTCCGGCTCCGGTTCCAATACGACTTTCTCATCGCACACTGCCCGTCTGATCTGCTCTATTCTTAAGTCCTTCTTTTCCGGATTATGCATTATGATCTCAAATTTCTTCCTGGCAAATTCCAGCTTCAATCCAGCACTGCCTTTTTCATCAAACTGTTCCGGCAGCAGAGATGGTGCGATCACCATATCTCCAAGATCTCCTTTTACACCAAATACCTCTGTGATCATCGTCAGCATATACCAGCTCGCCGCACCTGTCAGATATGCATAAAGTCCTCTGCCTTCATTATCAAAATACTCCGGCAGTCCCGGGTACATTTTACTGTTTTCAAAATTCATTGCGGCTTCTAAAAGTGTCTGCAGAACTTTATGTCCCTCCCGGATAAATCCTCTCTGATACAGTGCATTCGCATACATGACTGTCATATGGGAAAACACTGCACCATTTTCTTTTTCCCCATAGGCAAATCCAAACATTCTTCCGAGATCAAATTTCTCCTCTTTAAAATCTGTATTCAGACGATATCCACCGGCTTTCTGATCAAACAGAAATTTGTCTGCACTCCTGCAGATTTCTTTTACCTGTTCCTCTCCCGCAGTTTTGCTCATGACTGCGAACACCTGTCCTGTCAGCATCATGCGGACTTCATCCTTTTTACTGTACTCAACCGCATTTCCATGATTGTCATAATATCCGTTAAACCAACCCATATCATCCCCGGCACTGATCCATTCTTTCTCTCTGATATGCTGCATCAGCCACTCTGCCTTCTCCACCAGATTCTTTCGTATCTGTTCTGTGGAAACCAGGATCATGCCTCCTTTTACATTATGTTCGCAGAGGCTGGTATATTCGTCCAGCAGTTTCTGCTTTCTGTCCGGACTTTCATATAATTCTGTTCCTTCCGCAAGCAGACATTTCATCTCTTCTGCCATTTCAATTTTACTGATCCCGGTTTTCTCTTCCATATGCTTCAGACAATCTGCAATATCTTTTAAATTTCCAGCATATGCACACGTAAATGCCACACTCTCGCCTTTTTCCCATGCCATGTCAAGTGCATCATTCCAGTCCGCACCGTGCAGTCTCATCTCATTATGCTCTCCGACATCATAAAAAGCACATAGATTCTGCAGTAAAATATGTTCTAAAATTGTTCCAAAATAAATATTTCCACCTGCTGTGCGCTGTTTATTTCCATATGCATGATCCCAGTTATTATCATGTGCAGTACCTCTTTTTGTCTGCAGATCTTTGAAATAGGTTACCTTCTCCAGCAAAATATCAAGATCTCCTGTCTGATCCAGATATAATTTTGTCGTCACGAACGGCCAGAATGCATGATCCATCCATACGCGTGTAATGTTATTGCGGTCTGCAATAAATTCTCCCTGTCTGCTGCCAATGATCGTTGCGTTCGTTCCATCCATCCTTACACCGCCATAATTGTCAACAATCATCTGGCGTACTACTGACGGCTCCATAATCAGCAGAGCAAGACAGTCCTGCCAGAGATCTCTCCAGCCACGTCCTCCTTTGCCATAATCATGATATGGTAAAAATGAACAGCCATAAATGCGGCGCAGAACCGGCTGAAAACAGATCCATTTTAAATAATTATCAATGTTTGTATCACCCGTTGAAAAATCAACATTTACTTTGTCCGTCCAGTGTTTTTTTACGGCTTCAAATGCCTTCTCGATCTGTTTTTTCGTACGGTAAGCAGATGTCATTTTCTCAATGTTCTGTTTTTCCCCGGAAACCCCTGCAAGTACCAGATACGTGACTGTCTCCTGTGGTTTTAAGGTAACCGGTGCGAAACGCATTCCACCTGCTGCCTCTTTTCCCTGCAGTTTTGTTCCTGCCAGAACACCGTCCTTATCCATTCTTACCGCTTCGGGATTCAGGTAACTTCCCCCTTCCCCGATAAACATTTCCGTTGTCGGATAGAATTTTTCCGGCGCCTCTCCCTCTCCTGTAGATCCATATACAAAATAGACCGTCTGATTTTTCTGATGGCCCCTCTCATCAAAGGAAAGCACCGGGCACACCTCCACGCCATACGTTTTTGTTTCAATTCTGTGCAGCAGCGACGTCACATGACGATGATCCCTGATATTGTCTGCACTCCGTCCATAAAGCGGAATCACAGCAACCGGTGTAATCTTCTGTTCCTGATCCGCTGTATTGGTCAGTTCTGTCATCATTACTTCCATTGTCCCATCTATCGTAACAAAGGAAGTGGTTTCTGCTTTCATTTCATATTCTCTGGATATTCTCGTCAGTTTCTGCCACATAAAACCAGCTTCTAATATGCTTTCATCCTGATCCTTTGTAAATTTTGCCGCTTCCTGCTTTGCCGAAGAACCACAGACGGACCAGCTGCCCTTATTTTCAATACGACACCAAAAATTTCTCGTATTGCGGTTATTATGTAAATTTTCAATACTGACAGGTTCTAACAGAAAATGATTCTGATCTGTCTTGCTGTCTCCTCCGAGATTTGGCGTGATACTGGATTTTAACCCTGTTTCACCTGCCAGCGGAAGATACAGCCCGCTGTAATTTTCCGGATTATGGATACGGAAGGTTCCATTTTTATCTGTAAATTCTATCTTGTTCATAAGACTCTCCCTTCTTTACATGACATTTTTTTTACGACATAATCAGTTCTATGTCTGTCTCATCAGTAAGCACAGTCTGCGGAATATAATTATCTTTCATCTCCTGTCCATTCACGAAAAGTTTTTTGCAGCCGCTCTCGGCATGTCCCGGATTTTTTACGGTAATATGCAGATGACATCCCCTGAAATCTTTATCTATCTCAAACATCTCCCATTCTTTCGGAATCGACGGTGCAATGCGAAGTCCATAAAGGTCAGGACGCATGCCAAGGATTCCCTCCACACAGCCCACCATAACCGTTGATGCTGTCCCAGTCAGCCAGTGTACATGGGATCGTCCAAAATTCGGACTGTCTTTCCCTTCCGTAAACTGCCCATAACAGTATGGCTCTAATCTGCGGATCTCTGCCTTGTCATTCTGCGCTGCCGGAGCGTTCTCCATAAAATAAGTAAATGCCCTCTCCCCATGTCCTCTTAATGCTTCCGCTAAAATGATCCAGCCCTGCGACTGCGAAAAAATACCGGCATTTTCTTTTGTTCCGGCATTGTAAATAACTGCAAGAGCCCCGTCAAATGCATGTTCATGGTATGGAGGATCCATTAAGATTGCTCCATATTCCGTGTTTAACCTGTCATAAACCTGCTGTAATGCACAGTCTGCCTGTTTCTCATCTGCAAGTCCGCTGATCACCGCCCAGCTCTGAGGGTTTAACCACATATTTGCTTCCGGATCAGTACGTTTTCCAATCGTCTCTCCACTCTCCGTAAATCCACGGATAAATCTGTCTTCATCCCAGCAGAGTTCCTGGATCAGATTTCCTAACTTTTTCTGGTTTTCATCCAGAAATGCAATGTATTCCGTATCCTTTTTATGTTCTGCAAAAATGCGTAAAATTGTCATTGCATAATAAAACTGAAATGCAACAAACGTTGACTCACCATCTTTTCCAAGTCTTAAACAGTCATTCCAGTCTGCATATAGTCCGGCTGGCATGCTGTGCTTTCCTAGATGGTTCATGGAAAAATCAATCGCACGTTTCAAATGTTCATAAACCGTTCCTTCATCTTTATTTGCAAATGGAATTACCTCATCCATAAATGCAGTATCGCCCGTTTCTGATACATATTTGTATACTGTCGGGAACAGCCAGAGTGCATCATCTGCCCGGTAAGCCGGATGTCCTGTTTCCTGTACATAAGAAGCATCGTCCGGTGTATCTTCATGTCCTGGATTGTGTGTAAATTTAACCAGCGGAAGTCCTCCTCCGTTATCCACCTGTGCGGAGAGCATAAAACGGATTTTATCTACTGCCATTTCCGGTGCCAGATGAATCACACCCTGAATATCCTGTACCGTATCGCGGTAACCATATCCGTTTCTTAAACCGCAATAAGTAAAAGATGCCGCTCTTGACCAGATAAATGTCATAAAGCAGTTATATGCATTCCAGGTATTGATCATAGTATCAAATTCCTTGCTCGGTGTCTTAACCTGGAAATGGGAAAGTTTTCCATGCCAGTATGCCGTCAGTTCTTCCAGTTCTTTTTTACATACTTCCTCTGTGTTCTCATATCCTGCTACAATTTCAGCCGCCTCATCGTCTTCTTTCATTCCCACAAGAAACGCGATTTCCCTGGTTTCTCCCGGTTTCAGATGAAGTACGGTGGAAATGGCTCCGCAGCCGTTTTCATTATAATTTCCCCTGTTATTTAAAACGCCGTCTTCCACCCCTTTGGGATTTCCATATCCATGATATCTGCCAAGGAATTCTTCTTTTTCTCCACACCAGGAATCGGCTTTTGCCCCAGCAAGTCCGAAAAACCGGTTGATCACGGTCTTATGGTCAATTTCTTTTCCATTTTCAATCTTATCAAGATTTGCATGGATCATCTGGCGGATGCGGTTTTCACAGAAAACTGTCCTTGTGATAAACTGTGAATATTGGAGATTTACCTGATCCTGCTCATAATTACTGTTATTCGTAAATTCCGCATAACCGGTCACGGTCAGCTCCCTTTCCCGGTCAGAATCGTTTGTAATGCCAAGATTCCACACTTCATATGACTGATCTAACGGAACATAGTACCGCACTTCTGAACTGATACCGTCATACACAGCTTTCATCTTTGTATATGCAGTGCCATGATGGCACTCGCTCTTATAAGTATCTAAACTTTTTCCAACCGGCTGCCATGATGCAGACCAGTAATCTCTGTTTTCATTATCCCTGATATAAATATATCTGCCCGGTTCATCAAACTGGTTAAAGACATACCTTAAAATTCTTCCGTTTGCTCCTGATTTTGCAAAACTATATCCCCCTGCATTATTGGATATAATTGCTCCATACTCCGGCGAACCAAGATAGTTGACCCATGGTGCCGGTGTATCCGGTCTTGTGATCACATATTCTTTTTTACTTTCATCAAAATATCCGTATTTCATACTGCCCCTCCATAATTATACTATTTCATTCCTGCTTTCTATTGCTATGATACCTTAACTATAAAGGTTATCTGAAAATAGTTATACAAAATATGTCCTTAAAATAACAGATTCATGACCTGTCCTTTGCAGATATACTATGGTCAAAAAAACTTTTCAATATATCAGGAAATTACCGGATATTTTTATGTACTTTTTAATTTATAAGACGTAATTTCTTATAAAAAACGCAGGAATCCTCTCTGCAGATTCCCGCGTTTTCCATTTTTCTATGCAATGGCTGTTTTCTTCTGTTATTTCAAAAATCCAAACAGCCCTTTTTTCTCATATGGCTCTTTTCTGACTGCACCTGACTCATAACCTGTCCCGTCAATGACAGCCTTTAATTCCTGCTCATCAATATCCTGTTCCGTGATGATCACGGTCTGTTTTTTACTGTGAGAGGAAGATACTTTTTTAACCGGAAATGCGCCGCGAACCGCTTCATTCACATGATTTTCGCACATCCCACACTGCATTCCATCTACATCCACTGTAATCTTAAACATGAATTTCTCCATTTCTGCACATGAAACATCCCTGCTCCACACCGCTTTGTCATATTACCACATATGATTTTTCATCCACACTGCTTTAATTCCTGCAATGTTTTTCTGATCTGTCAGCCCGCTTCCTCACAGTCGCAGGACTGTACTACGACACTTTTAATTCTTTGTTTATCGATATAACCACATGCTTTCAAACCTGCAAGCACTACCGCATTCCAGCTTTTTGCCGATAATTCCTTTATGGTATCATCATCAAGTTCGATCGTACATGCCTTTTCTCTGTCACATACCGCCCCACATGCGATACGATACATATTTTTTCTACTGATAGCCCCGATTTCTTCTAATAAATTGACCATGCGATAAACAGTTGCCGCCCCGATTCCCGGATCAACTTCTGCTGCTCTGTAATAGATTTCCTTGCAGCAAGAACAATCTTCATTGAGAATCACGTCCAGCAGCATCAGACGCTGCTTGGTAATACGACAACCCTGTTCTCTCAATCTTTGAATGACAATTTCTTTCTGCATCTGGGTTCTGTGGTAATTTGCCGTTTCATGATTTTTCTTTTTCTGACTGTTTACTCCTGCCGTCATGGTCTCCTCCTATATTAATGACAGTGCCCTCCGCACTTCCCACAATCGCCTCCACACTGAAGGGATTTTCCGTTTTTCTTATCGCGAACCATGCTGCGGATGATAAGCCCCACAATTACCACAACTACTGCTCCCGTTACAACTGTTCCCATAAGATAATCCTCCTTGTTTTCCGAAGGAAAATGCCTGCTATGCCTGCATAGCATGTGCCTCTGCAGGAGCAGAGGATTTTCCTTCTTATTATGAATATGGCTGC
>OBVW01000949.1_pt1 | contig 10887 bp, 8 predicted proteins | sample 1495141 | NCBI WGS metagenome assembly OBVW01 (sample SAMEA2580013, study PRJEB22360) | human gut metagenome | biome: human gut; feature: human-associated habitat; material: faeces | place: Denmark | collected 2008/2010
TGTACTGTTCAGTTTTCAAAGAACCATCGCTCTAAGCGACTTCATTACTTTAGCACGGCCATTTCCTTCTGTCAAGCATTCTTTTGAATCCTTTTGAAAAATGGACCCGGACTTACTATGCACTGGTGCATCAGTAGAAGTTATTATAACAGCGTCCTATCTTTAAGTCAAATGTGTCTTCTTGCAGATTTAACCGATACTTTAAACATATAGCTATTAGTTGCTGCTATATTTATTTTTTTATATTTAATGTGCTGATTACCACCTTTTTCATTTTTTTTGCGGCACTATATGCTTGTGCCGCCCCTAAAATTGCGGAAACAACCGCGATCCCGCTTATACCAGTTTCATGCAAGTATTTAACATTGCTGCAATTAATGCCTCCAATGGCTACTACAGGAATAGAAACAGCCTTTACTATCTCCTGTAACATTTTTATCGTAACATTTTTCGTATTTTTTTTCGTGTTCGTAGAAAATACTGCCCCCACACCAATATAATCTGCTCCATCACGCTCCGCCTGCAACGCCTCTTCCACATTATGAGCGGATACACCCATAATTTTTTCTGCACCGATAAGCCGTCTCACAATGGAAGCAGGTATATCATTTTGCCCTACATGGATGCCCGGTGCGTCTATTGCAAGCATCAAATCCAATCTGTCATTAATAATGAGCGGTATATTGTATGTATCAGTTATCCTCCTCAGTGCAGCCGCGTCATGATAAAATTCTTTCATATTCCCATTTTTCTCACGCAACTGTACCATCGTGCATCCACCTTTGATTGCCAATTCGACTTTTTTATCTAATTTTCTTCTTTCTGTCGTACCGGTATCAGCCACTAAATATAATGAACAATCAAATTTCATGAATACGTGCCTCTGCTTCAAAAATTTCTTTTCTCATATTCCCAAGCATGTCAAATAATCCCATATGAAAATGCCCCAATCCACACTCCCCATATCTCTTCCATGACAATTCACCTGCAATCCCCACACAGGCTGCTGCACAAACAGCAGAATACACCGCCTTCGTATCTGCACCGAGAAATAAGCCTGTAAGCGCACTGCAAATACAACCCGTTCCTGTCAGTAAAGACATTTCTTTACAACCGTTTTCAATCATATACATCTTATCCCCGTCAGTAACTATATCTCTTTCTCCCGTAACAACAACAACTGCATGTGTCTTTTCCGCAAATTTTCGTACGGTGCAAATAGAATCAAACTTCGTCTCTGCGTCAATTCCCCTCATCCGATTGTACTTATCAAATAAACATTGTATTTCAGATGAATTTCCTCGAATTACGGATACTTCCACTTCATGCAGCAACTTTTTAGCAGCATTCCTACGGAAAGAACTTGCTCCACATCCTACTGGATCAAAAACAACAGGAATCCTTTTTTCATTAGCAGCCTTTCCTGCTAACAATAATGATTGGAGTCTTTCTTCTGATGGCACACCCAAATTCAAAACAAGACTATCTGCTGCACCGGTGATTTCTTCAACTTCTTCAATATAATCTGCCATTACGGTGCGCCCCCCCATAGCCAACACTGCATTGGCACAATCATTAGCAGTTACAAAATTAGTGATTTGATGTACAACGGGATTTCTATTCGTAATCAGTTCCAGATAAGCTCCGAATGAATTTATACCATCTTTCTCCATACTATATTTACTCCCTCACATAAACCCATTTCAATTATCTTAACTTCTACCATCATACACTAAAAAAGCTGTGACCAAAAATTTTTCAGTCACAACTTTTTGTATTTCGGTTATTTTACATTATTCTTGTTCACAAATTCCATTAATTCCGAATATCCTACATTACCATAACCAACGATACTATCCACCGGTTTTCCATCACGGAAGAAAAGCAATGTAGGAATTGTATCTACTTCGTACTTTTCGGCAACAGCCTGATCTTCATCAAAATTAAGTCCATAGATCGGCACATCAATTTCCTCGGAAATCTTTTCTAAAATCGGGCGAAGACGACGGCAATAACCGCACCATGGTGCACTAACCCCTATAATTACATTCCCGCCTGAAATAACTTCATTCACTTTTTCTACTCCTTTAATCGGCTGGATCATATCGAACACTCCTTTTCTATGAAAGATTAATTTACTAATATCATCATAGTCTATTAATCGAATTTTGTCAATATACTTTTTTTGATATATTGAGTCATAAAAAACAGGCCATGTATATGACCTGATAACACTTCTGGTGGAGATGAGGGGAGTCGAACCCCTGTCCAAAAAGCCTGCCCCATAAACTTCTCCGAGTGCAGTTCTTGTTTTTTTATTTAAGCAAAGTATCGTACAAAAACAAACTACCTTTGCCGATCTTGGAATTAGTTTCCCTAAAAAGTCCCAAGCCTCCTCTCTCGGTATCCTATTGGTTGATGTCAGCCTGAAGTCATAGGAAAACTTTAGGGGACATTAGCAGATTAAGCTGCTAAAGCAAAATCATGTTTTGCGTTTAAGTTTTTCCACCGTTTAACGGGGTAGATGGAATCCCGACTCGCTTTTTATGATACAGAATCTCCTGTCGAAACCGGTACATCCCCAGAACACTATTATTTTAAATCAAACTCGGAATACTTGTCAAAACATTACCCGGAAAAAATATCATTATACGAAATGCATCCTCCCATAGTTTCCGTATTTTTTATGGCATCAATCACTGCCAGCCGGATGGCATCTTCTGCCAGATAGCCTACCGTATCCACCGCCGTCTCATACTCTCCGGAAGCCATTGTAAAAATCGCATCTCCATCCATTGTCGTATGGACCGGCCGGATAGATCGGGCATATCCGTCATGTGCCATACCGGATACTATACTGCATTCCGCTTTACTCAGTGCTGCATTTGTAATAACGCAGGCGATCGTGGTATTTGCTCCGCTAAACTCCCGCGTAATACCGCTAAGCATCAATTCATGAGAAGATATGATCTTTTTTCTGCTCCGGGAAAAAACACCGGCGAATATTTTTTCTCCATCAAATACCTCTCCGCAGGCATTGACCACCACATAAGCACCAACGCGAAGACCACCGGGTAAAGAAATCTCATGGTAACCTGCTCCGCTTTTCATAGCATTTCCAAATCCAAGCAATTTACCCACCGTAGCACCTGTCCCGGCACCGTTACATCCTGATAAGAATTCTGAGGATGCAGATTTAGCCGCTTCATATCCCATCAATAAATCAGGATAAGCTTTTTCATCTCCAATCATCAGATCGAAAAGCACTGCACTGCATACAATCGGGACACATACATTCCCTATCGGGAATCCCACCCCCTGTTCTGCCAGGTATTTCACACATCCCGATGCGGCTTCCAAGCCGAACGCAGATCCCCCTGACAAAACAACGGCATGAATCTTTTGCACGGTTTTTCTTGGATCCAATAAATCCGTCTCTCTTGTCCCAGGTGCACAGCCGCGGACATCTACACCGGCCGTTGCACCGCCATCAGGTGCCAAAATAACGGTAACACCGGTTAATCCATCTTTGTTTTCTGCTGTACCGATTTTAAATCCCGATATATTTATTTTTGATTTCCTCATTATAGCATGCTTTCTTTCCTTGCTAAATTAAGGCAGTTTATCATATCTTCCGGCACAGGCGCCTCAAAATGCATAGCTTCTCCCGTAATAGGATGGCATAATTCCAACGTATGGGAATGCAGCGCCTGTCCCTTTATCGGAAAATGATCTTTCTTCCAGCCATACAACGGATCATTAATTACCGCATGCCTGATATGTGCCATATGAACACGAATCTGATGCGTACGTCCCGTTTCCAGTTTGCACTCAATCCATGAGTAATGCGGTAGATATTCTATAACATGAAAATGCGTTACCGCAGGCCTGCCTGTTTCATGCAGCACATCCCATTTCATGCGATCTTTAGTACTTCTTCCCAAAGGCAGCCGAATTACACCAGTATCGCCTTCCATCTGCCCGTGCACCAGTGCGATATAACAGCGCTGTGCTTTATGACTGGCAATTTCCTCTTGTAAAATACCATATGCCCGTTCCGATTTGGCCGCCACCATGACACCCGATGTATCTTTATCCAAACGGTGGACAATCCCTGGCCTTTCAGGATCCCCCACACTTCTCAGTTGTTCGCCGCAATGAAAAAGAAGAGCATTCACCAGCGTTCTTTCCGTATTTCCCGCTCCGGGATGAACTACCACACCTCTTCTCTTATTGATGACAATCATATCATTGTCTTCATATAAAATATCAAGAGGGATATTTTGCCCAATAAGTTCCTGTTTTTTCTTCTCCTCCCAGAAAAACGAGATACGGTCTCCTTCAGATACATGATAATTCGAATGAATCATCTTCTTCGGCAGTAAACTTACATTCCCCGCCTTAATCCACTTTTGTACCTCAGAACGAGTTAACCCGGTCCGCTCCTTTAAAAATTGATCCAGCCGTTTCCCTTCATCTGCAACAGACACCAAGTAAACATTCTGATTCATTCAATCATGTCTCCAAAAATAAAATGCAATACATGCCACACCTATACAAATCGCAATATCCGCCACGTTAAAAATAGGCCAGATACGAAAATCAAAAAAATCAACAACCCCGCCTATTCTGCACCGATCCAAGGCATTTCCCACCGCTCCGCCAAGTAATAACCCAATAGACAAAGGAAAATATACCGGCTTTTGAGGAATACGATTCCTAAGCCAAGCAAAAGCAAGTAATAGTATCATGACTATTCCCAAGAATAGCACATCCTGATGGGGAAATAAGCCAAATGCCGCCCCCGGATTAATGATATAAGTTAAGTGGACAACATTTTTTATGACAGGTATAGTTTCTCCCAGATCCATATTTATACACACGAAATACTTTGTGATTTGATCCGCGATAACAGTAAGAAAAGTAACCAAAATAGTGAACATAAAGCCTCCTGTTTTCATATTATAACAGACGCTTCCGAAAAAATAAAAACCGGCGTCTTTCCCCTCGCTTTATCGCAAAGAGGAAGATACCGATTTCCAAAAACATTTAAGTCACTTAATAATTTATAAATACCTGCACATCGCGACGGCCGAACTGGTAACATTCTTCGTAGCTTTCCATACAAAGGTCAATTTTATGCCCGACAATCGCTCCGCCCGTATCCGCAGCTATCGCTTCACCATACTGCGGAATATACAATTTAGACCCCAAAGGGATTACGCTTGGATCTACCGCTACAGTTCCATAACCCGCTTTAGTCCCGGTTGCCGTTATACCGTTTCCACCACCGTCATTAGGATGATAGGCAGTAGCACTCATAGTCATTACCCATCCCACGGTACCCTCTTTTCTCCCGGTCCGCGCAATGCCCCTAACCCCAGCTTGAAGTATTTCCGCTTTAAAAACACTTTCACGAATCACTTTGCCATCCGAAATAAATTCCTCCACTTGCAGACGTCGCTGCCGTGGCATTTCCCGCTGAACAACTACTACTTCATCAGATGCTAGAGAACTATCGTACCACATAGTATAACCTGAAGAAGCAGATTCTTCACGAACTACGTTGCGAATCATATAGGGAACCAGATGAATCTTCATATTTTTATAGACCTTTGATAAACCATTTTCCAGCGGCATCATTTTACGCCAATCATATCCAGCGGCATTGACTACTCCCTGCACAGTCTGTTGTGTCGTGTAGATTGTTTTTTCCTTATTATTTTCAATAATAGTAACCGGCACTGAACGTTCCACATAAAGAACCGCCCCGTCCTTAACCTCTTTCGTACTTGTCCAATAAACGTCATACGGTTTCAAAGAATGGGGAAGCAAATCAAGAACATCCTTAAAGGTCCCTCCCCGGATTTTTACAACGGTTCTCACTCCACCATCATATACAGTAATATTCTTGATCCCTGGTAAAGAATTAGAATCCATTTTTGCAAGAACAAACTCAGTATGCATAATTGCTGCGGCAATAAGAAATAATACAGCAACCATGATTTTTACTTTTTCTTTAATAAATATCTTCATAATGTCTCTCCTACAGGCATTATTCTACCATAGGTGGACATTCTGTCAAATACGGTTTGGTTTACAATATATTTTTGCTAATTTTAATCATAATTTATCGGATAATATATAAATCAACCTATGCTTTACATAAACAAAATAAAATTATATATATCTTTTAAAGATACAAATAACTTAATGAAATTAAGTTACTCCCCTACGTCCATATTGTAAACATATTGTTTCTCCAGTGGACTTATCCATAAAGTTCTAAAATACATAAACACTAAATCTCACTTTTCAAAAGGAATGCCTCTTAGTACCTCTTTTATTTCTGACTTGATCAATTTACAAATTTTTTAGTTCCATTATTTTTTATGGTCTCTTTTTGTCTCATTCTTCCCAGGTTTCAATTATCTGAAAAATTATAATTTTATTAAAAGTGGGTAATTTGTTTTAATAATAGGCAATTAAATGTGTCATTTCCCAAAAACGCCCGAAATAGATGCCAAAAGTGGATAATATACTTTCCTTCGTTTACCCATTCACCAGCTTCCCTGTTTATAAAATAACGGCTATTGTTGAGTTTTTTTCCCAGCAACAACCGTTTATACAATTATATCCAATCAGAAACTTTATCGGAACCCTTTAATCAGATCCATCTCCATGCCCAAGTACAGGTGTATATGGTTCCAGTTTTTGTGCCAATGTCATTTCATCTTCCGCATCACGTTTTTCTGCAATCTTCTGAAAATACTCCTGTGCACATAACTGATTCTCCGCGGAAATAGTCTTCAACCAAGTACCATCAGCCTGCATAATATGTGCTTTCTGGTTATCAGACAATTCAATATCCACCATCTGTTTTAAACGCCGCTTGATCTCCGGATCTTCAATAGGTACCATGAGCTCCACACGATCATTTAAATTTCTTGGCATCCAGTCAGCACTGCTTATATAAAGTTCCTCACGTCCCCCATTTCGGAACCAGAATATCCTGCTGTGTTCCAAAAAACGTCCCACTATACTGCGCACTGTAATATTATCACTTACTCCGGGAATCCCCGGAATCAGAACGCAGATGCCACGCACAATCAATTCAATTTTTACTTCCGCCTGCGATGCCTCATACAATTTTTCAATAATCCCCTTATCTAAAAGAGAATTCATTTTCGCAATCATATGGGCATCTTCCCCATTTTTCGCAAAATGGATTTCCCTGTCAATGAGTTCTATGCAGCGTTGTCTCAAGTTAATTGGCGCTACAATAAAAGAATCCCAGATTGGCGGGTCAGAATATCCAGAAAGAAGATTAAAGAAAGCTGATGCATCAATTCCAAAACGGTCATTGCAGGTTAGTATCCCTAAATCTGTATAAAGCTTCGCTGTTGACGCATTATAATTTCCGGTCGCTACATGAACATAACGACGGATCCCATCTTTTTCACGACGGATGACAAGAGTACATTTGGAATGAGTCTTGAGTCCGACCAAACCATAGATGACATGGGCTCCCGCCTTTTCCAACCGCCTTGCCATAAGTATATTATTGGCTTCATCAAAGCGGGCCTTTACTTCCATCAAAACAGTGACCTGTTTCCCATTCTGAACAGCTTTTTCCAGCGCCTGGACAACAGGACTTGAAGAACTGACACGATAGAGTGTTTGCTTGATTGCCAACACATCTTTATCATTTGCTGCCGAATACAAGAAATTAACTACTGATTCATTAAAAGACTCATAGGGAAGATGAATCAACAGATCTTTTTCCCGGATCATATCAAAAATATTTGTTTCCGGAGTACGCTTCAGCTCGAGCATGCTCCAGGGCGAATGCGGATGTGCCTCAGGATAGCGGAGATGATCATATCCCTTTATGCCGCAAAATCCAAAAAATACAGTCATATCCAAAGGCCCGTCAATTTGATACATATCTTCTTTTTCAAGATTCATTTCCTGTGTCATGAATCGCCGCATAAACCGGCTCGTTCCCACTTCGAACTCAAGGCGTACCGCTTGCCCACGCTGCCGTTTCTTTAATTGGCGCTCCACTTCCACCACAAGATCCTGGGCATCTTCCTCATCGATATAAAGGTCCGCATCCCTCGTAATCCGGAATGCACGGGCTTCAAGCAGATCATAGCCGACAAAAAATCGTGCTGCATAAAACATAAGCATATCTTCAAGAAAAACAAAACAATGCCTGCTGTTTGCTTCAGATACATCAGGCAGACGGATTATGCGCGGCAGCACAGATGGCACCGGAACAATGGCTGTTTTTACATCAATATCATTTTCTTCATCCATTTCTTCATCACGCTCATTTTTCTCCAAAAGCATGGCGATATTCAGACTTTTGGATGCAAGGAACGGAAAAGGGTGCGAAGAATCCACCGCCATCGGTGTCACAACAGGAAAAATTTCACGTTCAAAATAATTTCCCATCCATTGTTTCTGCCGCTCATCCGCATCCGCCGGCTTTATAAACACAAGCCCTTCTGTCTCCAACTCTTTTAAAATGCCTTTCAAATGCATATATTGCTGGGCGACCAACTTCTGACAGGCATCTGAAATATTTTCCAATTGTTCTGTTGGTGTCATATTCGCAATATCCCGTCTTTTCACACCATTTTCTTTCTGGTGCTTAAGTCCTGCCACACGGATCATAAAAAATTCATCTAAATTAGAACTGGTAATAGCCAGAAACTTTAACTTCTCCAGCAGAGGATTACTGGTATCTACAGCTTCCTGAAGCACACGTTTATTGAATTGCATCCAGGATAATTCCCGGTTTAAGTAATACCGACTGTTTTTTACATCTGTTTCCATAGTCATCTACGCTCCAATTTCACTTCAAGACCATACACATTTTCAAAGAACTCTTTATTTTTATCAAACATCCATGTTTCAAGAGCCGTATTTTCCCTGCTGTCGTATTCAATAATCAAAATATCACCTGTTGCACGAGCTGTTATATCTTTCATTTTCTGCTTTCGAGAAATATCCATGGCACGAACCATACGAAATATGGAAATTAATTTTAAGGCCGTCATCTTCGCCGTATCTGACAAAATACGGAATGGTGTGTCATCATCACTTGGATTTCCCTTATGGTCATAGTACACGACACTTGCCACAATATCTTTTTCTTTATCTGATATGCCAAATATATCCGTACCTCTGATTAAATTCCAGGCATGCGCCTGCGAATCCAGAAGATTTACATATTTTCCAATTTGATAAAGAATAATCGCCATCCGCAGAAAAAATTCGTCCCGCTTCGTAAGCCCGCTTTTTTTCTTTAAACCGGCAATAATTACATGACTGTACAGTTCAAGGGCCTTTGTATGGAGCGGTTCATAATAATAGGCCGCGGCAATAGATCGTGTCAACTCAATGTTTTGCGTCTGCATATATAAGATAAAAGGTTCTTTTACTTTCTCTGCTCCATAGAACATAGTCACCGCTTCGACAAAAGTTGTCCCAAACATCAAAATATGTTCTACGGGAACATTGTCTAATATTTCTTTATATATATGAATAGTAGGAAGAACTGTCATTGCCCATTGCTCACTGACATAGTACTTTTGTCTTGTACGTGATGCTGAAAGTGATCCTGCTTCCATATACAACTTTTTAAATGCATCTGCTTTAACTTCCGCCTTATTTTCCGCATCCATGCTAAGTTTCATCAAACTTGCAATAATTCGGGCTTCTCTTCCGGACAAAATAATACTGCTCGGATGATACCTTTTAATCGCCCCCCACAAAGGGCTCATAATTGCATGGATATATTCCGCCATCGCCTGCGGAAAATCAAGAGAATCCCTTTGATTCTGCTTAAATGTTTCCAACAGACGAAGCGTGCCGATATGCACATTATGCTGATACCGCAAAGAACCATTTTCCCAGGCTGTCAATCCTACGCAGCCTGACGTAATATCCACAAAAAGCAAATTATCTCCATAATCATATCTCTTGCCGTTTCTGCTTTTTTGTATGAGATACTGAAGAAGATAATGCTTGTAATAAATCTCCTGCGGCATATCCACTACATCCACATAAAATCCCGTATTCACATGAATCAAATCCAACACGGGCCTGCGATTTTCCGCTTCTCTGAGGATTGCTGTAGCATATACTTTGTAATCAGTTACACAATAGTCCCGCAACAGCTGTTTCAGCCCGTTCAGCATATCACAAAGTCGTCGTATAGAAGTAAAAGACAATTTCTTATTAATAAATACTTCTTCCCCAAAAGTTGTTTCTTTCCTTACCTCTTCAATCACTCTGATGGTATCCGCATCTTTATACTCTACAATACGCATAGAAAGGCTGGAAGATCCGATATGAATGATTCCATACACAAATGAATTCTCTTCTGCCATTTAACTCCCCTCGCTTCCGCGGATAAATTATACATGAAATGCATCTTTTCATATTTATTATACTAAAAAACACCGTATCCTGCGTATATATTAAAGAAAAAGACACCATGTTTTCCTACACGAATTTTAATCACCACAGCTTTTTTATGTGTTGTAAAATAGTAATAACCGTACGGCAAGAAAGGGGTAAATTATGAACCGCATCGCTATCATTGATCTTGGCTCCAATTCCATCCGCTTCATCATCATCTCTGTCAGCGCCAAAGGAATTTATCAACTCATATATCAGGAAAAACGTTCTATCCGCCTGGCGGAAGGAATGAGCGATGATTCTCCATTTCTTACGGATGCTGCACAGAACCGTGCAATTGACTGTCTCAAGGTATATGCACATCTTGCCAAAGTTCACCAGGTGACAAAGACACTTGCAGTTGCCACGGCTGCCGGACGAACAGCCCCCAACGGGTCTTCTTTTGAAAGGAGA
>OBVW01000955.1_pt1 | contig 10840 bp, 10 predicted proteins | sample 1495141 | NCBI WGS metagenome assembly OBVW01 (sample SAMEA2580013, study PRJEB22360) | human gut metagenome | biome: human gut; feature: human-associated habitat; material: faeces | place: Denmark | collected 2008/2010
TATTTTAACCGAGCCACACCCAGCCCCCCCTATGATCTCTCAAGTGACCAGTTCAAGGGCGGATGCCACACAGACGGCATCCAATATATAAGAGAGTTCACATACGATGGAACCATATGCTTTACATATGAGGCCGGTGATATCACCATAAAAAAACACATCGCACTGGCACAGGGAAAAAATCTCGCTGCCGTGGCATATGAGATTCAAAACAAAGGCGAAGCGTCTAAGCTTTTTATCACGCCTCTTATGAACTTCCGTGAGCACTCTGAAAGTTCCACCGTCGATTCATTAAAATTCGAGGTCCAAAAGCAGGAGCATGGCTTTAGTCTCATCCCAAAAGCTCATGATGACCACTGTATCCGCATTGCTTTTTCAGGCGGGGAGCTTACTGAAAGAGACGACAAATATATCTGTGACCTTGAGGCTCAGACCGAGGTGGACAATGAAGTGCCTGGCCTCGACTGTGCATTTTGCCCATATGACGTGAGCGTGGATATTCCTGCCGGTGAATCAATGCATTTTTCTGTAATGTGCGATATCGTACCACTTGAAGCCTGTAACGGCAACGCAGGTTCAGCCTTCGCCAAACACCTTGTTTCTGATAACGAAAGTGCTTTTGAAATACTACATGCGCAGCTTGACTACACCGATGAGCTGATTAAAAGAAGCGGCTTCACTGATGACTTTGCCGTGAAGCTTACTGTGGCTGCAAACCAGTTCATCGCACACAGACAGTCAACAGGCTATGACACTGTGCTCGCCGGACTTCCTTGGTTTACAGACTGGGGCCGTGACACTATGATTTCATACACTGGCCTGACACTTTGCACCGGCCGTTTTGAAAAAGCTCACGATATACTACTGACCTTTGCCAAGTACTGTAAGGACGGGCTCATCCCGAATATGTTCCCGGACAGCGGACTTGAGCCTCTCTACAATACTGTAGATGCATCACTGTGGTATTTTTATGCTGTCTACAAATATCTTGAATATGTGTCCACTCCCGATGCCTATGAATTTATAAAGAAGGATATTTATCCATGCTTAAAGGATATCATATCTACTTATAAAAAAGGCACTGATTTTTCCATATATATGGACACGGACGGGCTCATTCATGCCGGAAGCGGACTCGACCAGGTAACATGGATGGATGTTCGTGTCGGTGACTGGGTTGCTACGCCTCGTCACGGCAAGCCTGTCGAGATAAATGCACTTTGGTACAACGCACTGTGCACCATGGATATGCTTCAGGCTAAGTTTGGCGATAACGATGACAGCTACAGACAGCTTGCTTCTCTCGTAAAGGCTTCCTTCAACAAGCGCTTCTGGAATGAAAACACAGGCTGCCTGTATGATGTGGTTGACGAGGATGACGATACAATCCGTCCAAACCAGATTTATGCCGTAAGCCTGCCATTTACCATGCCTGACATGGAGCGTGAAAAAGCAATTGTGGATACGGTAATGGATAAGCTGTACGTAGGCTGCGGACTGCGTTCGCTCGATCCTGACCACAAGGATTACCATCCGATTTACATCGGCTCTCTCTCAAAGCGCGACCATGCCTATCATCAGGGAACAGCCTGGGGCTTTCTGCTCGGTGGTTTTATCAGTGCCTATGTAAAGGTAAACGGCCGTACGAAGGCGACCGCTTTATGCGCTGACAAGCTGCTTGACCCTGTAAGGGAGCATCTGCTCAACAACTGTATCGGCTCAATATGCGAGATATTTGACGGCGATGCCCCTCACACCGGCCGTGGCTGCTATGCGCAGGCATGGAGTGTAGGTGAAGTGCTTCGCTGCTACTGTGAGGATGTACTGCCTATGCTCCCACAAGCTCACTCATAAGCTCGTGGACCGTAGTCATCCGGTTTATGCGGCCCACATTGGCACCGCAGAATACCAGACCGTTTTGCATATCTCCTTTAACCGCTGCAATCAGTGCCTTCGTAATACAGTACGGCACTGTTGCAGGGTTACATTTCTCAAGACAATTGTAGCACTTTGTGATAGGCTGCTTTTTCTTTTCCAAACCCCTGATAAACTCATTTCTGACAGCACGCCCCGGCATTCCGACCGGGCTTTGTATAATCTGCACATCAGACTCATTCGCGTTCAGATAAGCATGCTTATAGGCATCAGATGCGTCACACTCCTCGCCACAAAACGGCTCGCCACCTGCACTCCGTCGGCTCCAAGCTCCATGCAGTGCATGACATCCTCATGTGTAAACACTCCGCCTGCTACAATTACCGGAATGTGCTTTTTAAACTTCTCCTCATATGCCTTTGCACAGCTGATAATCTCCTTAATCTCGCTGTCATAATCCATATGCTCCATATCTGCAAGCTGTTCATTGGAAAATCCCAGATGTCCTCCGGCCTTTGGTCCCTCGATAACAATAAAGTCCGCTGTGCGGTTGTATCTGTGTGCCCACATTTTAAGAATCAGATTTGCTGCTCTCTTTGAAGAAACAATCGGAGCAATCCTTGTATGTGACTTTTCATCGACCAGCTCAGGCAGTTCCATTGGAAGTCCTGCCCCGCTTATAATAACATCAGCACCTGCTTCAACCGCAGCCAGAACATGCTCCTTGTAATGCTTTAAAGCCACCATGATATTGACTCCTACCATTCCATGTCCACAGGCAAGCTCCTTTGCTTTCTTAATATGCTTCTTGATAGCAATCAGATTAGCCTTTGCCTGGTCCTTTTCAAACTCCGGCTCCTCAAAGCCAATCTGCGCGGTGGAAATCACTCCTACACCACCCTCCTTAGCAACAGCTCCGGCCAGTCTGCTAAGACTCACTCCAACTCCCATGCCTCCCTGAATGATAGGAAGCTTTGCAACCATATCTCCGATTCTCAGTTCTCTCAACATAATATGTACCTCCGAACATGTATAAATTTCATTTTTATGTTTGATATTCAAATTATTTGATAATCAAACATATATACATAGTAGCCCTTTAAGGTATTCATGTCAAGATAAAATTATATCATTTTCTATTTTATATAGTTTTTAATACTACATTCCTTATTTATTGTAACTATCCAAATTTTCTCAATTTTAATATTGACATCAAAAGACAAATCGTGTAGAATAATTTTTGTTGTGAGGCAAGCCCAGTTAGCTCAGTTGGTAGAGCAACGGACTGAAAATCCGTGTGTCTCTGGTTCGATTCCGGAACTGGGCATTATACAACAAATTAAATATTCCTATGCGGGTGTAGTTCAATGGTAGAACACCAGCCTTCCAAGCTGGATACGTGGGTTCGATTCCCATCACCCGCTTTTTTGTTACCCTTTTTTGTTTGTCCACTAAGTATTTATGCATTTAAACTGTCATACAGCTGCTTTTACACATACTTATACACAAAACAAAAGCCGATACACCGTGTCTCCACGAAATGTATCGGCTTTTATTATGCGCTAGATAAAATATGTATTCCCTAATAATGTCTGACTAGAATAAATCTACACGACCTGAAAACTTATCATTTATAACATAGTATGCAGAATACTCTTCCGGCTTGATGTAGATGTTAAGCTTTCTGATGAAGCCTGCCTTGTGTCCCTCAGCAACGAACTGAGCCTTAACACGCTCCTCGACAGCTGCTGTATCAACCTCGCTGTTCTGGTACTGAACAATAATCTCCGGCTTTACCGGCTCCTTCTTTGCAGGTTTTGCCTCTTTAGCTGTCTTTGCAGCTTTTGCTGCCTTTGCTGTTGTCTTCTTAACAGTGTCCTTAACCTCAGCGGCCTTCTCAGCAACCTTCTCAGTTGTCTTTTCAACAGCCTTCTCAACCTTCTCGGTTGTCTTCTCTACGGCTTTTTCTACCTCAGCCTTTACATCGGCTTTTGCATCAGCCTTAGGCTCTGAAACCGGCTGTGCCACTGTTTCCTCTTTTTTAACTTCAACCGGCTTTACTGCCTGCTTAACTGTCTTTGAGTTATTCTTTTTACGCATACTATTTTCCTCCTCATGCTCATTATTCACATACTAAAAAATTTTCAATTGCAACTAAAGCTTCCTGCTCATCATCACCCTTTGTAACAATATCAACAGACATTCCATCTGAAGGATTAAATGCCATAATACCCATGATGCTTTTTGCATTGATTTTGCGATTGTCACTCTCCAATGTAATCTCACTATCGAACTTGCATGCCACTTGAACAAGCTCTGCGATTGGATTATCATGACCTTCACATACTTTTGTAACGACAATACTCTTCTTACTCATACGTTCTCCTTAAACAAAAAGTATTAAACCTGTTTCATACTTATTTAATATATCCCAATTGTAACCGCTTTTCAATCCTTATGAAAATTTCTGTTAAACTTTACCTAAGGAGCTTACATTTAATGTCACAAAATCGGCATTATTACAACATTATTCTGTTTATTTTGTCATGTACGTGATAAAATGCAAGCCACCATTATAAAACATTCTGTCAGCATCCTCATAGCTCATCGATGTTGTTGCGCCATTATCCGGATTATAAATATATAAAGCTCCATTTGAAGAGTATCCTGTCACAAGCACTGCCGACGTATTTCCCGTCATCGCAAATACCGGATTGCCCTGGCTGATATAAAAGATAATATCCTCAGAAGACACTCCCTGTAAATCCAGTATTTCCTTGTCCGGCAGGTTGTTTTTGAGCACATCAACAGCACTGCTGCCTGCTCCAATCAGCTCAGACACACTTACCGTAACATCATTGTAGGTAAGCATTGCACTTACTGATTTCACGACACTGTCAGCATCCTTATCGGTTTCATTACATGCAATATTCGCAAATGCATTTACTGCATTTTTTCTTGCCCTCATCCATACATACTGCTGGTTTGAGTCAATTACCACTCCCATGCTGTCATTTGCCTGTTTTATGGCATCCGAGATGTTATCAGATGCAAAAATCACATCCCCCTTTGCATAAACATAGAAATGGACTGTATTGTCATCAAACTTTAAATCAACAGCAGTATCATGCGAATTTATAGTCATCTGTGCTGTCAGCTGCTTCAGCTTATCCGGCTTTTTACCACCTGCTATACTAATAGCGCTGACCGTCAGCTTTGTATCGGACTGACTCGTATCAAGAGCTATCTTCTGCTTCGAATCAGCCTCCCGGTTCATAATGGTATCCTGACCGATTTCTGCATACACACCATTGTTTTGTGCAATCAGATCTATCGTTACCGTATATCCATCCACAGAAATTTTCTCGACATAGCCGCCCGAAGGGGTATATGTCTTAAGCTCCGACTGGTCAGATGTATCAAGAATAATAAGGCCATTCATAGGAAATGTCGTGTTTCCGGCTGCATCAGAGACCACATCAGCAGCATTCGCCTGTCCATATATGAAATCCTCACCTATGAAGCCAAGCGGACGCAGATACTGGTCGTCGCCCTTTTTGACCTCAAAGGTCTTGCCACTCTTTAAATCCATCACTTTTATGGTATTTGATGAGTACTGATTTGCAGAATCCACCCATGCAAAGTATCTGTTACTCTCCGATGCGCAGTAAGAGCCTGTGGACAAGCCCTCAACCACCTTCTTTACTGACATCGAGCCTAAATTAATCCTATAGAGACTGTCATCCATCATGAGATAGAATTCATTCTTCTCATTAAGATAAAGCATCTTGCCCATCTCAGCCTTTAGCACCTCATATGATGTCTTAGAAGGAATAAACGCTTCCTCATCTATAGTATGTGCCAGGCCGTCATAATGGTACACACCGGTTCCCACCTCTCCCTCGTGGGTGCCTCTGTTCATATATCCGTATACCACAAAATCAATACTGCCCGCTTCGTCTACACTGACAATCTTTATATCGTGATGATTCCAGTTCTCACGCTCATCAATGCCCTCAGCGTCCCTGAAGCTGAATACCTTGATTATCATTCCATTGTTGATATCATAGGAGTATAAATCTCCCTCCTGGACAAAGCATATCACACTGCCTGCTTCATTGGCCCTGTACTCTGCCTCACTGCTTCTGATGCCAAGCATTACGCTGCCAGAATCCGATATAAAGCTGTTTTCACTGTTAAAAATCTGATTTGCCGTTCTCTCATAGTTGAGCACGTACATACGGCTTTCCGTCTGGCGCAGCCTGAAATACTCTCTCACATTGTAATACTCAGTCTCACCCTTACCGTCCACACAGCTCATCACATAGTCTATTGTAACCACATCATAAGAATCGTTTATTTCCTTTAGGGCTATGACAGGATTCGTATACTGTGCAGCGGCCATTGAGCCCCAGGTAATCTGACTCACCGTAGATGTCAGATCCACATGTGCAAGCGTATTTCTGTCACCGGTTGTTGTCTCCATATATGTTGTAAAGAAGGATTTGTCATCCTTTATAAACGTCTCATCATGAAACTTCTTTGCAAACTCAACAACCTTTGCAGCTGCCTTTCCATCCGTCTGCATAATCCTGCTGTAATAATATACATTATCCTGACCGCTTGTGATGGTAAACACCAAAAGATACTCAGTATTTTCATCCATAACATTCGGCATGCTTACGTCCGCCTGAATAGTATTATCCTTATTAGAAAAAGAAGATATCTCGTCATCGGCCACCAGCCTCTTGCCATCCATGCTTCTGATCTTGTATGATATCCTGTCAACAGCCATGCCATATGTTGAAATGGATAATGAGAGCTTCCTGTCATCCGAAATTGGAATAACGCAATCGCGCATCTTTGTCGGATCCATCTCAGTAGTATATCCATGGAGGGTGTTTATCTTTATTTTATCCAGATTAAATGACATAACCGGCAGCGCTGCATCCGCCTGCTTCGTGGTCATATCCTTATTTCCCTTGTTTGTAGTTATGCAAAATGTAATTAATGCTGCAATAAATACTACTATAAGTACTATCGGCTTTATCACTTTCTTACTCATAAAATCATATCCTTATATCTACCAGAATCTTTGGTACCTTCTGTATCTGCATCTGCGTCTGCAGAGTTCACAGTTAAAAAGTATGCCCGCTATTGTACAGATAAAGCACCTGCTGCTTTGCTCTGAGATAAATCTGCCGGCAATCCTGTCTGCCTCATCGAAAAGACGCTGCCTGTCAGGCACCTCATCATAGATAAAGCTGCCCTCATACTCCAGCTCATCCATGCGCTGCTCTACTGCGGACTGTATCATCGCCGTATCAAGCGGATACATATCCTTTATCATCCCCAGGTCCTTTGCAAATGCATCCTCATTTTTATAGTAATCCATAAACGGAAATGTTTTATAAAAAGGTAACATCAAAAAACCTCTTTTTAATCATTATATGCTATATTCAGCTATTAGTTGCATGCTATAACAAACAATGCTGCAATAAAAATGCATGCGCCCAGGAATTTCTTTCCCGATACCTTCTCCTTCAGTATCACGCTGGAGCATATCATCATCACAATAATCGTCAAATTAAAAATATACCCTGCATAGCTGCCGGACATTGAAACTGCCCTGCCATAAAAATCATATGCTAACGGGTATGCAATGCCTGCAAGAATCAGGCATATACCATCAACAAATGACATGGATCTGATTTTCTTCATGCCTCCTGTTGCAATAGTAAATATAATAAGCACCAGCGTTCCTATAAACACACACCAGAACGCAATAAAGCCCTTATCCGGCTGTATCCCGCCAAGTGACACCAGAATATGTGCTGCCGACGCACAAACTGCAGCAAGAAGCGCAAACAAAATACCGGTTCCATCCAGATTTAAAATAACCGTTCCAGCAATCATGAGTGCAATCGCTATATAGTCAAAAGTGTCATGAGTGTTATGAAACAGAAAAAATCCCGCTGCAAGCGTGATTATATAGCTGCATTTAACTATAGCTGTAACCTGAAATGTGTAGCCCTCATGTATGGATTTAAAAAAACAGATGCCAAAAAGCCCTGTTGCAAGCCCTGCCAGAAGTATAAATATAACGCTCCTTTGGCCGAGTGCAATCAGGCTGCTTCCCATTATATTATCTTTCCTGTAAAAATATATAGACGCACATAAAACAATCCCTGCAATGCTTCCCGCCAGCGCCGGGTCTGTCTTTTTAGTTCCAACCTTGGCCAAAATAGGCACACATGCTGCAATAAACGTTGCAGCACATGCCCATATAATTCCTGTCATATACATTACCTCACCACGTATCTATTACTGTGACTGTGCAGCATTATCTGCAGCTCCTGTTGTACTGCCATCTGCTGTACCCTGACTGGCAGCCCCGCTACCTGCCGCACCTGATGTGCCGCTGTCTGTAGTGCTGTCAGCCATATCTGACTTGACGTAGTCAGAGCTGACATAGCCTGTCTGTCCCTGACAGACCCAGCCCAAGCCAGACCGGACTTAGCCTGTCTGTCCCTGAAAGATAACCTGTGTCCAGCCATTGTCCTCTGATACAAACTCAAGCTTCACATCCTGTGCTATAACAGTAACTATATTTGCGTTTTTATCAGGCTTCTCTCTCATGTTTACACTGCTTGTAGTGGTGACGTAAGTTTTTTCTGTACCCTCTGTAGTCTGCTGTGGCAGATATATGGCGCCTATCTCTGTATCACTATCGCCGGCACTGTCAGTTTCACTTTCGCTAACTGCATTCTGTTGTGCCTTGTCCTGCTCCTTTTTTTTGCCGCCCTTTGAGGTAACGGTAATCACTATTGTAGCAATCAGGGCAATAAGAAAAAGACATATTGCTGCAAAAATCAGTCTGGCGATTATAACATCTTTTCTGTGGCTTGCTTTCATATTATTCTCCTTTTGTATTATCTGTGTTTTGGCTCATTATAGCATAATAATCTAAAAAGAAAAAGGCAGTTAATAGAATGTTTATTGGTAAATTTCTATAAATTACCTTATAATATTTTTAAACTACAGCACATCATATCAGAGGGAGATAAAATCATGGAACAAAAGACACCTTTTAAGGAGCTGACATTCAGTCAGAAAATACAATATATATGGGACTATTACAAAATACCGATATTTCTTGTCATTATCGGAATCATAGCAGTCACAACCTTTATTTGCGGCCGGCTTGCGCAGAAAAATACTGTTTTGAGCGTATTATGCGTAAATGCAGAAAACAGCACCACAGAGGATAACGGCGCCGATATTTTCAATGACTTTCTCACAGATAACGGCTATGATTTGTCAAAGGATGAAATTGCCTTAAACAAAAATATCTGTGTCGATGTAGACAAAAGCGGCTTAGACTATCAGAACATGGCAGTCCTCACAGCATACTTTGCTTCTAACGAATACGATATATGCTTTATGGATGATAAGACCTTTGATTATTACGCCAAAAATGTCTGCTTTGAAGATATAAGCAAATATCTGGATAAAGCCGTCCTTGAAAAATATAAGGACAGGCTTGCATATGTGACAATAGATGGTAAGGAATATCCTTGTGGTATCAGGCTTTCAGCAGATGACAATGAATTTGTCAAAGCCTCCGGCTTATACTCTTCATGTACTGTCGGAGTGTGCTGTGACTCCTCCCACGATGCTATGGTCAAAAAATTATGCGGCTACATATTACAGTAGCCGCATTTCTATTTCTTCTGCTTTTATCTTATGAATTTCTCCTGTTTTTAAGCTTCAGGATTCCACCTATTGCAAGAAGTACTACACTCAGGCATGCCACAATAAATAAATCAGGAACATAGTCCTTTATTACCCAGTATGGTATACCTCCGACAATAGGCGCAATAACTATGCCCACCGGCAAAAACAGATGCAGAAAAATATTCGCTATCAGGTTTCCGCTATTGTCAGTTCTCCATTTGTGCGACTTGATAATCTCCATCAGCGCAACCAATATAAATGCTGCAAAAACAAGGTCATAGAACAGGTGCGCATCGACATAATCCTTTGGGTCAAGCTCGTCTGTTGCGTATCCCATAAGTGTCATCACAACCTTTGAGGTTACCTTGTTCATCAGATTGTTTGTGACCATATAGTCATTGGTATTTGCAAGGAATACAACGCCCACACCGCTCTCCGGAAGCAGATACATGTCTGAGATATAGTTTTCCGTGAGACCTGTGTGATTGTACACTGTCTCGACATATTTATCCGAACGTACCCAGCCCATACCATAGCCTGTCTCACCTGACTCATCCATAGGAACTGTTGCCCGAAACATTGTGCTAAGGCTCTTGTCAGAGAGTATTCCATAGCCGCCACGCAGATACATCTGCAGATATTTTCCCATATCATTTGCGCTGGATGCAATATAGCCCGCCGGTACAGTGGACCATGAATCGCTGAGCGGATACTTCACATCGCTTTCCACCGAAAAACCGAAATAATTGTTGTGGCCTGTAATCAGACCATCCTTCTTCGCTTTTGCATAGGCTGCGCTGCTGTGAGTCATGCCAAGTGGTGTAAAAAATGTCGCTGTCAGATAATCGCTGTAGCTAACACCTGATACTTTTTCCACTATAAGACCAAGTATGTCATAATTGACATTCGCATAGGTATATTCTCCATTTTTGCCAACAATCTTTGCATTTCCCACATGCTGGTACACGCCAAGTCCACTGGTATGATTGAGCAGCTGTCTTATTGTAATCCTTGTCGCATCCTTTGGATTTTTGAATACCTCAGCTGCATCCAGATAAGGATTTACCGGGCTGTCAATATTCAGATGTCCTCCCTCATACAGCTTCATGATGCATGCCGCAGTAAACGACTTGCTGAGTGAACCGGTGATAAACGGTGTGTCAAGGCTCTTGCAATCCCCATATGTACCGGAGAAAAGCACGCCCTCTGCATCTACCACCTCAACAGC
>OBVW01000957.1_pt1 | contig 10813 bp, 9 predicted proteins | sample 1495141 | NCBI WGS metagenome assembly OBVW01 (sample SAMEA2580013, study PRJEB22360) | human gut metagenome | biome: human gut; feature: human-associated habitat; material: faeces | place: Denmark | collected 2008/2010
ATTTTTATAGTCAATGAAAAAAAAGAAGGCGCATCGTGTATTACGACACACCTTCTTCTTTTGTTTTTGTTCAGATGCCAAACTCTTTTAGCCAATGTAAACATTCACACAGAGATACACATAAAGTTCCTCGTCACACTGGTCGAACTCTATTTTATTCTCTCTTGACAACCATCCCAAGGCAGCACCCAGTTCTTTATCTTTCAGCCCGGATTTTCTTTTCAGAGTTCCGTAGCTCCATTTCTCATTATTGCTAAGTAACTGCCAAACTTTACCGGCATTTAAACCGATTTCATTTCTATCCATTTTTCTAGATTTATTAAGAGGTTTAAAACATTAGGTTAAGATTTCGCCTATAAAGATAACAAAAGGACAATACATTTGTTTATGCAGTCCTGCTAAAAACTTGTTACAAATTTATTTTTAACATAAAAGCCGCGATGTGTACCGACACAATGCCGATATTAGCATACGTTAAAATAGAACCTTTCTTTGCAGACATCTGTTATTATCAAAAGAATCAATCCTAAACCTATTACAGATATGGCAAAGAAAATAGCAGAACAACTGATAAACACTCTGGCAGAATCCGGAGTAGAACGTATTTACGCCGTAACGGGCGATAGTCTGAATGAAGTAAACGAAGCTGTCAGGAAGAATAATAAAATAAAATGGATACACGTGCGGCACGAAGAAACGGGAGCGTATGCCGCCGCAGCGGAAGCGCAACTGACAGGACGTCCGGGATGTTGTGCCGGTAGCAGTGGTCCGGGACACGTGCATCTTATCAACGGTTTGTATGACGCACAACGGTCGGGTGCCCCGGTGATAGCCATTGCCTCCACTATCCCGAGCGGAGAGTTCGGTACTGAATATTTTCAAGAGACCAATACTATCAAGCTTTTCAATGATTGCAGTTATTATAATGAAGTAGCCACTACTCCCAAGCAATTTCCGCGTATGCTCCAGTCGGCCATTCAGATAGCTATCACCCGCAAAGGAGTAGCCGTGGTCGGCTTACCGGGAGATCTGGCAAAGGCATCGGCTGTTTCTGTCGATTCGTCAGTCCGGAACTATTTCACCCAGCCGGAAGTCTGTCCGTCGGAAGAGGACCTTATACTGTTGGCCGATTTATTGAACAGTCATGAACGTATCACCTTATTCTGTGGCATCGGTTGCCGTGGGGCGCACGAAGAAGTGATTGCCCTTTCCGAGAAACTGAATGCCCCGGTAGCATATACTTTTAAAGGAAAAATGGAAGTGCAATACGAAAATCCGTACGAGGTAGGAATGACCGGATTATTGGGAATGCCTTCAGGATATTACAGTATGCACGAAGCGGAAGTACTTCTCATGCTCGGCACGGATTTTCCTTACTCTGCTTTCCTGCCCGATGATATCAAAATAGCCCAGATAGATATAAAGCCCGAACGCCTGGGACGCCGCGCCAAAGTAGACATCGGACTTTGTGGAGATGTGAAAATGACTATTCAGGCATTATTACGTATGCTGACCCCGAAAACAGATGATACTTTCCTGTTGAAACAGCTCAAAAGATACGAAGAGGTAAAGAAAGATTTAGCTGCCTACACGAAAGATAAAGGAGAAGTGAATAAGATTCATCCCGAATACGTGATGTCGGAGATTGACAAACTTTCTTCAGATGACGCTGTATTTACAGTAGATACGGGGATGACTTGCGTATGGGGAGCGCGGTATCTGCAAGCGACAGGTAATCGCCACATGCTGGGTTCTTTCAATCACGGTTCTATGGCAAATGCTTTGCCGCAGGCTATTGGTGCTGCCTTGGCTTACCCCGAACGCCAGGTAGTCGCATTATGCGGTGACGGAGGTTTGTCTATGACTTTAGGAGATCTGGCAACGGTGGTTCAGTACAAACTGCCGATTAAAATTATCGTATTCAACAATCGTTCGCTGGGAATGGTGAAACTGGAAATGGAAGTTGACGGGCTACCGGACTGGCAGACAAATATGTTGAATCCTGACTTCGCTCAAGTAGCGGAAGCGATGGGAATAACAGGTTTCAATGTCAGTGACCCGGAGGAGGTATTAACGACCCTATACAATGCCTTTGAAATGGACGGTCCGGTACTTGTTAATATTATGACCGACCCGAACGCACTCGCCATGCCTCCCAAAATTGAGTTCGGACAAATGGTAGGCTTTGCCCAGTCGATGTATAAGTTATTAATCAACGGGCGTTCGCAGGAAGTTATTGACACAATCAATTCTAACTATAAACATATACGGGAGGTATTTTAGATTATCGGGTAAGGTGATTATCATTTTATTTTCTTATGTTTGTAATCATCAAAAAGTATAAAGCACATGGAAAAGTCAGACTTTTCACCTTTGCCCCGGCAAGCTCTCTATGCGAATAAAAGACAATGGAATCAATTTCTTTCCATTTTCTTGTTAGCGGCAGGCATTGGTTTTACAGTAACAGGCATTATCTTCTTCTTTGCCTACAATTGGGATGAACTCCCCAAATTCGCCAAACTGGGAATGGTAGAAGTTTTACTGGCAACCTCTGTCCTGCTCGCCGTATTCACCCGGTGGAGTACGCTCGTCAAACAGGTTCTCCTTACCGGAGCAACCTTTCTGACAGGTACGCTTTTTGCCGTATTCGGGCAAATCTATCAGACCGGAGCCGATGCATACCACCTATTCCTCGGGTGGACACTTTTTACCTTTCTTTGGGCAGTAGCTATCCGTTTCGCCCCGTTGTGGCTGACATTTATCGGACTACTCAGTATAACAATATGGCTGTATGTAATACAAATAGTACCCGGTCATTCGTGGACCAGCGCTTTGCTCACCAGCGCAGTAACCTGGATATGCGCCACATCAACGATCGTTGCGGAGCGAATGAACATAAAAGGGCAGTTGAATAAACGAAACCATTGGCTGATCAGCTTCCTGTCGTTGGCTACAATTATACATACCAGTTATCTTACAATGGCAGCTATCTGTGAAGATAATACCATTCTATCCGTCCCATTAGCAAGTACCATTCTTTTGTTTTCGGTAGGATTGTGGTTCGGCCGGAAACAAAAGAATCTGTATTATCTCGCTACCATTCCTTTTGCAACTCTAATGATCCTGCTGACTACCTTTATATCAAACAGTAATCTCAAAAATGTCAATCTGTTTCTCTTTGCAGGAATTATCGTTATCACAGGAACGACCTTGATTATATATTTTATTCTCCACCTAAAAAGGCAATGGTATGGCACAGAAGAATAACCTGACAATCCAAGTAGTGTCAATTATCGGAGGAATCCTGACTGCTATCTTCTTTTTAGGATTTCTGGTAGTTGCCTCGATTATCCGCACTGAAACATCCAGTCTGATAATCGGATGTTTATTCATCATTACTACCCTGACAATAAGTCGCCGGCTCACAGTTCCTTTTCTGGATGCAATGAATATCACTCTGTACATCGCCGGATGTGCACTGATTGCTTATGGACTAAACAAAAGTACAAATGCTCTCTTTATTGCACTTGCGATAACCGGCATTTTCACTTTCTTCTTATCAAAAGGTTTCATCTTACCTTTCCTTTCTGTCATTCTATTTATTATTTCTTTTCTCGGAGAGTTAGCTTATTTATCTTCGTCAATACAACTTTTGCAAATAGCAGTAGTCCCGGTTTTAGCAGTTTTCCTGTTCACCAATCTATACGAAAGGGATATCCTGACCGGATTAAAGGAAAACTTAGTTTCCAAATACACACCTTTCCATTCCGGCTTATTCGTTTCCTGTATCTGCTTATTAGCCGGATTGTCTGTTAATTATGGAATACCCGCACCCTATTGGTTACTATCTATCTTTATCTGGATCGGGATTCTTCTTATTATTCAACGTATCATGCCGGTAATGGAAGTAACGAACCCGGTAAGTCAGATCGGAATATGCATTCTCTGTATCCTTATCTGCCTGCCGACAATGTTCGCCCCATATCTGTCGGGTAGTCTCTTACTGATACTGATATGTTTTCATTATGGCTATAAAGCAGAATGTGCCGCCGCACTCCTACTCTTTATCTATGCCGTTTCCAAATACTACTATGATTTGAACCTAAGCCTGCTTGTGAAGTCAATCACGCTTTTCTTCACAGGAATCATATTCATGATCGCTTGGTATTATTTCACTCAAAAAAGAACGAAACATGAAAAAACAGAGTCGGATACTGATTATCACTAACCTGTTACTTTTGTTAGGATACCTCAACTGGTCCATTTACCAGAAAGAACAAACACTGAGAGACGGTCAACTCGTATTGTTTGAACTGGCTCCCGTCGACCCTCGTTCACTTATGCAAGGTGATTACATGAGCCTCCGTTATAGAGAAGCTACATCGGACTTACTCGGCGATACACAAGTAGCTACACATGGATATGCCGTATTAAATATCGACAGTAACCGGGTAGCCCGTATTGTCCGACTTAAGGATGCATTGGAACCTTTGAACGATAACGAACTGATCATCAACTATAAAATTGTAAATGATCGTTTATTTCTTGGTGCCGAATCTTTCTTCTTTGAAGAAGGTCAAGACACCCTTTATCAAAAGGCAACATACGGAGGCCTGAAAGTGAACGCCAAAGGAGAAAGTTTACTTGTGGGATTGTATGATAAAGACTTTCTGCTGATTAAGCCTGATAGATGAATATCGAAAAGCCCGGACTTTCACAAGCCCGGGCTCTTTGTATTCTTAAAACATCTCCTTATCTATAGGGAAAAAGGGACTAGCAAATTGCTTCTAGCGTAATAAGTGAGATGCCTTAAGAGCTATAAAGGGATGTCCGTGGGAAATAAGGGAGGCATCCCTTCCAAGGAACAGTGATTTGAATGGTACACTTTCACAAGCATCTCCATTCAGCTGTTTCCTTTTATAGTATTTCATTCTGTAATACAAATACTTACACGATTTTCTTTCGGAGTAGAATAAGGTTGTACTGTATCTCCTTTGAAGTCAACTTTTATTCTGTCTGCCGCAATGCCTTTAGATTTCAATGCTTCAGCAACATTCTTGGCACGAGCCTCGGACAACTTAAAGTTTATTGTTACATTACCTGTATTTACATCTGCATAACCTGTTATGCAAATCTTTGCCGCAGGATTTTTCTCCAGATACTCAACCAAAGAGCTAATTTTTTGCTGTTGCTCATCCTGAATACGAGCAGAGTTCAAAGCGAAGAAAATATTCTGCTTCATAGGTTCTACAACTATTTTGTCTTCCTTCGGCTTCGATTGCTCCACTACCGGAATCGGTTCAGGACGCTGCTCCACTGTCGTAACAGAAACAGGTTGTTCGGGTTCATAAGAAACAGGAGCCACCTTCCTGGAGCTTTTTCCTAATGTGAAAGAGAGCCCAACCAATCCATTGAATTGCCAATCAGCATTCACACCTTTCTTAGAGTTAAACTTGTCAGACAACATATTTGTATTCAACTCAAAGTTGATAGCCACATGATCATTCAGACGAAGATTTGTCCCCAGCCCGATACGTCCTGAAGCATACAGTTTCTTACCTGTCCACAAACGTTGCAAATTGTACCCGCTTGCGTTCAAAGCTACAACCTCATCATTGTCAAAAGCGCCATTCAAGCCTATACCCAGAAAAAGATATGCATTGAATATACGTTTTGAATGGAAACCATAACACAAGTTACTTAGATCAAACATAGCATCTAGGCCACCCTGCAAATATTTATATTTATAAGTAATTGCCGGATTTACCCAACCTCCTTTAGCCTGCCAGCCACTTGCTTCTGCCCGAACTGCAAACAACGGAGTAAACTTATATCCCAAAGCTACCGCTACGGACGGAGATACCAAATCTCCGAAAATCGCTTCACCTAAAGTATAGGCACCTCCTCCTTGCAGAGACAGAAACCAATGTGGATTGAACTCAGTTTTTCCTTCCTCTTTTCCGGAAAACTGTTCTTTTGTGTAACCAGACTGCCAAGCAAAGGCAACATTAACGTACGTCAGGAATAGAACCAACAGAATGTGATATTTAATCTTCATATTTATTATATAATTCAACTCAAAACAGAGGACGCCCCGTTTGTCTACTGGAACGTCCTCCGTAATTTATCTACAAATCAAGTTTCTTTATAAGAGAATCATGACTTTGTTATTTAATTGCTTTTTCTGTCAATGTTACAGGAATCTCACATTTTACAACTGACAAATCTTTGAATGTCACAGTTGCAATTACCGTAAGGTTGTAATCTCTAGTCAAAGTAGAACCTTCGTTTTTCCAAGTAACTACACCTGTAGTAGCATTAACCTTTAACTCTGAATTTGCAGACATATTCTTGTCAAGTATAGCCCAATCACCTTCTTCAACGAAAGCATATTCAACACTTACCATGCCAGCATTCAGTTTATAAGTATTTGTAGCTTTATCACTCAACACTAATACAGTAGCAGTAGAGCTATAAGAGTAAATAGCGCTTCCTTCGTTATCCTTCACAAGAACTTCAGGCATAGTGGCTCCGGTGTTTACACCAATTCCATTACCAAAGATCTTTATGCCGGTAGCTTTTGTAGCAACAAACGGATTAATGAATACGATGTTATATGCAAAATCACATGTTTCACCATTTTCCAAAGTTACCTGATAAGTCATGTTCTTAACATCATCACGTTCGGTCATCGGCTCAGTCAACTTAACTGTCTGATCTGTTGAGAATGAAGCCAGAGGAGACGGAGATACACCTGTTACACCAGAAGCCCATTGGAACTGAAGTGCTTTTACATTATTAACTTTATTATAGTATGTGAAGATATTCTCACCTGCTTCATTATTTTCAAAATGCTCGCTCACTACAGAAGACATTTCCCAACCGGAGTTTTCCTGTCCTTTGACTACAATACAATCCTTATAAGTCTTTCCATCAGCAAGAGACTTATATGTCTCGTTATAATACAAAGGATTATAAGTATAAGCAACACATTCTTCCTTCACATAGAATACTTGTTGAAGTACAATATCACCATGAGATGTATCATTAGAAGGAATAATAATCTTAACTGAGTATTTAGCACCCTTACCGTCTACGTCTTTGTAAGTATTCTGAGTCTTGATCAGATTATTGATACCCACTTTGATAGCAGAGGTCTTGGTTGCATCATCGTTCAATTTAATATTCAGAAGAAGACCTGATTCATCATTTATCACTACATCTGTACTCTGTTCTGCCTCTTGATCAATAATAGTCAGTTCCTGACCATTTTTGTCAGTTACAGTAACCAATACATTATATTTATGATCATCACCACCATAATAATTCCAGAATGTAGTAGAAGTCAATTTTGCAGTACCGTAAATCTTATTGTTGATAGCCTGATAGTCCATGCTGACATTATCAAGATTATAGTCATTAGTGAATGCTTTTTCACCACCTTCTAACTTATGATAATCAGCTGCTTTATCAGCAGACATATCAATAATTCCATAATCAGGTTTTTCGTCCGGAGCCTGAGATGTTTCTGTAATCTCCAATTTGATATAAGATGAAGCTACGAGTTTCTTTTCACCTGCATTGCTAGTTAAGAAAGCGTCTACTCTAACAACAGGAGTACGTCCGATAGCCGGAGTTCCGTTTTTCACTTCAGGATTAACTTTAATAACACCGTTACCGGCAATGTTTTCTCCTTCTTTTACGATAAACCATTGTTGATTTGTCTTTTCGTCATCTTCAGCCAAATAGTTCTCAGGTATTGAGAATTCATAACTCATGCCTTTGAATCCCAATGCTGCCAACCAATTATCTTTATCATTAGAATACAATCCTACATAATCTTTCAAATTAATAGTAGCATCATATTTAAATGTAGCGTTTGCAGCAGCGTCCAATGCAACAAACTGTTTGATGAAATCATCTGATTCACCATCTTTATTGATAGATTTTGTACGCTCATAGAAAGTAATAGCAGCATCGTCACCTTCCTTAGTTTTTACGCTATCAGCAAGTACCAAGTCAATCTCGCTAGATGTAGCATATACATAATCAGATGTCATTGGTTTTTGACCATACCATGCCTGTAAAGCAGCAATATTATATTCAGCATTTTGAGCCAATGCATTCGGATTAATTGTTGTTCCGATAGTTACAACACCATCCGCCACCTTCGTCTCGTCAACATTCAGCAACACTTTCTTGTCACCAACTGCACGGGTTTTCACTTTACGATCGATAAAGCCGAATACAGTTTTTCCGTCAACATTTGCATCTTCCGGATTCAAGCGATAATTCAATGCCACAACATTTGATTTACCCCAATCTTTCTGTGCAATGAATTCGCCACTAGTAGTATTAAACTTAGCTTCATTTAAATAACTCTCGATATGATAGAAAGGCTTACTAGTAGTTGCATAAGGAACATCTGTACTTACTACATCAGGAATGAATGCGATAGAAGATAAAGCAATGCCTGAAGTGATGTCTATTGCTATACCATCCGGTGCTCCTTCAACTCCTTGAAGTGTCAATACATTACCATTAAGAACAGCAGTAACTCCACCTTCAGATGCTGCGGTTTTCCAACTAATATCTGTTGCTTCTACCAATTTACCATCCTGATAAATATCAAAACAGCCAGTTTCTTTGTTAGGTACATAGTACTTACCGTTTTCACCGGGTGTACCTTCTCCACCAGCCGGTCCGGCAGCACCGGGTGCTCCATCTACTCCGACAGCTTTATATTCGGTTTTCACACCATTTTTGTACCAATAGCCATCTTTCTCACCAATCGTCCAAACATCAGCATCCGCACCATTTTTACCATTAGTCAGTTCATAGCTTTTGCCGTCACTAAGCGTCACAGTAATTCCGTTCTCTCCTTTCACAACATTTGTTATAACGGAACCGCTGTTAACCTTTGTCTGCAACTCCTCGAGTGACACCTTTACAGCGTCAATCTGTGTTTGCAGATTGTCGATGTCATCATCGTAGTCCTTACAACCTACATAGGTGACAGTAGAAAGTGCCAACGCCCCGAAGAACATCACTTTTACAAATTTTCTTTTCATAACTACTTAAAAATTACATTAATAATATATTATTAAACACTAAGTTTCAATAATAGACAGCCCGTTACTTCATAGGTAACGGGAATAAATATCGGTCCAAATATGAGCATATTTCTTAAAACAACCAAACGAAATCACACATTTTTTTAATAAACTACTCAAAAGCGGAACTAAAACAGATAAAACACGTGGATTCTTTGTATTAGGGCTTTGTTAACTTCTAAATATTGCATAAGATTTCCCTCCCCTCTGCCGCTCGTCAGAAGCAGGGGTAAAGAACTTTCATAATCTATCGTATCATTTTTCAGTATTGACTACTCTAAAAGAGCAGGAACAAAGGTTTCCCTGTTACCTATGAAGTAACAGGCTATTTATCAAGACATTAATCCACCGGCAGATCGTCGGACAAAGTCAACAACCTGTCTATTAGCTTCATCAATTTTCTTACTCCTGAAAGGTTTCAAATAAGTCTCGGTTACAGTGATAGACGAATGTCCCATAGCTTCGGAGATAATACCCGGATGAATTTCGCAATAATAAGCCGTCGTAGCCCAAGTGTGACGGGCGGTGTACGAGCTTAATTTATCGCCTAGTCCTAATAACTCTCCCAGCAACATTAGTTGTTGATTAAAGCTGCGTAACGCCAACTGATATTCCCGATACGCCTCTTTCGTTCCTTCACGGCTTTCCAAAAAAGGAAAGAGATAAGGAGAAGAAGAATCACGGTTCATATACTTCTTCATTAGAACCATTGCTTCCGGAGTTAACGTCACCGACAGGGGACGGCCTGTTTTACGCCGACGATACGTGATCACATTATCACGTAAATCACTCTTACGTAGATAAGCAAGATCAACAAACGGTATACCACGAAGAAGAAACATTAAAATAAAAAACTCCTGCGCCCGTCGTAATCTTAAAGACACTCCGGACGAACGGGACAAGTCCGCAAAAACTTTCTTCATATCTTCGTCACTTAATGCCCGCTTATGGTCGGCACGAGTACCCGTATACACACCGAACGGAACAGATGCGGAACGTATGGTGCCCGATGAAGATCGACGGCACGATTGTAAACGGCACGAAAGGTACGAAGATAGGTAGAAACCGTATTCCAGCTACACCCACGACTACGAAGATAAACTTCGAACCCTTTTAACCACTCTGAAGTTACCTCATTGAAGGCAAAATCATCTTTCCCACGATAAGCAATAATGGCATTGAGACTGCTGCGATAGACATGAGCAGTTCCAAAGTTTCCCTCCACTTGTAACCCACGGGCCACTTGCTTCATAAATCCTAATACTTTTGACATCTCACGATTGTTTTGATTAATTTGATAATAAAGATACAAGTATTCTCATAAAAAGAATACCTCATACAAACAAAACGAGATATAAAGATGTTTTGGAATGCACCATAACGATGAAAAGCCCGAACTTTCACAAGCTCGAGCCTTTTGTATTCTTAAAACATCTCCTTATCTATAGGAAATAAGGGACTAGCAAATTGCTTCTAGCGTAATAAGTAAGATGTCTTAAGAGAGAGATAAAAAGGGATGTCCGTGGGAAATAAGGGAGGCATCCCTTCTAGAGATAAACATTTGAGAATATACTTTCACAAGCATAATTTTCAGTCTATCCCTGAATATATTTCTTCTCAAAAGATTTGATTATATATTATAGAAGAAGGTGTGTCGTAATACACGATGCGCCTTCTTTTTTTTCATTGACTATAAAAAT
>OBVW01000961.1_pt1 | contig 10768 bp, 7 predicted proteins | sample 1495141 | NCBI WGS metagenome assembly OBVW01 (sample SAMEA2580013, study PRJEB22360) | human gut metagenome | biome: human gut; feature: human-associated habitat; material: faeces | place: Denmark | collected 2008/2010
ATAAAAACAACAACTCAAACGCTAATATAGCATTATCCATTTTTTCTTGCTCTGCCATCAGTCTATGTATACTTTCTGCATTTTCAAAAATTTTTTCCTGTGCGCGAATTTCTATTCCAAAAGTAATTTCCTTTAAAAATTTTTCCAACTCATCCCTTTCTTGATCTTGGATGATAAACATATTCATAAAACTCTCATATTTCTTAATAAAATTATTAGCCGATCCATTATCCAGTTTAAAACTTAATGAGATTATTTTTTTTCAAATATCGATCAACATCCATTTCATCACCATAAATTTGATGCAATGAATTCGACATTTGTTTTTTCTCCATTGCAATTATAACCACTACATTTTCCAACTCATTGAATACATGATGAATACGTTCCAACACTTTAATCGCATACGAGGGCAAGCATCTATCTAATTCATCAACCATGATAACTACTGTTTGTTCTTCTGATATCTTCTTAATTTGCTCTTGTACTTCTTTAAATATATTCTGGAAGCCAAAATATTTATCATATATTTTTCCATCATCTTCAGATGTTCCAACAATACCATCCAAATCTAATCCCGTCTTTGATTTGATTGCTTCGACAGCAATCTTTGTTATTGTATTTTTAACAATGGCTAACATTTCTTTCTTAGTCTCATTTGATAATAAACTCACATACTGTTCAATCTGATCTTTTAATACAGAAATAATAGCAACTATCGGTTCTTCATAGTAATCGTACCGCCAACAATCATATCGAACAACAAAAAAACGATCCGTGTTTGTTGTTTCCGATTGTTCCACTTGAAGACATTCTTGAATCTTTTCCAGTGCAAAACTCTTACCACTTCCCCATTCTCCTTCAATAGCAAAACAACAATTTTTACGTTTTTCTGAAAGGATCTTAGTCAAATCAACTATCTGTTTGACAAATGGTTCTCTATTTAAAACATCCTCTTTTGACTGCACTTTCTCATCCTCTTTCCTACTTTATTTTAGCCAAAACATCCTGAAAAATTGCATAATTCTTCTTCACGCCATCGTCCAGATCAATAGAAATCATCTGGTCGGCAAGGTGATGAATCTTTTCCTCGTAGGTTCTGATTTCAGTATCCTGTGCCTGCAAAGTGGTCAGCTTTTTGTTCAGCTTCACACGCTCGCCGGTAGAAGCATTCGCAATACGCTGTTCCAAATCGGCAATAGCAGTACGATAACGAGCCTGCTGTTCATGTACATAATCGGTACGAATACGAGCAATGGTGTCCGGCTGATAGCGGTGCATATAAATCAGAGCCTTAAAGCCATTCTTCTTGCCGCTGTCAAACAGCCAGTAAATCGGACGTTTCTGATAAATTTTGCAATGGTCAGAATAGAAGCCACTCAGAAAATAATTCCGAATCACATCCTTCGGCTGACCTTTGCCGCCCAGCGCATCAGCAATGAATTTCAGATTTTCGTCCAGTGTATCTTCACCGTAAACCGTTTTTACGAACTCCACAAACAGACCAACAATATCATCCTCGAAGTATTCATCGTCGCAAATTGGGATAATGTTATCCTTATCCGCAGCGAAAGAATCGTACTTGCTGTTGTCCCATTCGCCGCCTGCATAGGCAAGACCCTCCACATCCAGAGAGTAGCGACCAAACATACAGCCAACCGCATAGGAAATAAAAGAGCGAATATCTCTGCCAAGGTCGGCCTTGCGGACAGTGACATCCTTATCCTCAACATCCGGTGTCAGCTCATCCTGCAAACCGTAAATATCAATGAAAATACGGTTCAGTTCTTCCTCGTTGTCTTTCAACTGATTGAAACGCTCATCACATTCACTCTGCCACTGGTCAAAGGCTTCCGCAATGGTAGGAACTTTGCGAAGCAATGGATGGTGTTGAAAGTCCCATGAGGTTTCAAAGGAATCCCAATCTATTTTTGAAATAGAAATATTACTGTTTGCAATAGTACAGCATTCACACTCTCTGTTTTTATCTATAACCACAGGCACTTTATTTACATATCCTGACTCAAATCCTAATGTAGGTGAAATCATTGCTAAAACCATTTCCGAAATTCGACTATTAAGGACTGCTGTTAGATAATCAAGTAATACCGAATTATCTGAAATAACGGACTGCCCACTGTTACTAAAAATATGTCCTTGATAATATCTACGGAAACAAACTTTAGACGTAACTACCGTCCAAGAAATGCCTTCTTTAAAATAATATTTTTCATTGCTTATTTTCCAACCAAGATTATCTCCAAGCTGTGGATATACTCTGCGAGTATTCTCTTTAATCTCACATCCATCATTCTCCCAATTTACAACATAATCATGATTACCATACCACTTTCTAAATTCACCGCCTTTATTATAAGGAATCCATTTCATTCCATCTCTTTCAGCAGATGCAGCTGAAGGATACTTATAGCCTATTTTTTTATTTTCCACTTCATACCAAAGTCTTAAAAAACGGTCATTATTCCCAGTACGCATTCCAATACATGCAGTAGCTACGTCTCGAACACATTCCTTTTCAAACAAATTTGCAAACTTATCACTAACCCAATAAGCCAATGGATTTCCAGGTATTTTTAGAAATTTTATCTGTTGTGCAATGTATCTATTCCTTTTAGAAAGGAACCGATCTTCTTTTGCCTGTTGCGTAGTAGATTCTACCAAACGACAATAAACACCATTATGGTTATTTAAAACAGCTTTTCTAAACACAAACGATGTTGTCTGGACTACTTCACCACCTATTTCTTCAAAAGCCCTTGCTCCCAAATGAGCCATATTCACAACACATATATTTCGTAATTTTGCTCTTAGTTTTTCAAAGCTTGATAAAAACATCCATGTATGCTGTGTAATCATTGCTTGAAAACCATTTTTTCTCGTCATTTGTTCACAATGATCAATAAAAATTGCAAACAAATCACTTTTACTATCTGGATATTGTTTCTTGGCATAATTTGTAAGATTGCTTCCCATGCTTGATGCACCCATATACGGTGGATTTGTCACAACCACATCATACTTCTGTGCCAATGCTTCTGCCACCTGTACCAATGGCAGTAATTCTCTCAGTGCCGTCTCACGAGACATATTTATATCTTCCGTAATCTCAGCAAAACGGTCATACAGAGCAGACCAATCCTGCGGTGTCACAGTCAGAATAGAACCGTATTCCTTTGCATCATGCAGCTCTTTGATGATGGTGTCCATAGAAGCTGTGAGCTTCATATCGCCATTACAGAAATAATCTACTGCAAATTTATCTACATGATTGCTCTCGACAATAGCATACACATGGGGCTGAATGCCACGGCTGAAGAAGCGGCGATCATACTGACGGGCTTTCATCATTACCGCAAAGTAAGCCAGCTGTGCCGCACGGTCATCAATATCCAAACCGTAAAGATTGTTCTCTACAATGCTTGACACTGCTTCACGGGTGGTATAGCCGTAGGATTCATAAATCTTCATCAGTACATCAAACATATATGCAAGAATATGACCGGAACCGGAGCAAGGGTCAATGACTTTCAGCTGATCCGGTGTCAGTGCAGCGTATTCCTTGCGAATCTCTGCAAGCTGTGTCTGCACTTCCGGCTCCTGCTCGGCTTCTTCCAGATAGTAGTGCCATTTGGTATCTTCCGGGTCACGGTTTCCGGCAGCATAAGCAGACTGTTCTTCCTCGGTAGGAAGAAGCTGACTCTTAACATCTGGGTGTCCCTCCAGCCATAAACGACCAAGACTATTCTCTACCATGTAGCGAACAATCCAGTCTGGTGTGAAAAGCTGAGTTGCTGCAGGGATGTTTTCTTTTGTGATTTTCACATTCTTTTTCAGTGCTGCAAAAACATCGACCTTTTTCTCACTGTTATAATACTGATACAACCAACCGATGATCTGGACAGCATCCTTCCAATCATCCTCCGGTATCAGCTCAATCATCTTCTGAATCACGCTACCTTCACGGAGCAGATTGTCTGGCAGAAGAAGCTCAGTGTAGTCTGAGAGTCTCTGGAACATTCCCGGCAGAATCTTATTCAGAGCGTTACACTGCACGATCAGCAAATATTTATAGAGTTCTTCGGTCTTTTCGGCATCTTTCAGTTCATAGACCTTTTCCATTTCCAGTCCATCCAAATCCAGATGAATGGCTTCGGTTATAATCTGCGGCTTAAAATTGTTTTCCTCGTCCGTAAATACACGCACATGGGAAGGAATGTAGCCGTTGACTTCCATAAATCGCAGAGCAGAGAAGCGGTTGAACCAAGTGTAGGCAACCTCCTCCATGACCTGCTTATATCCTTTATCATTAATCTCGGCAATCAGAGCCTGACGCTGCTTCTTTTCATCGGCAGTAAGGACTTTGCCGCCAACGCTGTCCACATTAGCATCCTCAATGTTGCCCTCTGTGATACCGTATTCCACACCTTTCAGGGAAACACGGGCGATCAGCTCTGTTCTTGCCCAGACAGCAAATTTTTTAATCGCATTCTTATCCATTATATTCATCCTCTTAATAAATCAACTCTAACAGCTTGAGCATATTGTAATACAGCAAAAACAATTGCATACAGTCTTTCTTCGTAACCTTTCTTGTAAGCATTCCATGGTCAAGAAAATTTCTATTTATAACCTCCGGTTGTTTTCTAAAATCGTTTCCACTTTCAAACACTTTTTGAAGACAAGCAAAAAGATTTGTACAAAACAATGCTGTATAAAGCACTTCTGTATTCACATCTATTTCCGTTCGTTTCTTTGCATCTCGCACAGCGCTTAACCCAACATTACGCCTTTTTCCATCTAAAGTCGATTTTTTCTGCAATCTAATCAATATCGCATCAATTAAAGCAAACAAAATAAACGCACATGATTTATACTGCTTATGTCTATAATCAAATACTGCTTCTCTAAAATCTGTCTTTTTCGTTCGTTTGTTTTCTAATAAAACTTCAAATATTTGTTCCATTATTTTATTAGGACATTGTTTTAATGCCATAATGTCAGCATCTTTTTTATTAGCTGGCATACTACTAAATAGCGTTTCTTCATCTGCACAAGGATTTATTGTCCATCCATAATGTCCCCACAACCTATGTATTTCAAGAAGTTCTTGCTTTTTTTTCTCAGAAATTGATGGAATTTTAATTTTTCGAATTACTTCTGAAAATTCTGCTGTCATTCTATAGATAGCTTTTGAAAATTCACCAACTTCAATATTATGAGAAAATTTAAATGATTTTTTTAAGATTTTTATAACCTCTTGCATTTGATTCCATTTTGAAACAGACATACCCAACGATTTCTTAAAATTTTCTAGCCCCACTTTCATATTAGTCTGCTTTTCTAATATTGGTTGAAATGACTCAAGAATTTTATTTTGATTTTTCTGTATTTGTTTTATTGATTCATTTGCTATTGAATCCGTTAATTTTGTGTCCGTTTCTTTCTTAGCTTCATCTATTATTTTCTCTTTCTTTTCATAATTATTCATTATTCTTCCTTAATCATAATACTTAATTCAACTTAATCTCATCACAATTCTTCAATAACTGTTTCAACTGAGAACGAATCTTCTCTACATAATCATCAATATCCGCATCCGTCTGTAAGGTCTTTGCCTGGAATACAACCTGACGGTTATAGGCACGAACCACTTTCTTCTTTGCTGGAGCTGCTTCTTTTCCCAGCTGCGTCGACTGTACTGGCGGCTTCGGTGCAGGCGGAGCCAGAACAGACTCGATATTGCTGACGGTATCATCCTTATATTGGCACATCGGCAGGAACATAGCATCCAGAAGGGCAAGGCTCTTTAATTCTGCGATTTTCTCCTTGCACTGGCTGAAATACCTGTCTGATTTCTCAATCAGATGGGATGCCTTAGAATCGCCGTTTGCGGCAGTGTGGGTTGCTTCCATACACTGACGAACCGTTTCCAGAACCTCAGCACGTTTTTCTTCCAGCATCTTATCATGGGCGGTACGAACCATATCCATCAACGGATTCAGTTCATGAATCCGGTTATAGTTGAACTTGCTTCCGGTCTGAATCATCGTAATCAGGCGAATAGTGTTCAGTGCCTTGTGTGCTTCCTCATTTTCCGCAATTCGGTCAAGGTCATCATGCAGAGAGTTTTCAAACTGTACTGCCTGGTCGAATACCGTCACCTGAGTCTTGAAGAAATTTTCAATGCCGTTGCTCATGGCTTCTTTGTTATCAAAGAGAGCATCCTCTTTTTTCAGCACACGCTCAATTAGAGCAATATTGTCTTTCTTCTGGGAAAGTACATCATCCATCAGATGAATGGCTTCCTGAACTAATGCACGGTCTGGGTATTTATGTCCGTCATAACGGGCATCCAGAGAAACATAGTAATCGCGCTGCTCGGTAAACTTCTCCGTCACAAAGCGAATCAGACCATCTTCATCGTCCGGTACATCCATGATGTCGAAATACTCACGGAGCATTGATTTTACATCACGCATCATCGTAGCAGAAATGGTTTTACGCTTGCTGATGGAAGTCTTACCGATCTCACTCTTTTTGCGGAGCATATCCGGCAGTTTCGGGTCATCTGGCTGAATGGTATTGCCTGCATACTTGATGGTTACTTTCTGGGAATAAATCAGCTGTGCCGCAACCGCAGCAATGTCGATTTCTTTCCAGCCATACGGAATCGCACTGTATTTGCTTTGCACATCTGCCATAGAAGTCGGCAGCTTTTTCGCATCCTGCATTTCCAGATATTCTTCCATAGCAGAAGCTGCATCACGGTTCGGTTCCATGCCTGGAAGTGCTGTTACCGCACCTGTCAGAATCGCAATAATATCTGCATCACTGCCTGCATTATCTGTAATCAGATCGAGCTTGCTATATACATGGGCAACCAGATATTCAAGCGACTGGTCAATCTTGCTCTTAGCATTTCCAGATTTGATTTCCAGATGCTCACCGTCTACATAGAACTGCGCCCCTTCGATCGCATTTTGTAATTCGGCCATAGCACTTTCTTCATATTTTGTGGCTTCATCCTGCTGATCGCTGATGATTTTCTGTACACTTTTCGGAAGCTGGCTTACATTTCTCTGTTTTACATACTTACGAATCTTCATGGCAGATTCCAGAGATTCATAATAAGGCGTATCAGCCAGAACCACGATTGCTTCGTTGCCTTTGGATTCTGACATCAGACGGTAATCAGTTTTTTCAATAGCATCGGTAGCAACGGTCAGGAAACGCAGACGCATACCACCTGTTGCCACTCCAACCGTAATGCCATCTACCATCTGATCGAAAGCAAAGTCATATTTTCCATAACGGAATTTCTTGGTTGTGAAAATATCGCCATAAATCATCTGGGCGATACGCTCTACAATAGAAGCGGTATCCACATTTGTATCTCTTATTTCACGCTGAATATCCTGTTCTTCGTCCGTCAGGAAGTTATAAGTGTCACCAGTTCTGCCTATATAGTTCTGACTCATCAGACGATCAAGGCATCCTCGGACAGCTTCACGCATGATAATCTTATCCACACGAATATCGTCTGCCATAAGGATCACGATATTGTCCAGATTGGAAGGAATATCATCAATATATCGAATCAAGTACAGAAGCTTCAGTACATCTACATCCTGCTGTTCGATGCCATCGCCATTGTCGGCTGCTTTCTGGCAACGCTCGATTACCCGGCGGATAGAGCCGTCCAGGAAAGTATGTACGGTATCATAAAAACGGAAGAACGGAACAAGTGCGTATTCATCCTTCTCCTGAATTTTCTGTGCAGCTTCCTGGAAGCCGGACAGCATGGAACGCTCACCACCAGACAGGTGCTTACCGGAATTTCCATGTTTCCGGATTTCCGCAAATACCTTCTGCATGATGATGAACTGATACGGCACGAACGGGAAGTTCTCTGTAAATTCCCTCGGACCGGAATATCCTTTAATATCCAGAATAGAGCCGCTAAAGCTGAACAGGTTACGCAGAACCGAATCATTCTGCTCATAAACGGTTTCCAAATCCGTTGTTGCTTCCGGTTTCTTTTTCAGAATACGCTTCTGGATAACTTCGTCCACAGAGGAAGAAGATAAGCTCAATCTTGTTTTGAAACGAGCCTGAATACGGGAGAACTCATCCGCACGAACTTTGATGATTTCATCAATGGCTTCCTGTCCGGTGCAGATCACCCAAATCTTACCTTCGCACTCGCTTCCGATTTTTTCAGTCAGAGACTGGAGGTTCAAAAGCATATCGGTATCCGTACCAACATACTGTCCAACCTCGTCAATCATAAACAGCAGACGGAAGTTTGCAGGTTTAGTATCTACATAGGCTTTCATATCTTCCACAAGCTGTGCAATAGAAATTTCTGTTGTAGTTTTATCATTGAACCACGTCTTGGCATCGTCCTCGCTCATATCCAGAACTTCCATCAGTGTCGGGATGATGAACTTTCCATTGAAAGCAAAGGCACGGCGCATTTCAAGCCAAGGCTTGCCTTTCTTTTCTTCAAAAACTCTGCGGAACTCCTCTGTCTTACCCTGCTGGTCAATATAACGCTCCATCATGGCAACTTTCAGATTTTCACCGTAAAATCCCAGATGGTTGTAGAACATCTTTGCAAATACACGAAGTACAGCAGTCTTGTCTTTATTGCTGAAGCCTTCAATATCAATGTTGAAAAGAATGGTTTCCGTCTGCCCCTTCGTGGCACGGTCGATCAGCATAAAAGTTGCCGGGTCATCCTCAAACTTTTTACGAAAACGCTCCACACTGCGAATGCCTTTTACCTCTTTATTTTCCAAAATGTAGGAAAGCATTTTCAGGAAGTGAGATTTACCACTTCCAAAGAAACCGGAAATCCAAACGCCCATATCGGCTGTCGGCTGGTCGAAAGCATCACCGTAATAGTTGAAGAACGTAATGAAATGTTTCTTCAATTCTCTGGTAATGACATATTCATTTAACTCCTGCTCGATTACATCATCAGCAGCCTGATCTACTTTAATTACACCATTGATTTTGCGGTTAATGTCATCCGCAAACATATCTCGAATCATCATGGCTTTATCCCCCTTAATCTATGACATTGAATGCCCGGTAATAATCATTTGGTGTCAATCGATTGAACAGTTTTACATGACGACCATCAAACTCACCCGGATACATAACCAAAATCGGAACATCTGAAAAATACGGTTGCAAAGCTTCCAGTAACGTATGGATTCTCATAAACGGGAACACCTCGCCCACACCTGTCAGCATCAGCACATCACCCGGTTCGTGTGGCTCATACTGGATTTTATCAATGAACTCTCCATTGCCGATTGCGGAGTTAAGCTGCTCCAGAAGATAAGCACTTCCGTCAGCTTCTTCCATATCCGGAATCGCATCTGTGATGTCCATATCATCGCAGATAGAAAGAAATGTTTTATATAAATTACAAACAATCAAATGGCAATCTAAGGACTGATCGGTTTCCAACTGATTCACAAAATGGCGGACAACCATTTCATTCTCCGGTTCATAACAGAAGATTCTGATATTCACCTCATTGCTGAGTCCCTTGCCTTCCAGGAACTCCGGTTCCTGAATCAATGCCCGAACTTTGTCCAGGCGTTCTTTTATGTCACTCATTGACTACCTCCTACACAAAATGCTCCACTGGAGCATTTCTTTGCACGCTTAGGCGTAAGAAAAGCAATTAAACGCTGGCAGTATCGCCGTGTCGCCATTGCTTCTGATGGCATTCTCCAAAACAGGATGCAGCCATACTGGATTCAAATGATCTGCCTTGAGATTGTCGAGATATTCTGTTTCAACAAGCACTCTGGCAATTATCTGTTTTAACTTTGTTATTGTAGTATCGCTCCAGGAAGCTACGGTATCATTCTGCTCCTGCAAGCGCATAAAAAATGTATTCAAATCTATCTTACCAAAAGACGTGTCCCTTAATCTGTACTTCTCGCCAATGACGGTCAGCATAAATTCCCAAACCAGTCGACTCTGCTTCATCAATGCATACAGACAAATCTGTTTTGCCACATCCGTCGGCTGTGAAGCAATCGCAGAAACCAGAGAATCATCTTCCAGTGCATGAAGCCGTTTGATGCAGGCTTTCGCCATGCGTGTGATAGATTTTTCCGTTGGGTACTGAAAAAGATTCTGCTCTACAATTTCTTTGACAATCGCATCATCAGAAAATCCTTCTGACATAAGCTTTGCAGTGGAACGCATTTCGTAAAAAAGAAACGGCTCTCTAGTCAAAGAAGCAATATAAGGATAAGAATGATCCATGTTCCCACACCTCCTTACTGCTCCTCTTTTTTATCAGGAACAAATTCCATGATATCTCCCACATCACAATTCAAAGCAGAACATATCTTTGACAGAATCTCTGTACTTACATTTTCATCTTTTGATAATCGAGACATCGTTGTTGTACTAACTCCTGTCATTGCACGCAAATCTTTCTTCATCATTTCTTTATCAATTAACAATTTCCACAATTTCTTGTAACTAACTGTCATTTTTTCACCTCAATCTTATTTGCTTGAAATATCTGTTCACATGGTATTTATCACCTGTTACTTATCATCATATCATAAAAATGCGTTTCAAACAATCTAATCTATCAAAAATCGTAATTCAATTCCGAAATATCGCATTTCAAATCACGGTAAATAGTAACCCGAGGGTAAATAGTAACCCGAGAATCCCCTTTGTAACCCAAGACTCTCTCTTTGTAAAT